>CEUC01029434.1_pt1 | contig 9673 bp, 6 predicted proteins | sample 356471 | NCBI WGS metagenome assembly CEUC01 (sample SAMEA2623295, study PRJEB7988) | marine metagenome | biome: marine biome (ENVO:00000447); feature: deep chlorophyll maximum layer (ENVO:xxxxxxxx); material: "saline water (ENVO:00002010), including plankton (ENVO:xxxxxxxx)" | depth 40 m | reverse complement strand
GTTCCTAATGCAAACACAATTATCATATCTTCATCCCATTCTTATGGATTGTCTCAACTGTACCAGGTTAGAGGGAGGGTTGGTCGCGGCGACAGGCAGGGTTTTTGTTATTTAGTTGTACCAAGGGGAGTTACTCTTTCAAATGAGGCCATAGACAGACTAAAAACCATACAAGAAAACACTGATCTCGGGTCTGGTTATAGAATAGCCTTAAAAGATCTTGAAATTCGCGGCGCCGGGAATGTGTTTGGGTATGAACAAAGTGGCCATATTTCGAAGATTGGTTATAATCTTTATTGTCAAATGTTTAATGAAGAACTAAACAGTTCAAAGGGGAAGTTGGGTGCTCCCAGCATACCAAAAATAACATATTTCGGTGACGCGTCATTAAAAGAAGGATATATGCCTCTATCACAAGATCGTTTGTTTTATTATCAAAGACTTTCCAACGTAAAAGTAAAAAAGGACCTGTCTAACGTAAAAAAAGAAATAAAAGATCGTTTTGGTAAGCCTGGGGTTTGTGTAAGAAATCTATATAAAATAACTGCGCTTAGGTTGGCCTATACAAACACAATTATAAACAAAATCTTTGTAGAAAAAGACCGAGCCATTCTTTTCCTAAAAAAAGAACCCCAAAAGACAACGAACGAACTAGACATAGAAAGACTAATGAAGGCGCTAGAAAGCGCTAAAATAAAATATGTTTTTAAACAAAAAAATAAAGTTTCCTTCGGGTTGGAGCTTATCTGCGACACAAGCGAAGAACCTTTAATAATGCTTATACAACATGCAGAACTATTCTATTATAATAACAATAATTCTTAAGTTACAACAGTGTTTAAACCGTCGGGTATAGTTGTCATTGTTTGTTTTTTGGCTCTCGCTAGCTGCAACAACAAACGCGACAGCGATGAGGTTTTAGCAAGAGTTGGAAATTCGGTTCTCACAAAAGAGGCTGTGTTGATCCGGGATCCAGAATATCGTGCGACGGATGTAGAAAACCAAGTCACACAGTGGATCAACACTGAATTACTTTATCTTGCTGGCTTGGGCGCTGGATTTAACAAAGATTTTACTATTATTAATAAAGTCGATGATTATCGGAAAAAACTAATCGGACAAACATATTTAAATCTCACCCTGCAATCACGCGTACGTGTTTCTATAGAAGAAATAAAAAGTTTTTATATAGAACAAAAAGAAACTTTTAAACGCCGGAAGGGCGAGGCCCTGATCTACAGTTTTATAGTAGAAACCAAAAAAGATGCCAAAAAAATAAGGGCGACCCTAGAAAGAGGTTCTGGCAATAAAAAACGGAATGAACTTTTTGTAAAACACGGCGTTAGCGCGGTTAGCGTTAAGGAAGGAGAGTTGTTGCCCCCAATAAATAAACTGGTTTTTGGTGGCTCAAAAACCACCTACGTCGGCCCTATTAAAACGGGTAACAGGTTTGTCGTTGTTGAGGTAATAAAAAGATTTCTTAAGGGAACTTATCGTAGTCTGGACGATGTATATGACAACATTTATTTGGTTATTCAAAAAAGAAAAGCAGCAATACAATCTGCGTCTATTGTAGACAGCTTGAAGCAGGAATATTTATTCGAGTTAAACATCGGGGAATTATAAATGATATATAATTTTATAAAAATCGCACTTTTTTTCTCTTTCTACATATATGGACAAAACCAAGATATGCCGGTGGATGGTATTGCTGCAATAGTGGGTGAAAATATTATTTTAAAAAGCGATGTATCTCAGGTTGTGGGTATGACCGCACTACAAAGGGGTTTGGACATAACAAGAGACAGGGTCCTTCTAGAAAAACTACAGGGAGATGTTTTAAGTTCACTTGTCGATCAAAAAGTTATTCTTGAGATGGCAAAATTAGATTCAATTGAGGTTAGCGAAAAAGATGTAGAGCGCGCATTAGAACAGCAAATAGAAACATTTATAATGCGCGCTGGTACAGAAGAATTAGCAGAGACAATGTTGGGTCAATCGCTGAACGATTTTCGTAGAGAGTATTGGTATGATATGCACGACAGGCTTATAACGGAACAATATCAACAACAATTAATTATGTCTATAAATATAAACCGAGAAGGTGTGTTTAATTTTTTCACTAACTATAAGGATAGTTTACCCGTTTTCCCGGTAAAAATGAAAATTAGACACCTTCTAGTAAGAATAAAACCTAGTGAAAAAAGTCGTTTAGAATCTCTCGAAAAAATAAAAATATTGCGAGAAAAAATCGTTGCAGGTGAGTCATTTTCAGATTTAGCTGAAAAGTATTCTACAGATACTGGTACAAAAAATAACGGAGGTTCATTAGGGTATATACGTAGAAATCAAATGGTAAAAGATTTTGAAACGGTAGCTTTTACTCAAAACTTAAATACAGTTAGTAATCCTGTAGAAACACAGTTTGGTTTTCATATTTTGGAAACAACGGAAAAGTCCGGTGAAAAAATAAAAGTTAGACATATTTTGATATCTCCAACGATTAATGATGATGATGAAACACGCGCTTACAATTATGCGATGACACTGCGAGATAGTTCTAATAATATTAGTTCTTTTAAAAAATTAGTAACAAAATTTTCGGATGATGAACAAACAAAAAAAATAGGTGGAGATTTAGGCTGGATAACCCCTACAAACTCACCAATTCCAGCAATTGCAGAGGTTTTAGGTTTATTAGAAAATAACGAGTGTAGTCGCCCCGTTAAATCAGATTATGGATATCACTTACTGTGGGTTGAAGCAGTAAAACCTGGAGGATATCCTTCCCTTGAAACACACTGGATAGAAATAGAAGAAATAGCTCTTAACCATAAGAGAATGGTTTATTTTCAGGACTGGGTTAATGAGGCGCGATCCAAATTTTTTATAGATATAAAAAATTAAACCTTATCAAAAAATTCCACTTATTTATTAACAACTTATCCAATAACAATTTATCTTTTTATTATAGTCTATTTTTTAACACAAATTTTAAATAATTAACAATATTTAATATATTATACACATGAAGAAATGGTTTAATCAAATCTGTATTATTTCATAATAATAAAGAATTAAATGGTAGAAAAAATACTTATCCACAATTATTCCATTATATATTAATAATAGAAATTTATTTATATTATTATTTTAATAATATTTTTCTCTTTTATTGTCAATAAAATTGATAAAAATATCTTGTGAAATGGACCTGTTCTAGGTAATGTTGCAATGACTATTAATTAAGAAAAAAAGTTTTAAATACTTTATCCATATACCAATAAAATAATGAAAAATTCTACCTCTAAATCCGAACTACAAAGAGCACTTCAAAAGTTATCGAAAGCCACACCAACCCGATCAACAATACCAATATTAAGTTGTGTATTAATTGAAGCAACAGAAGAAGGAACAACCCTTAAATCAACAGACCTTGAAATAACTATAATAACATCCATAGAAAGTAGTATTGAAGAATCCGGTTCTGCTGCAATACCTCTTCAACCATTGTCAGAAATAACATCTGAATTACCCGACGATACTCGTATTACAATAGATGTTAATGAAAATAATAATGTTAAAATAGTTACTGAAATAGGGTCTTATGATCTAATGGGAAAACCTGCTGATGAATTTCCAGCAACCCCCGAACTTAATAAACGTCTCGATGCAGGCATAGATGCAAACATTCTAAATGAAATGATATCAACAGTTAGTTTTGCTGTCAGTAGAGACGACCTAAAGCCCGCGCTTACGGGTGTTTACTTTAAGTTCGAAAAAGAAATGCTTACTGCAGTTGCAACAGACGGACACAGGCTTGCCAAATACGTGCGCAGTGATTTTAAGGCAGGCGAGTTTCAGGGTGAAGTTATTATTCCCAGAAAATTTTTAAATATAATTACTTCATATATTTCAAACGATGAATCTATACAGCTTTGGCTGGGTGATAGTGTTTTTACTGCAACCATAGGCACCGATACAATATATACTCGCATAATTGATGAGCGCTTCCCAGACTATCAAAGCGTTATACCTACAGATAATGAAAAAGAAATTAAAGCAAGCTGTGCTGATTTACTTTCAGCGGTAAAAAGAGTCTCAATTTTCTCAAATAAAGCCACACACCAGATTGCTATACGCGCCGCTAAAGGTTCCGCAACAATCACAACTGAAGACCCCGAAAAAGCATCTAAGGCACAGGAAACAATAGATATTGAATATGATGGTGAATCAATTGATGTTGGTTATAACGCGGCATATTTAAAAGATATACTGGCTCACATGAAATCAGATAAAATAGTTGTAAAGCTTAATACGCCGATCAGCGCCGGTCTTTTTTATCCTACGTCACTTAGCAATGACGCAGAAATCACAATGTTGCTGATGCCTATACGGTTAAACGACTGAAACGCTATTAGCGATCCAGATTTAAAATGAAACCCATTAAAACTGTATTAAATACATATTTATTTAAAACAGGACTAGAAAAAGGAGTGAGGCAACAACAGGCCTTGACTCTTTGGCCAACAGCTGTGGGTAAAAAAATAGCCGACAACACAACCGTACAAGACGTTAAACACGGAACTTTAATCGTACACGCAAAATCTCCTGCTTGGGCTCAGGAACTACAGTTGAAGAAGAAAGAAATTTTATCAAACCTTAATTCATCTTTAGGTAAAAAAACAATTAAAGATATCAGGTTTCTATGACGGAAGCAGTAGCGGCAAAAACAACATATAGCGCAGAGAGCATTAAAGTTCTTGAGGGCTTAGAAGCGGTTCGAAAACGACCTGCCATGTATATTGGCGATGTTGGAAAAAGGGGGCTTCACCACCTTGTTTATGAGGTTGTTGATAATTCAATTGATGAGGCGCTTGCCGGTCACTGTACAAAAATAATAGTTACTTTTAATATTGACGGATCTGTAACGGTTGAAGACAATGGCCGGGGAATACCGGTTGGTATTCACAAGGAAGAAAACAAGCCGGCTGTTGAGGTTGTTATGACCATCTTACATGCGGGTGGAAAGTTTGATAAAGACAGCTACAAGGTTTCTGGAGGGCTTCACGGAGTTGGCGTCTCGGTTGTAAACGCTTTATCTGAATGGTTGTGGGTGGAGGTTAAAAGAGAAGGTAAGAAACATAAACAGGATTATAAAAAAGGAATAACACAGAACAAACTAAAAGAATCTGGCACAACAAAAGAATCTGGCACAAAAGTCTGTTTTCTTCCAGACGATGAAGTTTTTGATGAAATTATTTTTGATTACAACATTATTGCTGAACGCCTTAGGGAATTAGCATATTTAAACCAAGGGTTGGAGATTATACTTAAGGATTCGCGCTCAGACGAACCAAAAAAAGACACATTTAAGTTTAAGGGAGGTTTAAGTGATTTTGTAAAATATTTAGATGTAAAAAACAACCCCCTGCACAACAAAATAGTCACTGTAAAAAAAGAAAACACAGAGGTGCCTGTGGACGTTGCCCTGCGATATAGCAACACATACAACGACAACATTCTAACTTTCGTTAACAACATCAACACTATTGAGGGGGGGACCCACCTTTCTGGTTTTCGTTCGGCGCTTACCAGGTCTATGAACGTTTATGCGTCTAAGAACAATTTAATAAAAGCCAAAAAAAATGAAAAATTAACACTTAGCGGTGAAGATTTTCGGGAGGGCCTTACTGCAATTATAAGCGTGAAGGTTGCCGAACCCCAGTTTGAAGGCCAAACAAAAACAAAATTGGGGAACGGAGACGTAAAGGGGGTTGTTGATAAAGCCGTATATGAGGGAATTTTAGATTTTCTAGAACAAAACCCATCTATTGGTAGGCGCATTATCGAAAAGGCGCTTTTGGCTGCCCAAAGCCGCTCAGCCGCGAGAAAAGCACGCGAACTTATTCGAAGAAAAAGCGCACTGGGAGGATCTTCTCTTCCAGGAAAGCTTGCAGACTGTTCAAACAGAGACCCGGTGTTTTGTGAGCTTTATTTGGTTGAAGGAGACTCTGCGGGCGGTTCGGCAAAACAAGGGAGAGATCGTCACACGCAGGCCATATTACCGCTTCGGGGAAAGGTTATTAACTCGGAAAAAGCACGAATAGACAAGCTGCTTTCAAACAATGAAATACAATCTATTATAACAGCGCTGGGAACTGGGTTTGGAGGATCGGAGGATGAGACAGGTGAAAGATCTTCTGGAGATTTCGACATTGAAAAACTACGGTATCACAAGCTTATTATCATGACAGATGCGGATGTAGATGGGTCTCATATACGAACCCTATTACTTACTTTTTTCTATCGAAAAATGAAAGGAATTATTGACGGCGGCTACTTGTATTTAGCATTACCGCCCCTTTATCGTGTTTCACAGGGAAAAAAAGAAGCATACGCATATGATGAAAACGAAAAAAATCTTACCGTAGAAAGAATGCAAAAGGATAATAAAAACACCAAAATCAACGTTCAGCGCTATAAAGGTTTAGGCGAAATGAACCCAGAACAGCTTTGGGGTACAACAATGGACCCAGAACGGAGAACACTAATGCAGGTTACCGTTGAAAGCGCGAGCGCAGCAACAGAAACCTTCCAAAACCTAATGGGTGCCGACGTTGAGGCCCGGCGGTCCTTTATAGAGAAAAACGCTAAATTTGTCGTAAATCTAGACGTTTAAAATATTAGGAAACACTTATGGTAGACTATAATAGAGACAACACCTTGCCGCGCGACATTGTTGACGAAATGAACGAAAGTTATCTTAACTATTCTATGTCTGTTATTGTCTCTAGGGCGCTACCAGACGTAAGGGACGGCTTAAAACCAATTCATAGAAGAATCCTTTATGGTATGAACGAGCTTGGATCACACTGGAATCGCCCCTACAAAAAATCTGCCCGAATCGTGGGTGATGTTATGGGTAAATATCATCCCCATGGAGATGCGTCTATTTATGATGCGCTAGTTAGAATGGCACAAGATTTTTCTATGAGACATGAACTGGTTGATGGGCAAGGAAATTTCGGATCTGTGGACGGAGACAGGGCGGCAGCCATGCGTTATACAGAGTCTCGAATGACAAAACTTTCAGGTGAAATGCTTAAGGATCTGGAAAAAAATACGGTCGATTTACAACCAAATTTTGATGAAACATTAAATGAGCCCACCGTTCTGCCGGCAGCTGTCCCAACGCTCTTGATTAACGGATCAGAAGGAATTGCTGTTGGCATGGCCACAAAAATACCTCCCCACAATATGGGAGAAATAATTGACGGACTTGTTGCGCTTATTGATGGAAAAAACATTTCAACACAAGAGCTCATGGAACACATCAAAGGGCCCGACTTTCCTACCGCGGGTTTGATATTAGGGGTGGATGGGTTATTGCAAGCATACGAGACCGGTCGAGGAAAAATAAAAATGCGTGCCCGGGCACACATTGAAACAACAAAAAAAGGTAAAGACAACATAGTTATAACAGAGCTTCCCTATCAGGTAAATAAGGCTAGTTTAATCGAAAAAATAGCAGATCTGGCAAGAAACAAAAGAATTCAAGGAATCACTGAGATCCGCGACGAGTCAGATAAGGATGGCGTTAGGGTTGTGATAGAATCAAAAAGAGACGCCGTACCAGAGGTGATATTAAACCAGCTCTATAAATACACACAGCTTCAAGACACTTTTGGCATCATTTTGTTAGCGTTAGTTGGGGGCGTACCAAAAATAATGCCCCTAAAAGAAGCGCTTGAACATTTTATCGATTTTAGGCATGAAATAGTTGTACGCCGCACGGAGTTCGATTTAAAAGCCGCTGAATCTCGAGCACACATTCTTGAAGGTTTAAAAATTGCCCTTGACAACATTGACGAGGTTATAAAAATTATTCGTGCGAGCAAAGACCCTTTGGTTGCAAAAGAAGGCCTCATGAACAATTTCAACCTCTCTGAGAAACAATCACAAGCAATTCTGGACATGCGCTTGCAAAGACTTACCGGCCTTGAAGTAAACAAGGTTGTTGAGGAATATAAAGAAGTAATAAAACTTATAGCCCACCTAAAAGGCATTCTTGAAAGCCGCAGTCAAAGAATGTCAATTATTAAGACAGACCTTCAGGAAATGAAGGCTCAATATGGAGACCCGCGAAGAACAGAAATTATTCCGGTTGACAGTGATTTTTCAATGGAAGATATGATTGCGGATGAAGAGACAGTATTAACCATCACACATGAGGGGTATATAAAGCGGACCGCACTTAATACATATCGTACCCAACGTCGCGGAGGGCGAGGCGTTCAGGGCGCGACAAGCAAAGAAGAGGATTTTGTAGAACATCTTTTCATAGCCAACACACACAACTACATGCTCTTTTTTACAGATCGTGGCAAATGCCATTGGTTGAAAGTATATGATATTCCACAAGGAGGTCGAGCAACCCGCGGAAGGGCAATCGTAAACCTTATCGGTTGTGAACCTGGTGAAAAAGTTGAGGCGTTTGTTAGTGTAAAGGATTTCGATGATCAACATTTTATTGTTATGGCCACTAGGAATGGCCTTGTTAAAAAGACAGCGCTTTCTGCCTACAGCAAACCACGTAAAGGCGGAATATTTGCTATCGATATTCGCGAGGGAGATACCCTAATTGAAGCGCGAATTACTAATGGCGAGAACGACATTTTACTAGGTACCCGCGAAGGAAAGTCAATTCGCTTTTCAGAAAAAAACATACGTCCCACTGGAAGAAAAACCATGGGAGTTAAAGGCATCAAACTTGGATCCAAAGAAGACTATGTTATTGCAATGTTGGTTGTAAAAAGAGAAGGAACGATTTTAGTAGCAACCGAAAAAGGGCTTGGAAAACGAACCGATGTGATTCAATACAGAACCCAAACCAGGGGCGGCAAAGGGGTTATGACAATGCGCGTCACTGAAAAAACGGGAAAAATGGTTTCCATAATGGAAGTAGTAGATGCGGATGATCTAATCGTAATTACAGATAAGGGCGTTCTTATGCGTCAACCTGTATCCAACATAAGAACAATAGGTCGCGTAACCCAAGGGGTCAAGCTCGTTAAGCTTGATGACGGTTCAAAAATTTCATCGATTTCCCGCGTTATAAACGAGGCTGAACCCAGCGATAATTATGACAAAACAGAAAACGAGATATTGGATAAGAGCAATGAAAAACATGTTGACGGCGAAGAGACAGACGGACAAAAGAAAAGTGAAAACGATGAATCGTGAAACTAGTTGATAGAATCAGTCGTGTTAAAGATAAAATTGACTCTGCACTAAAACAATGCCACCGTAGCGACAGCGTCACAATTGTCGCAGCCACAAAAACAAGAAACAGCGAAGCCGTTGAAACATGCATACAAAACGGTATCGTTAATATTGGTGAGAATCGCGTTCAGGAGGCAGAAAAAAAGTTTTCCGCCGTTGACCCAGGCCTGGTATATAATAAAAGAATGATTGGTCACCTTCAAACTAATAAAATCAATAAAGCGCTCCGAACTTTTGACACAATTGACTCTGTAGACAGCCTGCGCATCGCCAAACAGCTGGCAACAAAAAAGAAAAGCGACAAAATAAAACTACCTGTGTTATTAGAGGTAAATACCAGTGGTGATAAAGCAAAATTTGGTTTTGATCCAGACAACGATCAAGACCT
>CEUC01001610.1_pt1 | contig 9820 bp, 12 predicted proteins | sample 356471 | NCBI WGS metagenome assembly CEUC01 (sample SAMEA2623295, study PRJEB7988) | marine metagenome | biome: marine biome (ENVO:00000447); feature: deep chlorophyll maximum layer (ENVO:xxxxxxxx); material: "saline water (ENVO:00002010), including plankton (ENVO:xxxxxxxx)" | depth 40 m | reverse complement strand
GTGCAAATATATGGGCTTAGTGGGTCACTTTTGGATGCAATTTAACAAGTAGCGTGTCCTATTCAATCAAGCCCGTAAGCCTTCTGTAGTCCCTTATTCCACCGTTATCAGTCGATAGCGGTTGAGGATGTGCATAGCTGACTCGCACGTCCGATTATTTGGAAGAATTCTACTAACTCGCCATTCTCAAATCTAAAGCCATTGATGTGCGGGCGGTTTTGGGAGATTGTATTATCGCTATAACAAAATAGTTTCTTATTACCACTAACCCTCATTACCTACGGTCGGTGGCTCTGCTGACTGTGGGATCTCCGAATATTTCTATTATTTGTGCTTCGGTCATCCCCAATCTAACGTCGAAGAGGGAGTAGGCCCTCCCTTCTGCCCCTCTTGGGTAGCTGGATTGACACCCGATAAGAATGAGCAAGGTGACTATTGTTATTAGCTTCTTCATGTTTGTCTCCTTAATGCCGCTCTGCTAAGGCGACACAAAATTATTTCTTTTTTTCCAAATTAGCTTTTAAGTATGGGGTTGGCAGAGTGGTAACGGTTTTGTTGTCCATCTCTGTCCATCTACGTCCATCACTGACTTAGTAATTTTAATAATATCAATTAGTTATAAAGGACACAGACGGACAGAAAAGGACATCATAGGGGTTCGAAACCCCTAGGGGACGCCACTTTTTTCCTCAACATATACAACCACGTACAACACTTTCTTAGATATTCTCAAGTTTAACAAGGGCTGAAAATCGGGTTCTTCACCCATTTTCACCCATTTGTTTTTTTTTTCAGGCATAAAAAAAGGAGCCTAATGGCCCCTTTTTCCCTAGCTCTCTCTTAGCCGATTTGCACCTGATAGGTTGGCTTCTTCGACGTGTCTTTCTTCTGATCTTGATGAGCTACTCTATCTGGCCCTAGGTTGCAGTTTGGCAAAGGCCTAAAAATGCTCTATACCGCATATACCAAGACTGATTGTCACCCAGGATGAATAAATGACTGACTGGAATGATAAAGAACAAGTAATTAAAGCTGTGTCTGAAAATGGTTATGAGCTTAAAAATGCAAGCGAAGAACTCAAAGCCGATCGTGAGGTCGTCATGGCGGCTATTCAAAATCAGGGCCGGGCTGTCAGTAAGGAATTGAGAACTGATCGAGAAATCATGTTAGCGGCCATTCAAGATTAAAACTTCTAAAAATTCGAAAAAGTCTCGTAAGTATCCTCTATGGCTCTTGAGGTGTTCAACGGTCTTCATATGCCTGGTCAACTATAAAGAGCACAACTTTTCGAACCGCGTGGTTTTGCTGGGGCTAAGATAAACCTATCCTTATTTCATTCAATCGATGACTGGCGCAAGCATGACGAAACCCATCATCATCTCATCACTCGACTTCTGCCCGAATCCCACATTTTGGGCAGGATCAAAACCTCGCTCTCGAGAGTATTCTTCTGAGTTGTCGTACCAGGCAGTGAACTTCAGAAGCGAACCTGCGGGCAAGGGCTTCATGTCTTTGTAGTAGTAAACAGTCTGCCACGTGAAATCATAGCGTGGAATATCGATCAAGACTTCAGTTGATCCATCGGGGTAGAGGGCTTCAAACTTCGCTGCCTTGCCGCGCGTATGCATGTGCGGCATAAGCAAAACGATCTGAGACTCTTCTTGGATCGGGCTCGATGTTTGTTCCATCCTGTACGAGGGTTCACCCGGAGGAATGTCGATATCGAAGCGCATCATCGTCGCGCCGCCTACCGGACTTTTTGGCGGCTCCCTGGTAAAGTAAAAACCGATCTGTGATTTATCGTCAACAGCGCCAGTCCCCGGGCCGGGCTGTTTATGATAGTGAATGTCGAATGTGACGCGTGTGCCTCTGACCAGTGGTGCACCATAACCAATGGGATACATGCTTGCCTCGCTACCCGGGGCCATGCCGCCGAGGTATAAACCTGCTCCAACTGGCGCTAGCGTGTCGGACTCTCCTTGAATAGGCGGGGGCGGTAACTCGCCGGTCGAATCTGGTGGGAGTATATGGGCATTGAAATGGTGAATGAATTTCACTCCAGGCTTGGTTTGAAATCCCTGAATGTAAACATTCTCCGGAAGCATTTCATCGGTCAGGTCGACCGTAAACGCCGTATAGATATCGTCAATGTCGTCGCCAACATTAAAAGCCACCGGGATGTTTATAATAAGATCAGGTGTTCCTTCGAGCCAACCGCCTTCGGTTGCTGTGAATTCGCGTAGTGGTGGCGCATCGGCGGGATCACCGAACGGTGCTCCTTGATTTGCCCAACCGACTATTGCGGCGATCTCAGTATCATCTAGCGTCCGTTCGTTTGAGAAGAGTCCATTGAAGTCAGGATGTGCATCCCAAGGAGGCATCTCACGATTCAGAACTCGCTGCGCCATGAGCGTGGCCCATGGTCGAGTCTCCTCATAGGAGATCAACGCCATAGGTGCGATCATGCCGCCAAAATTCTTGCCACCCGGGCGATGGCAATCCTGGCAATTCTCCTGGAGTATGGGTTGCACGTCCCGCGTGAACGTGTAGCGTGTGACAGGCGCGTCGGCGGCATAGCCCGGAGCGGAAAGCCAAAGGCATAGTGCGGTAGCGATGGTGAAACGTCGAAATGTAATAGGCTTGTGCTCCTGATTATAGGGCTGAGGAATTGGAAACCCGGTTCAATCCCTCAAATTCGTGTAGCTCTTTATTATTGCCAGATCGGAGCGCTCTCCGCTACTCTCCGAAGAAAAGGACAGACCTATTTAGGTTCCCTGGAAAAATCGTTTCTTTACATTTTTCCGCTAAGGGAGATTAAATAATTGAATCAGTAGTTTTGCTTAAAGTTTGATTTGACCTTAACAGAAGAGGCAAGAGTACTTCAATACTCAGTAGCTATTGGCCAATTCCAAATGCCAACAGAACGTTCCCTAGTCTGGCACCATTGGTGGAATAGCCTGAATTTACGAACATCATCCTGCCTGCAACATACACCCGGACACCTGGTCGAGCCACCGAAGCCGCATTTGGCGCGCATGGTTAACCAGTTAAATTCTTCATCGGAGAGCACGCCATCGGCATGACTCTGGGTATTAGTGAGTGGCGCAAGCATGAAACGATTCTTCATTCTTGGTCCACGGGTAGACGAAAGAGGATCGAACAATTTACTCATGAAAACTACCAGTTTAATTATAGAAAATACCGAAAGGAAATGCAGAAAGGATTCTTATCAGCTGTGCAGGACTCTATTTTCCCGGGCACTAAGGAGCTGTGATTCACTGGCTGCTATTGGTCCCTGTGCAATGGATAAAAAAATGGGCAAAGCTCCAGCTTCGCCCGTCTTGTTTGATTCTTCTTTCTCAGGGAATCAGACGCGGTACAAAGCGGGTCATGCCTTGGATGGGACCGACCTCACCGGCATAGACATTACCAGCGGCATCTACCGTGACACCCTCACCCATTGAGCCCACGCCCCCCATGCCGGAGGCACGGTCTGCTGAAATATGCTCGGGCACGAAGTAATACACTTCACCGGTACGGGCACTGCCGACACGTAGTCCTTTTCTCCAACCGCCTGGATTGTAATTCGTATCGGATTCGGAGTCGATGGCGTACAGCATATCATTCGACGGATCGATATACAGTCCGCTGATGCGGCTGAACTGATACCAAGTATCCAGATGATCACCGTCCTGGGTGAAGATCTGAATACGATTGTTGCCTCGGTCGGCGACGAATAACCGCCCCTGTGAGTCCATCGCCAGTGAGTGTGGTGCACGGAACTGGCCGTCCTCCCAACCCCATTCACCAAAGGACTTGATAAAAGTGCCATCTGGCGCCCAGATGGTGATTCGGCCTTTGGCATTGGGTCCGGGTTCGTTCTGGAATTGCGCACCATGGGTCTCACCGATGAAGATGTTGCCATTAGGTGCAATCAGCACATCGTTCGGCTCGGTCAGATGCGTAGGTGGATCACCCATTGCGCCGGGAGTGCCAATTGTCAGCAGCAATTCACCGCTGGAGCTGAATTTTCTCACCACACTGCCTAGATTACGGGCAGCAGGATTTTCATTAATTTCATTCTCGTTGGCCAAGCGGGCATCGGCCACCCAGACATTACCCTGTGCGTCTACATCCATGCCGTGGGGCCAGATGATCTGCCCGGCGCCCAACATGGCGACCACGCGACCATTCGGATCCAGCTTGACGATGGGATCGACATCGGATGTGGCACATGAGTTAGTCCCGCAGCGGTCACCAGCCCAGATGTGCACGCCGTCCACGTCGACATTAACGGCACTGACTGATCCCCAGCGGCGCCCATCGGGCAGACTGCCGAAGCTGCGCTGCGTTACGTAGGGATTCGGCAGATTGTTAACGACTTGCTGACCGGCATGCGCAGCAGGTTGGCCGGTCACAGCCATCGATCCAGGCTGTGACAGTACGGTTGCAGACAGCAGGCTTAGAATTACGCCTGCCAGACCCGTCTTAAGGAGGAAATGCGGTTTTTTTTTGTAGCTATTGTTCATTATTCACCTCTTGCCTAACTACTTATTGAAACACTGAGTGCCCATTATTTGGCGGAACCTGAGAACATGAACTCTCACAGGAGCGTTGTCAAGGCGCCAGCTGCCCGCTTATAGGACATTCCAGTACGATTCACCATGACCTTTCGGGATTTGCGCAGCCACTGTGAAATTACCCAGCTTTGTAGAGTTTTCCGACTAGACTCCCACCCGTGGGCTGTTTATGCTCTACTATTTGCTGGATCAGGCAGGGCTTTTTGGAAGCCCCCCGGAAATAAAAGCACCAAAACAAACAGAAGTACCAACAGGAGCGAATTATCCAAAGCAAGTTGATCTATGTAATCTTCGCATTCGGCGTACTGATGGCTGCTATCTTACTGGCCATTATTCTGGCGGAGCCGGTCATCGCTGCCGGCGGTGCTGCCCACCCGAGTTTTCCCGGCATGCAGGTTGGCGGTGATGGCGCCGCCAGACTCCAACACATCGGCATGCTCGGATTCGCCTTTCACTGTCTGCTGCTTACCCAAATCGTGCTGTTGTCCATGCTGGGTGTTTCTGAGCGCTATCGTACCCTTAAGCTCGGGTGTTATATGGGTGGCTGCCTGGGATTGATGCTGGTCATTGCCTGGGGGATGTTCTCCAATCATCTGCAATACCTCGATACCGGCATCACTGGTTACTTCATGGGCTTTCCAACTGCGACTGCCTGGCAGTTGTACGGCACATGGCTCGGTGCCTTACCACTGATTATTATCTACAGCGTTGGTTTTGGTAAGTTTATTTACACAGCAGAAGACGAAGAAAAATTCAATGCGCTACTGGCAGAGAAAATCAGTCAGTCGGAACGAACCACTAGTGAATAGCGTTCTCACTCTGCCACTGCAATGGCTGGCGGGATAGAGCACGCGGAGCTGTAATTACATGGAAGTCTTCAGGCAGGAAATAATCGTCGGTGCCGTAGTTGCGTACATGCTGTTCTGCATTGTCACCGGCCTTTGGGCGATGCGCCGCACTCACAATTCCAGCGATTTCTTCATTGCCGGGCGCGGCCTCGGACCTATTGTCGTTGCCCTGGCCATGTTTTCCAGCACATTAAGTGGTTTCGGTTTCGTCGGTGGTCCCGGGCTGGTTTATTCGATCGGGGTCAGCTCCTTTTGGATGGTAGTCATTTCGTCAATTGGCTATGCTCTCGGATTTTTCCTGGTTGCCAAGCGCATTCGCATGATCGCCGAGCTGCGCGATTGTATTTCATTGCCCGACGTGGTGGCAGCGCGATATGGAAGCGAGGCTGTAAGATTTCTCATAGCCATAACAATTGTACTTGGTGTAATGGGATATCTGGCTACGCAGATCCTGGCGATGGCGGTGGTCATGCAGGCAATTCTTTCCGGCACTGAAATGTTCGCCGATGTGGGCCTGGTTACTTGCGTAGTAATATCTTCGGCCGTGCTGATCTTCTACTGCGTCACCGGTGGCATCATCGCCTCGGTATATACCGACGTGGTACAGGGCATAATCATGATGATCGCGGGTACGCTGATCCTGTTCACGGCTATGTCAGTATTTGACGGCGGCATGCAGGAAGCTACATCGATTATCCTCGCCGATGATTCAGAAACTATCATGCCCTACGGCGCTGCTGGAATCATGGCGTCACTGGGCTGGTTCTTCGTGTTTGGCCTGGGTCTTGCCGGACAACCCCATATCATTACCAAGATGATGATGAACAAAAACATGCGTGACAACCGCACTATCCTGCCCATGTCATTATTCGGTTACGTGATGGCGGCGCTGTTGTGGATCTCCATTGGCATCGTCATGCGGGCTGCAGTAATAGATGGCGCGATAGACCCACTCGCCCTACCCGATGACGCGGCATCGATCTTCCTGTCTGTGTTCGCCAATCCGCTGTTGGCGGGCATCGTGTTTGCCGGACTGTTTGCAGCGATCATGTCAACCTCCGACGCCTTTCTTAACATTGGTACAGCCGCCATCATTCACGACATTCCTAAAGCAATACGTGGGCATAGTGTGAAGAACGAGTTGTTCTGGGCGCGGGTAGTGACAATACTGTTAGCAATCGTGGCGGCAAGTTTTGCGCTGTACTCCCACTTTCGCGATGCGACTCTGGTCGCCATTCTCGGCGCCTTCGGCTGGGCCACATTTGCAGCTTCAATCTTCCCGGTAGTCGCCCTGGGGCTAAACTGGAAAGGCGCATCGGTGCCGGGCGCCGTTACGGCAATCGTGACGGCCCTGTTGATCAATTTCATTACCCAACTTGCAGGTTATGCCTTTCCCTACGCGATCAGTGGCCAGCTTGTTGCTTTTACTTCATCGCTGCTGTTGTTTATCGGCGTATCATTGCTCACAAAGAAACCACAACTGGATTCCGACATCGAACGGGTAATGGAGATCTAAACCGGTTCTACTGCCAATTTCATGAATGAATTGAGTGTTTGTTGCCTGGGGACCCTCTGAACAACTATATGAGATCGTTCTGATTAGCTCAGTGCTTCGTTAAGCTTCTCGGGCGGCATAGGTTTGCCAAGATAGTATCCCTGAACTGCATGACTTCCAGTCTTACGGATAACTACCAACTCCGCTGCAGTTTCGACGCCTTCGGCAACGACGTAGTAATCCAATATTCGCGCCATGTTGACGATTGCCGTTACGATTGCCTCGCTCACGGAACCCACTTTGATTGCTCGCACGAACGATTTGTCAATCTTCACGATGTCGACTGGTAGTTCCTGCAGGCGACTGAGTGCCGCATAACTGGTGCCGAAACCATCAATAGCGATTCGCACGCCCAATTCACGCAGATTGCCGAGCGTAGTAGCTACCGAGTCAACGCTGAGAGCCATCGATTCGGATATTTCCAACTGCAAGCTGGAAGCTTCGATTCCCGTGCTCTCGATGACTTCACCTATAAAGGGAACCAGATCCGCATCCTCGAACTGCCGCGGTGAGATGTTCACGGAGACGGATGGCATAGCACCCATCTCGGCGTCCTGCTGCACTGCCTGTCTGCAGGCCGTCTGAATAACCCATTTACCGAGCGGTATAATCAGTCCTGAATGTTCGGCCACATCCAAGGAACTCACCGGCGGGACAAAACCACGCTCGGGATGCTTCCATCGCAGTAGGGCCTCGTAGGCCTCCAGCCGCTCGCCTGTCAGGTCCACTATCGGTTGATAGAAAATTGCGAAACGATCTTCCATGGGTCGAGCTCTAAGTCCCTGCTCTATAGCGAGCCGCTCAGTGACGGCTTCATTCATTGCTTCGGTAAATAGTCGGCTGGTATTTCGACTGTAAAGTTTAGCCTGGTACATGGCTGTATCCGCGTGTTTGAGCAGCTTATCTTCCTCTTCGCCGTCATCGGGAAAAATTGCGATTCCAATGCTGGCGGTAAGCACGTGATTTTTTTGTGCAAGCACTAACGGCTCATTAATAGCCTAGAGCAATTTCTTAGCCAATACCGTAGCATCCAGCGCATCGTGTATACCCTATATGATAATGGCAAGCTCATCACCACCGAGCCGGGCTACTGTGTCCTGCTTGCGAACAGTTGACATCAATCGATCGGCGGTTGTGGTGAGTGTTTTATCTCCCGCGTCGTGTCCCAGTGAGTCGTTGATAGCTTTGAAATGATCGAGATCACAAAACAGCACACCACATTTAGTCTTATAGCGCCAGGAATCTGCCCTAGCCAGCCGCAATCGATCACTGAACAGGTTTTTGTTCGGCAGGCCAGTTAGCTTGTCGTGGAACGCCTAGTGGGCCAGATTCTCCCTGGCTAACACTTCCTCTTCGGCAAGTCTCCGGTTTTCTATGCGCAAGACTAGATGATAGACAAATGTCATAATCGCGAGTATGGCGGTAGTCCCAAGCACCAGAACTTATCTCGCCATTTCCAGGCTCGCCCCGGGATTACCAAAGCGATACAGTGCGACATGCAACATCAAGGGTAAAATCGCGTAGAAGACTAAAGGTCCGATCCCAATGGATTCATGCTCAGCTGCAGTCTGAATATCAGTATCCGGATCTGTCTCATTCGGTCGTGTAGCCACCCCGATGGCACAAATGCCAATGGGCCAGATGAGATCAAAAAGAGTGCCTGAACTGGAGGAGTCGTTCAGAATATTCTCGTACATGAGCAACCAGAACAAGTCGCCCAATCCCCAAATTATTACTCCCAGTAACGCCCATGTATAACGGAATCGGTATTCCTTACTGTCAGCCGAATCCCTGAGGTGCCAGAGTCGCAATATGATGTAGCAATCCAGCGCCACAAACAGGGCTAACGAAGAACTCCAGATAGCTGAACCACTGTCAACGGAAAAACCCGGGATCAGGAGAAAATAACTCAACAATCCAAACAACAACGCCGTCGCTCCGACACGATCGAAACTACGGAGTCGATGAATGGGCCGGCTTGTGCTTCTGTAAGGTTGAATCTCCAACGCGGTGGCGAGACACCCATTCGTCACCAAATAGGTGCATTTATTAGCAAATCCTGAAGAATTTCTCCTCCGAGCTCTACTGCAAAAAATAATAACTCTGTTGCCAGCGACACCACCCATACCGCAAATCCAATGAAAAACAGAATCCAAAAGCGCCTCTCCTCTACTGACTCCACACTCTTCAGACGAATACGAATAGTCACCAGCAAGATAGCGAGGAAGGGTATTTCTAGCAGGTACTGACTGAACACAACCTGCCATGGCTGATTCATGTTGGGGATTAGCAGCAGAATAGCCGCGACAGCCAATGCTGCAGCCATACAGAGAACCAATCGGTCCTCGCGTAGCGAGTAAGCAGAGCCCGTATTAGTAGATACTAGATCATCTCCAGAAGAAGACTCGTCTATTTTAGAGCCTGATTTCGTGCCCAATCCATACCCCTGGCTAAAGTTCTCCATCTTCTGTCACTCTTATAAATAGTGAGTCGAGATTTGGAGCAGGCTTCGAGATATCATTTTTTTTTATTGGATTAGCTTTTCCAACTCTATTTGACTGACTGCTAACAGAAATGATTCCTAGGGTCAGGTTTCCAATTCACACTTTGCAGGAGTGAAAATCTGACCCAAACAACACGTGGGGTAGGTCTCTTTCTTTTAGACCCAATTTAGTGCATGCCCACAGCTCTCAGGGGCGAAAATGCCGATGTTGACCCCCAGATACCCCGGAAAATGGCGATTTTCGCCGATTAATGGATCTACTGAGTTCAATTTTTCGCGGGTTGGCACGCACAGAGTAGAGCGAGAGAAATAGGCAACCCTTCTTTGACCCCTT
>CEUC01109324.1_pt1 | contig 9837 bp, 7 predicted proteins | sample 356471 | NCBI WGS metagenome assembly CEUC01 (sample SAMEA2623295, study PRJEB7988) | marine metagenome | biome: marine biome (ENVO:00000447); feature: deep chlorophyll maximum layer (ENVO:xxxxxxxx); material: "saline water (ENVO:00002010), including plankton (ENVO:xxxxxxxx)" | depth 40 m | reverse complement strand
CGCGCGAGGACCGCCAATGGAACAGTCACCGTCTATGAAACCAACATCAATCAGCTCGCGATCGGCGATATTCAGCTTTCAAATGTAAGGGCCAGCATTAATCCTTCAATGCCACCTCCAGCTATACTACTGGGCATGAGCGCCCTGGGGCGGGTAGAATTTGTACAATCTGGAAACTCTCTTACTTTGAAGCAAAAAAGTACGCGGCAATGAACATCGACTATTTTGAGAACCTCTCGGGGGTAGTGGCGGCGGCCATTGCTGAGGACTTTAAGGGCAGGGACCTGACCGCTGAACTTATCGATATCGCCAAAACATCAAGCGCCGAAATCATTTCTCGAAACCCAGCCGTCATCGCCGGCAGGCCGTGGGTCGATGAAGTCTTCACGCAAATTGACAGGGAGCTGATCATTGACTGGCAAGTCGATGAAGGTGAACTGGTCAGCGCTGGGGCTTTGCTATTTACTGCATCAGGCAAAGCCAGAAGCTTGCTTACTGGAGAAAGAACTGCACTCAACTTTCTGCAGACACTCACAGGAACAGCAACTAAAACTCGTCACTACGTGGACCTGGTTAAACACACTGGTGTTCACCTGCTGGATACCCGCAAGACTATTCCTGGTCTTCGCCTGGCACAAAAATATGCCGTGAAAACTGCTGGTGGTCACAATCACCGGATCGGCCTCTTCGATGCCTTCCTAATCAAGGAAAATCACATCCATGCTGCTGGTTCGATAAAACAGGCGGTATATAATGCCCGGGAACTCTCTCCCAGCACCAGAGTCGAAGTTGAAGTTGAAAATTTGGAAGAATTCAGACTTGCGATTGCCGCCAGGCCAGATTGGATAATGCTAGACAACTTTACGCACGCCGACCTTGTTGAAGCCGTGACCAATAGAACCGGAGGTATTAAGCTTGAGGCCTCGGGTGGAATCGAGCAGGATTCTGATCTCGTCAGAATTGCTGAAACAGGGGTAGACTACATCTCGATTGGTGCAATGACAAAACATTGCGCAGCTGCTGACCTATCAATGCAATTTGTATGAGTATGGGACAGTCAAAATGTCACGATATCAGGCCTTTTCCTATCATTTCCTAATCAGCCTGGCGATCTTCTTTGTTCTCGCCTACCTGGTGCTTTACCACTGGTACCCTGATATTTTCTTCAGCATTGATGGCGGCTGGGAAGGCATGCGCATCATCATCGGCGTTGACCTAATACTGGGACCAGTACTCACGCTCATAGTTTTCAGAGCCGGGAAGCCGGGGCTGAAATTTGACCTGGCAGCGATTGGCACGCTTCAAGCTGTCTGCCTCACTGTGGGCACCTGCATTGTCTATTCAGAACGGCCGATTTTTTTCATTTATTATGAGAAACATTTCTATAGCTCAAGTGCTGATACCTATACCAACTATGGGATACCCGCACCCGACCCGTACGAATTCACTGACACGATGCCGGCCAAAGTGGTATCGCTTCTGCCGAAAAACCCTATAGAGGAAGCTGACTTCAGAAAAATGCTATTTCGGGACGAGATACCAGCCTGGGTGTACAAACCCACCTATGAAAAACTGGCAGAACATATGGAAACGGTTGTTACGCAGGGCATGGAAGAAAAAGAACTTCGAGGTCGTGATAACAAAGGTAATCTCGATGCCTGGTTTGATAGGAATGGTGGCATTTTTGGGGACTACGCATTTATTCCCATCCACTCCCGCTACAAGGATGCATTCCTGGGCATCAGAAAATCGGATCAGGAAATCATTGATATCATCGAGATACTGCCACCTCTATAAATTACTGGTGTGGTGAGCCTCGCAGCCCTTGAAGGAAAACTTCCGCTCCAGCACCTGGTATTTCGCTACATCGCCAACCTCTCGGTAGTTCGCGCCAAGATGACAGACACTTTGGTTTCGTGCTTCTGGCATAGCATTTACTGACAGTTCAAACATCAGTATCGCGGACTCAATGTCCTTTACATCTAACAAATGAGTCATGCCGTAATATTGATAGATTTTTGAAATACCCTGTGCGGGCAGTTGATCAGTGATTTGCTCCAACGCTGCTGCTGCCATTGATAACATGAGTGCCTTATTCATTCCCTTACCAGACAGAAATATAACTTCCAATGTTGCGAGCTTTCCCAGAAAAGTGCTTTGCAGTTTCTTTACCCGTTCCAGCTGATCAGGTTTGTAGCCAACCGCGCCATAATTTAGCCCGTAGTCCACATACTGGCGCGTAACCATGTGCAACAAGTCGTACGCGAACTGCTTTTCATGTAGGTCGACAATCAGGTCATTTGTGTAAAGTTCAATAACATAGTCGACAAACCTTTCAATCTCCGGAACAAATACAAAAGGGATCGAGCCATCGTCACTATAGGAATAATATAGTCCATAATTTGACACGATATTCTGTCGCCCATCAATTGAGAATACGGGTCTGCCAGAAGTACTAATAAATTCGGCAACCGTCTTCTCCATTTCTTCCTTCGAAAGTCTTGCTGCGCTCAAACGGTTGCCAAAAACAAGGCCGTGCCAACTATAAAGGGTCACATCAGGCCGCACGCCCATCACCTTGCTGACGTGACCAAAGGGACCTATCTGATTGTCACCACGCAGAAATAGAATGGCATCAGCCGGTAAAGATTCGAGGACAATATTTGCATACTCTTCAACAAAGCCAAGTTTGCTTCGATCCACCTTAGGGTAGTTATAAAAGGCGATTGAAAGGACCATCGCCACCATCAAGGGCGCCCGAATAACTGCATACTTTTCTGGCACCTGGTCCAGCAACCAGGCCAGACCCATCGCAAACCACAAGGCCACTGGTGCATAGGCAATTACCGTGTAGGCTCGAAAAATTGCCTGACCTCTGACCTCAAACTTAATATCCATCAGTGACATCAACAAAAAAGTCGTCGATAAAAGTATCAATACCAGCGATACCGTGTGGTAGTTGTGCAATTTCCGCACGCACTGGTACATCCCGACTAATATTAAGGGAATCGCAACCAGACCCAGTTGCAGTGCTGATTCATTCATCAACCAGAGATAAAAACGCAGCTTGTCGCTCAGAACAGCACCCTCCTGAACGTTACTGTAGTAAGCACGCGATACATAGTTGAAGAATTCTTCGTAAGGGATTGCACCCACCAGGGCAATTTCCGGTGACGGGTCAGCAAATAGTGATAGATAGGGTGAAAGCCCCAGAATGAACAGACATATTGAAGCGAGCCAGAATCTGACACTATGCATTAACTCCCACAACTGAAGCCGCATAATGATCAGCAAACTCACAAATCCGAGGCAAGACAAAATAAATAGAGGCCAGTGATTGGACATCGCCAGACCCGCTGCAAAGCACAGACCAAACCAAAATCGCGAATCGCCCTTCTCGCTGAACTTCAGTAGCAACCACCAGCACAGCATGAACATGCAGGCCGCAAGACTGTAAACTTCAATGATGATGGCCTGAGACCAAAAGGCCAAAGACAGGGCATAGGCAAAGGCCGCGAGAAGGGCCGTTAACTCGTGCGATGTGACTAGAACAGTAATTTCGTAAAACAGGACAACAGCTACCAGAGCAAACGCCACGGAAATCAGGCTTCCCACTATGACGCTGGGGGCTACCATCACCTGATTACAAAGGAGGGTATACAGCGGGTATCCTGGTGGGTGACTTATACCACCCAGATTGCAAACCATCTGAAAAAGACCCGCGTCTTCAAGCGTGATCGAAGTCGGCATGGTGGAGACATAAACCAATGCCGAGACAAAGACCAGAAGTGCAATATGAGCCCAGCGAGCCTTCACATTGGTTTCCTCAATTTCGATTGGCGTGGAACAATCCAGACCCCAACATACATGTACTAGCTCACAACATGACTATTCGTTCAATATTATCACCTCAACCTGGCCCGGTGGAGAAGCGAACTCCAGTCGGGGTCTGGATAGCAAGTGGGCTATCCTAGTTGACTCCGACCTTTTCCTATCCACCATCCTTGATGACTTCTCTCGTCTACCTGGCAAATACAGTAAAAACTCGACCAAGACGAAAGATACTCCCATTTGTCACGGCGAAAGAATGGCCAATTCATCGAAAGTTTCACATGCACGGTTGTGTGGGTATCAAGATAGATGACTTCAGACCAGAGCTTGTCAATAAACTGGAATCAGCACTAATAACTTCGTCTCTGAGTAAAAAGGAAGTAGTCTATTTTGACAATAAGACAGTCGATGTCGGTTCAACATTCCTTGATAAGAAATTTAGACGTAAAGCGCCTGTCAATATGGGCTGGGTGACATATATCGCGACACAACATGCCAGTTTTGATTTACATGTGGGTGTTGAAGTAAGCAAATAGCCATCCAACTTGATGTCGGCATCCTCGTGTTGCGCCAACACCACGGTATCCGTTGGTGTTATATCGACAACGATCTTGCTCAGGTTCGAATCAGCAATCACCCAAGGTGAAAAACAAGTAAGAGTGACGCTATACATCTACGCAATCAAAACTCCCGTTACGATGGTGCTGGCCCCGGAAAATCCTCCCGCAGGTTTCTCTTCAGAACCTTGCCATTGGCATTCCGCGGGATCAATTCAATGAAGGCCACGCCTGTCGGCAGCTTGTACCTCGCGAGTTTTCCATCGCAGTAAGACATAATGTTCTTTTCGGTTAACCCTTCACTTTTCTTCACAACGATAGCGAAGGGCGATTCGCCCCAACGCTCACTCGGCTGCCCTATTACGGCTACTTCTCCCACATCGGGGTGGGACAGAATGACATTTTCGATTTCAGCCGGATAGACATTCTCCCCACCCGAGATAATCATATCCTTGATCCGATCCTGAATATAAACAAAGCCATCTTCATCGAATGTCCCGACGTCTCCGGTTCGCAGCCAGCCATCCTCCGTGATTGTGTCAGCGGTTGCATCAGGTCTATTCCAGTACTCCAGCATGATATGACGGCCCTTTACCCAGACCTCACCTTGAACATCAACCGGTACATCATTGCCCTCATCGTCGACGATGCGGATATCCGTGTGAAAGAAACCCCGCCCAGTCGAACCTAAACGCGCAATCGCATCCTCCCCTGTAATCAAACAGGCCGGCCCGCAGGATTCCGTCAATCCATATATTTGATGAATATCGATACCCATGTCGGTGTACTGCTGAATCAGGCTGACAGGCAACGGGGATGCGCCACTTTGGACCCAGCGTAATGATGAATGATCGAATCGATCGAGGCCGTTGACCTGAATCATAAAGTTGAGCATTGCCGGCACAAGCAACCCCGTTGTTATCCTCTCCTCGCCGATCAGTTCCCAGGCTCGCGTCGGTTCAAACTCACGCATGACGACGCTGGTGACGCCACTGTAGACATTCAGTGTTACTGGCGTCAGTGCTCCCACATGAAAAAGAGGTAAGGCGGCCAGGTAGCGGTCCCCATCGTGAATATCCGCTATCGCCTGAAATGTCAGCATAGCCCAGAGCATGGTGTTGTGGGAGTGGACCACCCCCTTTGGCAGACCAGTCGTGCCTGATGTGTACATGATATACAGAAGATCATCATCCTCTGCAGGACAATCAGGCTCATCAACTGAGGCAGAATTCTTGAGTACCTCATAATCCTTCGCGTAGTGTGTCTCCGAATCACTCTCTGCTGAATGAAGCCAATTAACAATATCAGTCTTGTCACCCCGGCTATTCAGGTCTGAAGCCAGGTCGAGAAACTCGTTGCCAAATATCAGCGTCTCGGCGCCAGCATCTTTCAAAATAAACTCAAGCTCGTCGGCGACGAGGCGCCAGTTCAGCGGAACCACAACACAACCAACCTTTGCAATTGCAAAATAAGATTCGAAAAACTCAGCGCTGTTCATCATCATGATGGCAACCCTGTCACCCTTTTTCGCACCCAGTTCGACTAGCGTATTTGCAACCTGATTCGATCGTTCATTCAACTCCCTGAACGTCAGCCGAAAATCTAATCGACTATCTACATAAGCTTCCCGATCACCATCCAGTTCCGATCTTCGGGTAAGCATCAATCCTATATTGTTCTTCAACTATTCTCTCCCCTACTACTTTACCGTTAACATCTAGTTTAACTAGGTGCTGTGCCCCAATACAGTTCGACGATCCATGAATGAGCCGCGCTTACCGGGACTTTGAACGATTCACAGCACCGCTCTATTGCTTGAGATCAGCTTCGCTGAGGGCATGGTACCTGGTCCATAAGTTATCGAGGGCAGGTCTGTCGGGGCTGTGATTGAGCAGTTCAAACCAGAGATTACCCGGGTCGTCGTTGCTGCGGCAGCCTCGCAGTGAAACGTTGGGCCCCTTTGCGCCTGATCGGATGTCCAGGGTGTGTATCCATCAGTGGCAACAACACGGTGCAGTAGCCTCCAGACGCCTTCCCGCTTCTCCCAAACATCAAGATAGCGCCCTCTATGTATGAAGTCGGTAAAGCCCTGTTCATGTGCGAGTCGATGCGCAACATTCCACTGCGGGCCGTTTTATTTCTACCCGGCCGATAATACAACCCCACTTGTTATCACCTTACTAGGCTCGGCATAAATCATCAGCCTGATAAATTTACCAGTAAATCGACAGGCCGCCAAGCGTCGAGAAAATTCTACTCGCTGTCGTTTACTGTACCGGTCCGGCGGGGTGAGGCTCTACACTACTTTATCATTGGGTGCGAAGGGAGCATAGCTCAGCGGGAATGGTGCACCACAATCAAAGACGCCGGAATTTTTCACCCAAAGTGGCCATTCCCTCACTTGTAGCGCGTACCGCTTCCTCATCTGCTAAAGCAACCAACATACGTTCCATGTCGCTTTGCGAAAGAGAGGTGGATGCCATATCTTCTGCTGCCTCGGAAACCTGCCGCTTAATGATGTCTATCACTACGCCCGGTCATTTGGCGATTTCATCTGCCAGCTTGCGCACCGCATCATCGAGTTGGCCTGCAGGTACAGTCTCTCGTACCAGACCTAACCTGAATGCACCCTGGCCATTCAGGACAGGACAGGACATGAAAGCACGATGTCTTTCGCTGCCTACGGGCCTACTTCGCGCACCAGTCGCGGTACACAGCCCCAGGGTACTGGCCAGCCGAGCACGGCTTCCGGCAACGACATGGAAACGTCGTGTGCGGCGATTCTGAGGTCACATGAAAGTGCCAGCACAAAACCGCCGCCGAGCACCAGCCCATGCAAGCTAGCGATGGTGATGGGACGCATACTCGCAATGCGATCAGTCATCTTGCGGCCCAGATCCAGCGACTCACGAAGGTTCAGGTCAGGATTGACCCGACCACCGACATCCGCCCCGCGACAGAAGTGATCGCCTTCGCCAGATACTTTCTATGCTCTGGTAGCGCCGCTTAGCCTGCAGCTGCAGACATGGGTGTCAGGCATTTTTGAATTGCATTCTCCGCCGCGCTATGCCCAACCGGAAGCTTGTAACTTCTGACAGGAATTCAAATCTGATTGCCTGCTCTTCAATTCTGAGAGCATCAATAATGGCATTCCTTGGATTCAGACTGGCTCCCTATTGTATGCCCAGGAACAACCCAGCATGATGATTTTTCTTTAAAGAAAAGTCTGTAGCGGTCAAATATTACTTGCTGATTTCTCAGAAAAAGGCGTTAATCCTTCCTATACTCGATCCACAGCTTCTTTATTCGACCATTCTACTGTGCAGATCTCGAGCCGCTGTTTTCAGTGACCAGGAGGATTACAATCATCAGCATGCTGACAAGATCATACAGTTCCAAGAGGGAAGGATGAATAACTGGGATGTGGTAGCCGATGTTGTTGTTCTCGGTAGTGGCGGCGCGGCACTTACCGCAGCCATTACCGCCCATGACTTCGGTGCAGAAGAAGTCGTTATTGTAGAGAAGTCAAACATGGTGGGGGGAACCACGGCAATGTCCGGCGGCCAGCTGTGGATTCCGAATAACCTCTACGAGAATGATGAAGGGATAGATGACTCATGGGATGAGGTCGTTACCTATCTCAATTCCCTGGCGCCAGAGCAGCTGGATCCGGAAGTGCTTGAAGGTTTTCTGGCAGGTGGGCCGGAGATGATCCATCATCTCACTGATCGGACAGCGGTCAGATTCCGCACGATGACCGGGTTCCCGGACTATCAGCCGGACAAACCCGGCGCCAAGGCCGAGGGTGGTCGGACGCTCGATAGTTTGGTATTCCCGTTTGCTGAACTCGGCAACTGGGCCACAAGGGTCGTGCCCCCCAAATTCGGTCCGCCCATATTAACCACCTACTATGAGAATGCTCATCTCGGCAGGCTTGATGCTGAGATCATGGATGAGCGCAAACGAACCGACAGCCGCGGACAGGGCCAGGCACTGATTGGCGGGCTACTGAAGGCTGTTTTGGACAGGGATATCGAATTCTATTTTGAGCATCGCGCCATCAAGCTTCACAAGGAAGGCAATCGGATTACAGGTGTCATATTAGAAACACTCGATGGCGAACGCAACTTCCAGGCAAGGCGCGGTGTCGTGATCGCGACCGGTGGTTTCGAGTGGAATAAGGAACTGGTGCAGATATTTTTACGTGGCCCGATGACAGGCCCTGTCGGTGTGCCAGAAAACGAAGGCGACGGTCTCGTCATGGCGATCGAGGCTGGCGCTAAACTGGGCAATATGTCGAATGCCTTCTGGATGAGTTCGACGCTTGAGGGGAAACCGCAGCACAGGGATGCGAAACCGAACTATCTCTTGTGCCAGAACGAAAGGGTAGCTCCAGGCTCGATTCTGGTGAACCGCCTGGGCCGGAGGTTTGTTAATGAAGCCACCAATTACAACGTTCTGGGCATGTCATTGCATGCCTTTGACCCGAATACTCATGATTACCCAAATCTGCCCTATTACCTGATCTTTGATCAGCGATTCAGGGAACGGTATCCATATCCGATATTCGGTAACCGTCCGGGTGAGCCGATGTCAGAGATGATTATCGAGGCCGAGAGCCTGGAGGCGCTGGCAGGTCTTCTGGAGATCGATGCGGAAGGGCTCGTGGCAACGGTTGCCCGATTCAATGATATGGTCGAGCGTGGGCATGACGACGATTTCCAGCGAGGTGACAACGCATTCGATAACTACTGGGGCGATCCCGGATTTGAGCCCCCCTATCGCACCCTAGGTCGCCTGGATCAGCCGCCGTTCTATGCAGTCAAGATGGAGGCGGGGGTACTGGGTACCAATGGTGGTCCAAAGACCAATGGTCATGGGCAAGTGGTCGACTGGCAGAACCAGCCGATTCAGGGGCTTTACTGTGCCGGTAACGCAATGGCTGCTCCGCTTGGCATGATCTATGGTGGCGGTGGTGGTACCCTCGGCCCTGCACTCACCTTTGGTTACCTCTCGGGTAAACACGCTGCCCAGTCTTAATCGTCATCTGCAGCATGCCTTCTTTTGATGGCAGCAAGGGGCGTCTAAGGCTTCCAATTTCCCCTTAATAGATTATCGAATAGCTGGTGCTGCGACCTCCAAGGTAAAAGAAGAATTAACCCCATTTCTGCGTAGCCTACTAGGTACAACCAGGTGAGTCTGCGCTCAGGTTTATCAGTTTGATCTCAACTTTCGAATTGTACATCTGATCAATCTGTGACTGACTCAATAAAGCCTTTAACCATTATTTCAGAGCTAAAGGGATGGAAGTTAGAGGAATCTAACAGATAATATTGATCGCCTAGCAGTAGTAAATTCCCTGGGTATAAAGTCCTATGGTAATTAGCATTGTCTGGATCGTCGAGATCACCAGTGCGAATGCTCTCAGTCCCCACATTGATATTTCTTG
>CEUC01085367.1_pt1 | contig 9849 bp, 6 predicted proteins | sample 356471 | NCBI WGS metagenome assembly CEUC01 (sample SAMEA2623295, study PRJEB7988) | marine metagenome | biome: marine biome (ENVO:00000447); feature: deep chlorophyll maximum layer (ENVO:xxxxxxxx); material: "saline water (ENVO:00002010), including plankton (ENVO:xxxxxxxx)" | depth 40 m | reverse complement strand
CGGTATCTTCCTGGACGAAGAAAGAAGGGCCCTTCGAAAACTCGGACTCCCTTTTTCTCATCGAGAGGAACAGCTTCGTCGCGAACGATCACTCTGGCGGTCGGTGGCACTTGGAAGTGAAACCCGTGTCTCTTATCGAACGACTGATGCTGAAGGCAAGCCTCTATTGCCATCATTAATGGTTCCCTTCCACGATCTTAAAGAACAGATGTCCCGAAACAAGTTTTCCAAGGATCAAAATGGCAATTACCCAATTCCACTAAATAGCGCGCAGGCCAATGAGTTAGCAGCGCTGGAATTCGCCGGGACGATCCAGGGGAAAGCCTTAGACAAGTTACCGAAAGTGACATCAGCTGACCCCCCACTTTTGGATCAGGCTATTGTGGCCGCGGTCGCCGAGCGACATCGTGGCATAGGTATGGAAGTAACCAGCAGCAAGCATTCGGCGATTAGACCAAGTCCGTGGAACGGTGCTGTGAGAGACGCGGTCGTGCTAGAGCGACTTGCGACAATGTTTGGAGACAATTATCTATGGTCCGCAGGTCAACTGGAGCTCTATTCAACGTGCCCCTTCGCATTTTTCGTCAAACGCGTGTTACGTCTTGAGGGAAGAGCAGAAGCGGAGGAGCAACTGTCGGGTACGGTACGGGGGAGCATCGCGCACGATCTGCTTGAACAATTCTATCGAGAGACTAAGGAAACCCTTCCCAATTTCCTTTCGGGCGAAACGCTCCAGATTTTCGACCGAATTGCAGAGGATTTATTGGCGGAACGCGAGACAAGCGGCGAGTGGCTAGGGCTGCCGTCTCTATGGCCGATGGCTCGCCGTTCTGTATGCGAGGGTGTGCGGGCCTATATCGCCTGGGAGCTGGAATACCTTGACAGAAAAGCCGAGACGCCTCAGTTGATAGAGCATGCATTCGGTTTCCGCGACCCAGTCATTATCCGAGGAAGAAGCATAAAGGGCACCCTGGTAGATCTGCGCATCTGTGGACGTATCGACCGCGTGGACAGTTATAGCGATGGTGGCCAAGCTAGACATCACGTGCTGGATTACAAGCTAGGGCGCATACCTAGGAAGTCCGGATATACGGACGGCTCGGTTCTCCAGGGCCCCCTCTACCTGCGTGTGCTTGAGGAATTGGGTCTAGCCGTTGACAAATGCCGCTACCGGAGCATCGGAAGCCCAGGCAAGCCACAGAATGGCGCGGAGATCCGCGCAGGCAGCGATCAATTCGAGGAGGCGTTGTTAATTGCTTTTTCGGTACCGGAACGTGTTCGGTCGGGGCTGTTTGAGGCTAGCCTCGCCGCAAACGCAGGCGGATGGCCCCCCTATTTCCCTGGGCGCGACATTTGCCGAAGTCAGGCGCAACTCGAAAGGGGTAACCGGTTTGATGTCTGAATTTACCTGGACCCGCGAGCAAGTTGCTGCGATTACTTCAGAGAAAGACACGCTCCTAGTGGCCAATGCGGGCACAGGCAAGACCAGCACAGTGGTAGGTAAGGTTCTATGGCAACTGGGGCTAGATAGCGTAGGGGGAACCGAAAGCGGCGAGCCGATTCCTCCGTGCGCGGACCCCTGTGAACTTTCCGAAATCGCGGCCATCACATTCACCGAGAAGGGAGCTGCCGACCTGAAGAGCAAATTGCGCCAGGCGATAGAGGACTCGGCACGTGCCGATGAACTTCGCTGGCAAATTGACCGAGCCTACATTGGCACAATCCATGGTTTTTGTCGGGCGCTGCTCTGTGAGAATGCACTAAGGTTCGGTATCGAGCCAACATTTCGCATGCTTGGCCAAGCGGAAAGCGTGGCTGAGCAGGAACGAGTTATCCAAGAGGTCGTACTTCGCTCCCTGACTGATGGGGAAGAGTGTGCCGAGTCGTTGCTAGAGGAGCTGAGCCTGCGAGGCTTCGGCTACGCTTTCGGAGTGGTGGATCATGTACGCCATGCGTTGCATGATCTGCGATGGAATTCCAAAGGGTACGAAGGTTGGATCTCAGACAACGGGTTGAACCTAGAGCATCTGCGTAGTCTCGTCCCGGAATTTGACGAACTAGATCAAGCCTCATTGGTTCGCTGTGACGCACTTTTCCAGCTGGCGAGCGCTTCGCTCGATCGGTGGAATGAATTTCTTGCGGCTGAGAATGTGCGCGACTTTGACAGTTTAATCCTCGAATTGCGCGACCGGCTACATTCGCCCGGAGGTGTCGAGGCCTTAGACAATATTCGTCGCCGCTATCGTCTCTTGATCATTGACGAATTCCAAGACACTGATTTTGCTCAGCGTGATATTGCATTTGCGATCGGCCACAAGGTTGCGCGTCCGCAGTTGTTTCTTGTGGGAGACCCCAAGCAGAGCATCTATGGGTTTCGCTCCCCAGATATTGCCGTGTGGAATGAGACACGGAAAGCTATTGACTCAACTGGGGCCCTGCTTGAGCTGTCCCGGAACTTCCGTTGCGCTCCGCCGATTATCGACTTTGTAAACACAACATCGTCCGCCGCTATGACGGCTACAGCTGAAGCGCTTGATCAGGATTTGGCAAGTTCCCGGATTGAGTATTCAAATCTGGAAGCTGGGCTCCCAGATTCAGAGTGTTCTGAGGTCGAGTGGCTTTTGCCCAAAGGGTCGACGGCGGACGAAGTTCGACGGAACCAAGCAGCCCAAGTGGCGACCCATATTCGAGCGCTCACAGAAACTGGAACTGTTATCGACGAGGGAACTGGGAAGCCACGTCCTTGTGAGTTTCACGATATCGCTATTCTAGCCCGTTCCCGGAAAGGCCTGGAACACGTCGAGGCAGCATTGGCGCGTCACTCTATCCCGCACTCCGTGACTGGGGCTGGGGGATTGGCAGAGCGGCAAGAAGTGCTGGATCTGGTCAATGCGTTGCGCCTGCTCAGTAACCCGCTCGATAATTTGTGTGCGTTCGGTTACTTGCGATCCCCATTTGTTTGTCTGCGTGATGAATTGATCGCACGTTTCCGCCTCATAGATAGTGCCGAGGACGTATCGCTCTTACAGCAGGCTGCTCAGTTTCTCGATGAAACCGAGGACTTCCCTGCCGCACCTGAACATCCCCGTCTCAGTGGCATCGAGAAGGAGTCGCTCCGACGTGGTCTTCACACAGTCAAGGACTTGCGTGAGCTGGTCTGGCGTGTGCCTTTAGATGAACTACTTGATGAACTGTTGCATAGAACTGGGTACAGACTTCATCTCCTTCTAGATCGCCAAGGCGAGCAGGCGCTTGCAAATATCGGTGAATTTCTTCGGTTTGCCAAGGGGCACCGCGATCTAGGCATAGACGACTTTCTTGAGCTTTGGGAGACACGAAACAGGATTGGTAACGGCTTGCCTCAAGCGCCGCTCTACAGCCAGCAGGACAATGTCGTCACGATAAGCACAATCCATATGGCCAAGGGTCTGGAATGGCCGGTTGTGTTTTTGGTCAGCGTGGGATCTAGCTTGCGGTCACGTAATCCAAACGAGCTGTGGAGCGACCGTATACTCGGCCCAATACTTCCACCAAAGGTCGCAGAACGTGGGCCCAGGACTCAAGATCTCGTTCGTAGGAAGGCCTTGCAAGATAGAGCCGAAGAGTCTCGAATTGCCTACGTTGCAACCACAAGGGCCAGAGATCGGCTGGTCATAGTTGGCGAGCGGGAAGTGCCGGATAGCTATGGCGCTTGGTTCGATGCGGGGGTAATCGCCCATGACGTGGAACTACGAACCGTTAAGGAGGCACCCGCTACCCAAACTGGCCAGAATGATGTCTCGCTGGCCTGGCTTGATCTCGTCGATAGCCATCCGTCCGACGAGCGTACTACGACACTACTTGAGCCACCTTTGAGTTTCGCTCGTTCAGCGAGCGAGCTGATGGTGCAAGAAAAGAATCAATCGGAATGGGAAAGGTACTATCGACACGGTGTGCGGGCCGCAAGTGACGTTACTGAAGAAAAGGGGGGCAGTCCCTTAGTGCCTGGCAATATTCGCGGATCTGTGATCCATGCGGTTCTCGAGCGAATCTCAGAAAGCACTGAGCTAGTGAAGCTTCTCGACGATGTCATTAGTGAGCTGGTAGCGCCCGAGGTTGCCGTTGTTATGGCGTCGGGCACCCCCTACCGCGCGGCACTTGAAAAGGAGATTCGAGATGTCGTTCAAGGGGATGAATGGAAGTGGTATTTCGAAGGGGAGTACTACTCGGAGCTGCCGTTTGTATACCTTTTGGCTCCGAAAGACTGGCGCATCGGAGATTTGGATCTATATCGGCCCGGTCCTGAGGCGCTTGTGATCGATTTCAAAACGCACGAAGACGTAATAGACCAGGAAAGTGCTGAAAAAGTGGCCGAGGAATACAAGACCCAGATGCAGGTATATAGAGAAGCCGCGTCGATGAAGTCCAAGGCTGAGGCCCGGCTCTTTTTTACGAAACCACGCATCGAGGTCCCGTTCACTGGGGAGTAGGTGCCACCCTTTTTGTATTAAGGAGGGGCCGGTGTCATGAAGGCACGTAAAGGTTTCTCTTTGATACCCGGCTGCTGCTGTAGACTCAAAATATGTGCTCATCCAGTATTCGTAAAAAGGTCCGGGTTGGTTTAGCCCTGTCAGGCGGTGGCGGGCGTGGTTTGGCCCAAGTAGGAGTTCTGAAGGTTCTGGAGCGATCCGGAATCCCCATCGATGTGATCGCAGGAACAAGCATTGGTGCGGTGATTGGCGGCGTGTATGCATGCTGGCCCGATGCAATCGAGTTGGAGAAGCGGGTACTGGCATTTGTCCGCAGTAGATATATTGAGAATCTGAACTTAGCGACGATTCGGCGCTTAGGAGGCATCCCAACAGTCGGAGAGGACGCACAGAATGCGACAGGACCGGGGCTGTTCGACCGGATTCAAACAGCCTTTCGCGGCCTCTACGCATCACACCTGGGCCTTTCACGTCGATCCGTTTTAGGCGGCAAGGGAGTTCAGCGGGCACTCCGGATGGTCTTCAACAGCCGGACCTTTGAAGAGACAGACGTTCCGTTTGGCGCTGTGGCTGTTGACCTGCGTGAAGGTTGTGAAGTGATTATTGGGTCAGGAGATTTGGCAAGAGGCGTAGCCGCATCGGCGGCTATCCCTGGCATATTTCCTCCTGTCGAGATGAACGGTCGACTTCTCTGTGATGGAGGCTACACCAGCCCGGTACCCATCGATGCAGTCACCACACTTGGTGCGAATGTTGTGATCGCTGTCGATGTTTCTCAGCGCGGCATTGCCGTTAGCGAGCTTGGCAATGGAGTTGAAATTGCGATGCGCTCGAGTGAGATCAGCCTTATCGCACTTGAGCAAGAACAACTACGTCGTGCCGATTCTGTGATCTCGGCGCGTGGGCAGAACCGGCATTGGAGTGATTTCTCCCAGCCCGAAGAGGCAATTCACGCGGGGGAGGTTGCCTGTGAACAGATGCTCGATAGCATTCGGGGTGTTATCGATGAGCGATCACGCTTGTTTCTGTAAAGAGAGAGGGTGGCATGCCCTGCGCACTAGCTGTTCACGGAGGAGCCTGGAACGTCCCTGACGGAGACGTGGACCCGCACCGGGAAGGGATTATTGAGGCGCTTAAGCCCGGCTGGGACCTTCTTCGGTCGGGCAGCAGCGCGCTTGAGGTCGTCGAACGGGCAGTGTGTACCCTCGAAGACAATCCCACGTTTAACGCCGGGCACGGGGCCCATCTAAATCAGGCACGAGAAGTTCAACTTGACGCATCCATAATGGAAGGCGAAAAACTTGAGGCAGGCGCCGTCGCAGCTGTGCAGCGCATCCGACATCCAGTCTCGCTAGCGAGAATGGTTCTCGAGTTGTCACCACACGTTTTAATGGTGGGGGATGGTGCACATAACTTCGCATCAGAGCATGGGATGGAACTGTGCCGCCAGCGAGACCTGCTTATTGGGCGTGAACTCGATCGATACTTGCGTGTCCGCGACGGGGAAGACGACTTGGTGATTCGCGAGTTTGACAAAGATCCGCTCGACATTCATTTTGGCACGGTTGGAGCCGTGGCCTGTGATTCCAAGGGGCATGTCGCGGCTGCCACTTCAACGGGGGGGACTCAGGACAAGCTGCCTGGCCGCGTCGGCGATTCGGCCGTGATTGGCGCAGGAACATACGCTGACGATCGATCTGGGGCAGCGTCGTCCACGGGATGGGGCGAGGGGATTCTGCGAATGACGTTGGCCAAAGCGGGGATCGACAGAATGGCGAGTGGCATGAGCCCGGGCCGTGCGGGCCAGGCAGCTATTAGGACGTTGAATCGGGTTCAAGGGAAGGCCGGCTTAATCCTGGTTGACTGCCGGGGGCATGCCAGTGCCGTTTTTAATACCCCGCGAATGGCCCGGGGAATTGCGACGCTAGACCGAGGGTTACTTGTGGGTGTCGATCGAAGAATGACACGTCCGTAATTGAGACTTTCATGTCAAACACATACGTAATCACGGGGTGCAACCGCGGACTAGGACTAGAGTTTGTCCGACAGTTGGTAGCCCGTGGAGAGCAGGTAATTGGAACGGCTCGGAAACTGGAGGACCTGAGGAGCCACACAGAATCTGGCGTGGAGACGCATGCACTTGATGTGTCCAACATTGACAGTATCGAACGCTTCAGTGAAACGATGAATGGGCAGGCGATTGATGTATTGATTAATAACGCGGGAGTTGGCGTCCACTCCAAGCCTTTCGAGAGCCTTGACTTTAATGAAATGGAGGAATTTTTCTCGACCAACACACTTGGTGCACTGCGAGTGTTTAGAGCGCTCTTGCCATCGCTGAGGCTGGGATCCTTAAAAAAGGTTGTCAACCTGACTAGCAAGATGGGGAGCATTGCAGACAACAGTAGCGGAGCAGCCTATTCCTACCGTGTGAGTAAGGCGGGATTGAATATGGCGACGAGATCGCTAGCGATTGATTATCGTGCTGAGGGGTTTATATGCGTTGTCGTCCACCCCGGTTGGGTGGCAACGGACATGGGCGGTGCAGGGGCGCCCGTAACACCAGAAGAAAGCATTTCTGGAATGCTCCGGGTCATTGATCGCCTGACGCCAGAAAACAGCGGGGAACACATTGACTTCACCGGGGCCCGCGTGCCGTGGTAAGTGCCTGTAAAACTAGGCTCCGGAACAACAAGGTTTCAGTCCGCTACTCCTTGATGCCAACGATATAGGCGATCCAAGACTCCGTGTTTTCGGCAGTCTCCTGCAAAGTGAAAGCACCATTTCCTTCATTGCCATCCTCTTCGATTCCTTCCCAGTAAACCTCTGTTGCTGTGAAGCCCGCATCATTAAGCGCCTCACGGACTTCAAGGACAGTCCATAGACGCCAGTCGTAGCTAAATGCACGCTCAATACGTTCGCCTGTGGAGCTCTCAAAATGTATATGGCAAGCCATGCGGCTATGGATTGGATCAAATTCGTCTTGGTCCCACAGGTAATGGAAACCATCATGAACGGTTGTTTCCTCGACGAGTTCCTGGGCTTCTGGTCCACCGTAAATATCTAAGAAGAACAGTCCCTCTTGTTTAAGGTTGCTGTATGCGGCTTCGAAGTAACGAAGTAAATCAGCACGTGTTTTCAGTGAGTAATAGGAAAAGTTAAACGCGACCAGCACATCCACCGATTCAGACCTGAAGTCAACAACGTCGCCTTGGTGCAGTGTCAGGTGCTGGACTTGACGCTTGCTTAAATCCCTAACATTTGTTGCCGTCCCCCAGGAAATCGGTTCTAGATCTAGATCTACTCCGATGGCACGGTTGGCCGGGTCGTGTTTGACCCATTCGCAAGCTAAATACGCCGTTCCACAAAAATCCTCTCGAAGGAAGTGTGGTCTTCGTCTAAATCGAGCCGTGAAAGTTTCGCTAATGAATTCAATGTCGGCCTCAGGCTCTTGCACGGAACGCTGATACAGTGCGTATTTATCCAACGAGGTTTTGTCGATGGTGCCCCTAGGTCTTGCGCCTTGTTTCCTTCGTTCCATTCGGAGCAGTCCGCGGGAAAGGGAGAAGATCAATGCACACAAGGGCAACCCCTGACAATCGGCTAAGGGGAGCCATGCATGGATGATGATACTTGCGTGGTGGGGGTATCATACTGAAAACACCGCGGCGCAGTGTGTACTTTGCTGGTAAGCACTCAATGGAGGCGGAATCCAGAATGAGTCTCATGGACAAGTTAATCGGCGCAACGGTACCGTTCGTCCCCAAGCCACTTGTCCGCCGCATTGCTGCTTCCTACATCGCGGGGGAGACATTAGAGGAACAGGTACTTGCAATCAGGGAACTCAACAGCAAAGGGTTCATGGTGGCAACTTCCATCCTTGGTGAAGACGTGACGGAGAGAGCTGAATCTTTCGAGGCTGTCCAACAGTATGAAGAAGCCTTAGGGGCAATTGCCAGCCAAAATCTCAATAGTAATATCCACGTAAAACTGACACATCTTGGCCTGAACCTAGGCAAGGAGTTTTGCTACAACAACGTCAAGCGTCTTTTGGAAACGGCCAACAGCTATGGCAACTTCGTTCGTATCGACATGGAAGATTCGCCAACCACAGACGATACATTTCACATCTTCTTCCGGCTCAACGCGGAGTTTGAGAACGTGGGATGTGTCGTCCAGGCTTGCCTGCGCCGTACAGCAAACGATGTGCAAAAACTTACGGCAGCCAAGGCTAACGTACGTATTTGCAAAGGCATCTACATTGAGCCACGGGAGATTGCATACCTGGGCCGTGGAAGAATTCGTGAAAATTATGCTGTACTACTTGAGCAACTACTCACCGCTGGCTGCTACGTTGGCATCGCGACACATGACAAATGGTTAGTTGGCGAGGCGTTTCGTATCGCCGGCATCTTGAAACTAGATGCATCCCAATATGAGTTTCAGATGTTGCACGGAGTTGATCCGGAATTACGAAAATCGATCGTTGGAACTGGCCATCGACTGCGTGTAGCTGTTCCTTTCGGTCCCATGTGGTACCCGTACTCGATCCGCCGATTGCGCAAAAATCCTCGGATAGCGCGTTACGTGCTTCAGGCGCTACTCACACGCTAATTTGCCCTTGCTGCACAAACGCTGACTGCCACCAAGCGCCTGTTACACTCTGGCGCCATGAGCTCCGAAGCCGACTACCTGTCCATTGTTTACGAGCACGCTGTATCGCGACCAGATGCGGTGGCCTTCGAGCACGCATTGGACGATGAAATTACCAGCCTGACGTATGGCGATTTAGTTGAGCGCGTTCAGCAACTTGGGGAAGCGTTACGAGTCTCGGGTTTAGGTGATGGTAGTCGGGTCGCAATATGTATGGAGAATCGCCCAGCCTGGCCAGTTGCCTACCTTGCTGTTTGGTACGCTGGCGGAGTTACCGTGCCGCTTGATACCGCACCTGACGAGAGCGTTTTGGCGCGATTAATCGAGCATTCAGGAGCTGTGGCTTGTGTAACATCGGTAGCGTTCGCGACGAAACTTCAAACGGCGTGCGAAACGATCGCCGCCCGCCCGTTACTGTTGGTGCCTGAGCCTAGCGGAATAACTGCATCTGGAGACGGTACATCTTTCGCCACGTTTATTGATCAAAATGGCACGTCCTCGCCGGTCTGGAACCCTTCGATTGCTGGAGAAACCGATCTGGGCACCATCATGTATACGTCGGGAACAACCGGCGACCCAAAGGGAGTAATGATCCGGCAAAGATGCGTGCTGGAAAACCTTCGCGCGGGAATCAAAAGGGTTCATTTCACGCCGGAGGAGCGAATACTTGGTGTCCTACCCTTGTTCCATGTCTTGCCGCTAATCACTAACTGCCTCGGTCCGCTGT
>CEUC01061189.1_pt1 | contig 9851 bp, 6 predicted proteins | sample 356471 | NCBI WGS metagenome assembly CEUC01 (sample SAMEA2623295, study PRJEB7988) | marine metagenome | biome: marine biome (ENVO:00000447); feature: deep chlorophyll maximum layer (ENVO:xxxxxxxx); material: "saline water (ENVO:00002010), including plankton (ENVO:xxxxxxxx)" | depth 40 m | reverse complement strand
CCCCAGCTTTTTGCGGTCTTTGATTGAAAAGACAGGATTTTTTTAGCTAATGAGTGATGATGTTTCCCTGAGATTCGTCCTTTTTGCTCTCGAGAAGCTGCTCAGACTCCGCCCATTCGATGGGGACCAGCGGAGACACCAGGGCTTTTTCTAGTACTTCGTCTACGGTGTTCGTAGGGATGATGTCGAGATCGCGTTTTACATTGTTGGGAATCTCAGCAAGATCCTTTTCATTTTCCTGGGGAATAATCACGGTCTTGATACCCCCGCGCAAAGCGGCCAGGAGCTTTTCCTTTAGCCCGCCAATGGGCAGGATACGGCCACGAAGGGTGATTTCTCCAGTCGTGGCGATGTCCTTGTGCACCGGGATTCCTGTCAGGGCGGAGACAATAGATGTGCACATAGCGACACCCGCAGACGGCCCATCCTTAGGTGTTGCGCCTTCAGGTACGTGGACGTGGATATCACTTTTCTCAAATACTGTAGGCTTGATGCCGAAGGCTACGGCGCGTGAACGCACATAGCTGCGGGCAGCCTGAACCGATTCCTTCATCACGTCCCCGAGCGTCCCGGTATGGGCCACATCGCCCTTGCCAGGCATAACCACCGCCTCGATGGAGAGCAGTTCGCCGCCCACCTCGGTCCATGCCAGACCCGTAGCCACGCCGACCATGTTCTCCTCTTCCACTTCACCATAACGGTAACGGTGGATACCAGCGTATTTAGAGAGATTGCGGGCGGTCACGCTAACCTTTTTCTTACCGCTCATGAGCACGTCCTTCACGGCTTTGCGGGTCAGGTTGGCAATCTCACGCTCGAGGTTACGAACCCCGGCCTCGCGCGTGTAATAACGGATAATGTGGCGGATGGCAGAATCCGAAATCGACCATTCCCCTTTTTTCAGACCGTGCCCCTTGATCTGTTTAGGAATGAGATGGCGTTTCGCTATCTCCACTTTTTCATCCTCGGTGTATCCCGAAAGATGGATGATCTCCATGCGGTCGAACAACGGCGGAAGCATGCGCGTGGTATTAGCGGTGGTGACGAACATTACGTCGGAAAGGTCATAGTCCACTTCGAGATAGTGGTCATTGAAGGCCACGTTTTGTTCGGGGTCGAGAACTTCCAGTAAAGCTGAGGAGGGATCGCCGCGCCAATCGGAACCCAATTTGTCCACCTCATCTAGAAGGAACAAGGGGTTGTTGGATTTAGCTTTCTTCATGGACTGGATAATCTTGCCCGGCATGGACCCTATATAGGTGCGACGATGGCCACGGATTTCGGATTCGTCGCGCACGCCGCCCAGGGACATACGGACGAATTTACGTCCTGTAGCCCTGGCAACGGATCTGCCAAGAGATGTCTTGCCCACGCCTGGCGGACCCACTAGGCAGAGAATCGGTCCCTTGAGCTTTCTAATACGAAGCTGGACGGCAAGATATTCGACGATGCGTTCCTTAACCTTCTCCAGTCCGTAGTGATCATCATCGAGAATCTTCATAGCCTTCTGAAGGTCGCGATTGCCTCGGGTGCGTTTGCCCCAGGGCAGGGAAAGCATCCAGTCGAGGTAATTGCGCACCACCGTGGCCTCAGCGGACATTGGACTCATGGAGCGCAATTTTTTGACCTCGCCCAGGGCTTTCTCCCTGGCTTCCTTGCTAAGCTTAGTAGTTTCGATCTTATCCTCAATCTCGGACACTTCATCGCAACTCTCGTCGATCTCACCTAACTCTTTCTGGATCGCCTTCATCTGTTCGTTGAGATAGTACTCGCGCTGGGTCTTGTCCATTTGGCGCTTGACCCGGTTGCGGATGCGTTTTTCCACCTGGAGAACACCGATCTCATCTTCCATATAGGAATAAATCTTTTCCAGCCGCTCGTTAACTTTGGCGGTTTCCAGCAACTTCTGTTTTTCGGGAATCTTCAGCGCTAGGTGGGAGGCCACCGTATCGGCCAGCTGGTAAAAATTGTCTATTTGATTGATGGAGACCATGACCTCTGGTGGGATTTTGCGGTTGAGCTTTATGTACTGCTCGAACTGGGCGATGACCGTCCGCGACAGAGCTTCCAACTCCTGATCATCGCCCTTATGTTCGGAGATGATCTCGGCATGGGCCTGGAAGAAATCCTTGTTATCGACATAGCCCGTGATACGAGCGCGCTCACCGCCCTCCACTAGAACCTTTACGGTCCCATCAGGAAGCTTGAGAAGCTGAAGCACCGTGCCCACGGTTCCCACGGTGTAGATATCCTCGGTCTCGGGGTCGTCCTGGGTGGCGTTTTTCTGGGCCACAAGGAGAACTTGCTTGTCTTCCTGCATAACGTCTTCGAGGGCGCGTACAGACTTTTCGCGGCCCACGAATAGGGGCACAATCATATGTGGGAAGACCACGATGTCGCGAAGCGGAAGTATCGAATAGACTGTATTCATACTGGATTCTACCTCATTACCGGATAGAAATATGGGAGATCTTTCCTCAAGTTAGCGTCTTTATAAAGCGTCTTCGCTGGGCAATGATGCAAAAAATCTACGGGAACCTTGCCACAACAGCTTATGAGTCGCCCTTTGGGTTAACCTGTTCTTTAGGTGGCATTCAAACACAACCGGGTCAAGAGGTCTCGGAAAAGAAGACACGATTATCAGGCGCTCGACCCAATATCTTCCTGTCTTTCCGCGTAGATATAAAGGGGCTTGGCACGCCCCTCGATTACTTCACGATTGATGACGATTTCTTCCACCCCGGATAGGCCTGGAAGCTCGAACATGGTGTCGAGCAGGATATGCTCTATGATGGAGCGCAGGCCGCGAGCCCCGGTCTTGCGCGCCAGAGCCTTCTCGGAAATGCCCCGCAGCGCATCCACGGTGAGCTCAAGGTGGACACCTTCAATCTCGAACAGCTGCTGATATTGTTTTACTAGGGCGTTCTTGGGCTCGGTAAGAATCTCCACCAGCGCATCCTCATCGAGGTCGTTGAGAGTGGCAACCACCGGCAGACGACCGATAAATTCTGGAATAAGACCGAATTTCAAAAGGTCCTCGGGCTCCACGTTGAGCAGAACTTCGCCTGTCTGGCGGTCATCGGGGCTCCGCACATCGGCGCCAAAGCCGATGGACGAACCCTTGCCACGGGCGGTGATAATCTTTTCCAGCCCGGCGAAGGCGCCACCGCAGACGAATAGGATATCGGTGGTGTCCACTTGGAGAAATTCCTGTTGTGGATGCTTGCGGCCGCCCTGGGGAGGCACACTGGCTACAGTACCTTCCATGATCTTGAGAAGTGCCTGTTGCACACCCTCGCCCGACACGTCGCGGGTAATGGATGGGTTGTCTGACTTGCGACTGATCTTGTCCACCTCATCGATATAGACGATGCCGCGCTGCGCCCGTTCTACATTATAATCGGCGGCCTGAAGAAGCTTGAGGATGATGTTCTCCACATCCTCACCCACATAGCCGGCCTCAGTCAGGGTAGTAGCATCTGCCATAGTGAAGGGAACGTCGATGATGCGGGCCAAGGTCTCCGCCAACAAGGTCTTGCCGCAACCGGTGGGACCGATGAGCAGGATGTTGGATTTCGCTAGTTCCACATCTCTGGCCTTGGAGCCCTGAGCCAGGCGCTTGTAATGGTTGTGCACGGCGACCGAGAGGACGCGCTTAGCATGGTCTTGGCCGATTACGTAGTCATTAAGGACCTTGCAAACCTCAGTCGGGGTAGGAACGCCGTTATCCGACTTGACCAAGGTGGACTTGTGTTCCTCGCGGATGATGTCCATGCACAGTTCAACGCATTCATCACAAATGAACACCGTTGGGCCAGCAATGAGTTTGCGCACCTCGTGCTGGCTTTTACCGCAGAAAGAGCAATAGAGGGTGTTTTTAGGATCGCCGCCGCTGGACTTGTTCATATCCTCTCCGCACAGACCTCATTGAATTTGATTCGGGCTCGGTCCTTGACAGGTATGTTACCAAGTTGGACAGGTGACATACAACAAAACCCGTCAAAAAAGTCCAGCTTTCTCCTGCCGCCCCACGTGAAAAGGGCGGAACCATGCCCGGCAGGGGGAGATTTAGTTCGACACCCGCTGCGTTTGATCGTGTCTTCTGTTTGTGACAACACTCGGGGCCTCTGAATGAGAAAGGAGAACTCAGGGAATGGCTAATGCCAGAATGAGAATATTTCTAAGAATCTTTCAGAGCACCTTGGTAAGACCGGACCCCTTCCCTTATTCTTTTTCCTCTTCTTCTTGTTTTTCATCCTCGCTTAGCTCGGGACGGTGATCAACCACCTCATCTACCAAGCCAAATTCCTTAGCCTCTTCAGCGGACAAAAATTTGTCTCGATCCATAGCCTCCTCGATCGCCTCTAGGGTTTGGCCGGTATGAGTGACGTAGATCTGGTTGAGCCGGGCGCGTAGAGCGAGAATTTCTCTGGCATGGATCTCAATATCGGCGGCCTGCCCCTGGACCCCGCCGGAGGGCTGATGAACCATAATGCGGCTGTGGGGCAAGCAATACCGCTTCCCCGCAGCGCCAGCAGCGAGAAGCATCGATCCCATGGATGCTGCCTGGCCGATGCATAGGGTGCTGACGTCGGGGCGGATGTACTGCATGGTGTCGTAAATAGCCAAACCCGACGTGACGCCTCCGCCCGGGGAATTGACATAGAAGGCGATGTCCTTTTTGGGGTTCTCCGATTCTAGGTAGAGCAGCTGGGCGCAGACCAAGCTAGCCACGCCGTCAGAAACAGCGCCGGTGAGAAAGATGATCCGTTCTTTGAGAAGGCGGGAATAGATATCGTAGGCGCGTTCACCGCGATTGGTCTGCTCCACCACCATGGGTACGAGCGTGTTCATGTAAACATCCATCGAGTCAGTTGAGTCATTCATAGGTTGCAAACTCCTAGCACCGACCTCAGAAATATCCTTGCTCTGGGAAGGGCTTGTTGCAGTTATTTTTTCTTCGTGGTTTTACCCTGGGTGACAACCTTTTTTTTCGTCTTGGATTTGGCGGTGGACTTGGTCACATCCGACCCGTTTGGCAGAGCAATCAGTTCCTTTAAATCTACTTTGCGGTCCGTCACCTCTGCCATTTCAACGATGAAGTCAAGAACCTTTTCTTCGTATATCTGGGTGCGGAAGCCTTGAATCATCTGGGGGTTCTGCTGGTAATGACTAATCACCTGCTGTTCCTGTCCGGGATAGCGGGCGGCCTCTGCTTGCATAGCTTTCATGACTTCCGCCTCTTCCACTTTGATGTTATTGCGGTGGCCTAACTCCGCTAGGACTAGGGCGAGGAGAATGCGCCGTTCGGCGGCGACGCGGATTTCTGCACGTTTGGCCTCCTCGTCTTTTTTGTCTGCGGCCTGCTCTCCGTCGGCTTTTCTCGCTTCCTCATGCTTATCCCAAAAAGACTGGAACTCGTCCTCCACCATACCTTCAGGAAGATCAATCCTACATTTCTCCACCAAGATGTCTGAGATGACCCGTTTTAGGCGGATACGGGCAATTTCCTCATATTCACGCTCGAGCCGCCCCGTTACCATCTTCCTGAGTTCCGCCAAGTTTTCCAAATCCAAGTCCTTGGCCAGCTCGTCATCCACGGCGATAGGGATGGGTTTGCGCACTTCCTTTACGCTGACATCGAAGACGGCCGTTTTTCCGGCCACTTTTGGCACGTGATAGGTTTCTGGGAACACCACTTTGACCTTTAGTTCGTCACCAGCCGCCGCGTCCGTCATCTGTTCCTCGTAGCCGGGAATGAAACGTCCTGAGCCGAGTTCGATCTCTTCGTTTTCGCCCGATCCGCCGTCGAAGACCGCGCCATCGATCTTCCCCACATAGTCGAACAGGATTTGATCGCCAATTTTTGCCTTCTCCGAAGCTTTGGCTGGCTCAAAGCGTTTGTGGACCATGGCCAGTTCCTTAAGGCCCTCTGTCACCTTTTCCTCGTCAGGCTCCGCGTAGAGGCGGTCCAGAGACAGCTCGGCCAGATTGAGATTGGGAATCTCGGGCATCACTTCCAGCACCATGTTGTATTCAAGGTCAGTGCCATCCTCGTAAGAGGTGATCTCGATTTTTGGCTGGCTGGCAGGGCGAAGCTGCCTGTCCTCCATAGCACGCTGGGAACTTGTGCTGACGGTGGATTCGAGGATGTCGCCCATGACTGAGGAGGCGTAACGCTTCTTCAGCATGTCCACGGGCACCTTGCCTTGACGGAATCCAGGGATTTTCGCTGTCCTACCTATTTCCTGAAGGCGCAACTCCAACTGGCGGTCCAACTCTTGGGCGGGAACCACAACTTTGAATTCACGGGACAGTCCTTCCGACTTGACTTCTGTTACCTGTGCTTCTGTTGTCTGCATTTGTCCTTATCTCAGTTAATATTTTTACATTAAATATAATAAGTTACAAATGAATATTGATTTATAAAATAAGGATTGAAAACTTGGGGTCAGCCTCTCGGGAATGCTGGTGCGGGCGGAGGGAATCGAACCCCCAAGGATTGCTCCACTGGCACCTAAAGCCAGCGCGTCTACCAGTTCCGCCACGCCCGCGAAGTCGGCCCCGGAGACACGAACGAATGTGCAAGCTCCCTCGAGGCAGATCCCTGCAACCGACAATTGCGTCCGTCGGCCCTGAAAATGCGGACCCTCTATAACATAGGAGGAATCCGGGGGACAAGAAGTCGCCCCGCAGCACCGTGGATTCAGAAAGCCATCAAGCACCACGCAAAGCACTTGGCGTTAAGAAGATCCAGACTAAGAAACTAAGGAGGTTGCCGGCGAGACTTTAGGAGGTTATCCCCTCCACAAAAAAAGCGGCAAAACGCCGCACAGGTTGAAAAAATTACGGAACTTCAATGCCTTACAGACGATCGGGGTACTGGCGAGAGAAGGAAGATAAGGCGAGAACCCTAAAATCACGGAATGAGCGGAACGAAGGATGTTTGTAGCCCACCTCAAAACGAACATGGGGAATGCCACGATTTCTACACACAGAAAGGACCTTTGCAACCTCCATAAGATCACCTTTAGTAGCACTTTTGCAAAATACCGCCCCCGGCGTTATGTCCTCACTTGCTAACTCCGCACTCCGGCCCAAAAATCCTCGACCAAACCGCATTACTCCCCCCTTTTTTTGGTAAACGCCCGCGAAGTCCCGGACGTCTCCCTTACGCTAAAGAGTAACAGCTGCGTACCCTATAAGCAATTCCCTAACTAAACCTACCAAATCACATTTTATTAAGTTTTTTATTAAGTTACATAACGATATATAAGCAATTGAGAATGATAACAAAGTAGCTTCATAGCTTGATACGCAATCGGATTATTCATCCTATCAACCTATCAAAAAGTCCCAGGCTCAGAGCACGTCCCGTGTAAGCAGATCGCATAGGACCGGCGGCAGCAGGTCCGGAAGATCCTCGGCAATAAGGCCGGGACCGAAAGACGTAGCAGCGGCCCCATGCAACCAGGCACCGGCACAGGCGGCGGCGAAGGGCTGCATGCCCTGGGCCATGAGCCCGGCGATAAACCCTGCCAACACGTCACCGGCCCCCGCCGTCGCTAGCCACGGCGGAGCATTGCTGTTGATGACAGCGTTACCCTGAGGGTCGGCTATCACCGTATCGGCCCCCTTGAGAAGAACCACGGCACCGCTGCGCTGGGCCGCTGCTCTCACCCGCACCAACTTTCCTTCCCCTTTCGTATCTCCGAACAGGCGGCGGAACTCACCCTCATGGGGGGTTAGTACACATGGCGAACGGATGGAATCGAATAAAACTTCCGGTGACTCCGCGAATACGCTGAGGGCGTCAGCGTCAAGAACACAGGGCCGCTCTGCCTCCATTACCGCCAACACTCGTGCTCGGGTCTCACCGCTGATGCCGTTGCCAGGCCCCAGAAGGTAAAGATTCTTACGATCATCAGCTAATAGGCCAGAGAGAGAACCAGAGCCAGAGAGGGGAACAACAAGAGTGCCGGGGGTGGTGGTGGCATAAACCGGCCACGCCTCGGTAGAGCAGGCAAGACTTACCAGCCCGGCTCCAGCGCGTAGGGAAGCCCGCGCCGCCAACCGTGCCGCACCCGTCATTTGCGCCCCACCCATGACTACGGTGTGACCCCGCGTATATTTGTGATCCTCGGCCGTAGGAACCGGGAACCGATCGCGCCATAGAGCAGGGCCGTTTTCGTATTGCCTTGGGGAGATCTCCTCAAGAACCGTCACTGGGGTACCGATATCCACCGTCACCACCTCGCCGCACAAGCGGCGGCCTGGAAACTGAAGATGACCCGGTTTGCGGCGGAAAAACGTCACCGTAAGCTGTGCCTGCGGCGCCACTCCCCCGTCCTTACCTCCCAGAACGAGTCCGCTATCGCCATGCACCCCACTAGGCATGTCCACGGCGACCACGGGAAGACTCCGCCGTCCCACTGTTCCCACAACCCAAGCTGCTACTCCTTCTAGTGGCCGAGTTAGCCCGGCCCCAAACAGGGCGTCCACCACCAACTCACCATCTTTTGTAGAAGTCTCGAAGAGGTCTTCATCGAGGCGAACCACCGGCCCCTGCCAGCGCCCAGCATTGACGGTAGCATCACCGGTGAGTTTTTCCTTCTCTCCCATAAGGGCCAAGCGCACGGGCCATCCCTCAGCCGCAAGCAGGCGCGCCACTACAAATCCATCACCACCGTTATTGCCTGGTCCGCACAAGATCAGCACCTGAGTTTTTCCCCAACGCTGGGTAATCTCGCGGGCAACGGCAGTGCCCGCTGCTTCCATCAGATCGAGACTGGAAATCCCAGCTTTAATGGCCATAGCGTCGGCCCGGTACATTTCCCCCACGGTTAGCAGAACCGCCTCGGCCATCGCGTCATGGGGGGAGACGTCTTCACGGGACAGTGGGGACACTCGGCTCACCAGTTTTTCTCCCTTACCGAATGTGAGCCAGACTTCGTTAACGCCCAGGGCCTGGGAGATAGCGCGCAGGTTATCGCCCCGTGGTTTGTCGATGCTACCGGCCAGATACTTGTAAATGCTTTCCTTGGAGATGCCGCTCTTCCTGGCAAGTTCGACCCGCGACCATCCCAGCTCACGAAGAACCTGTAGGGCACGCTCTGGCCATGTGGCTAAAGGTTGGTTTTGCGGCACAGTCGGGATTCCCGTTCCTGCGTTAACCTGTGGAATTTAAATCCATAATGTTAGGAAATCTCTCTTCCTTCAACCGCAAAACAATATGCCGTAATGATGGATTGCCGGGACTGGTCCATGGAGATATGGTGCCCCCATATAGAGACGCGCTACGGCACTTGCTCTTCCATGGTCATCACAACCTGCTTTCACCGGAATCGACCCTCCAAGTTATGAGCGACGCCATCCGTCACGACTGGTCTACCGAAGAGACTCTTGCGATTCTGCAATCGCCCCTTCTTGATCTCGTGCAACGGGCCCGGACCATCCACAGCGACCATCATGGGAACGATTCGGTGCAGCTGGCAAGCCTATTGAGTCTGAAGACGGGCGGCTGCTCCGAGGATTGCAATTACTGCCCGCAATCGGTCCACCACTCTACCAATGTGGGCAATGGCGACCTTATGGCCTATGACCAGGTGCTCGACACCGCCCGCAAGGCCAGGGAACTCGGGGCCTCACGTTTCTGCATGGGCGCGGCCTGGCGGCAGGTGCATGACGGCGAAGAATTCGACCGGGTTCTCAACATGGTGCGTGGCGTAGGCGCGCTGGGAATGGAGACCTGCGTGACGTTGGGTATGCTGAGCCAAGACCAAGCCAGGCGTCTAGCTGAGGCCGGACTCACCGCCTATAATCACAACCTCGATACCAGCCCCGAATATTAC
>CEUC01110967.1_pt1 | contig 9870 bp, 10 predicted proteins | sample 356471 | NCBI WGS metagenome assembly CEUC01 (sample SAMEA2623295, study PRJEB7988) | marine metagenome | biome: marine biome (ENVO:00000447); feature: deep chlorophyll maximum layer (ENVO:xxxxxxxx); material: "saline water (ENVO:00002010), including plankton (ENVO:xxxxxxxx)" | depth 40 m | reverse complement strand
AAATGACGAAAGCAGTTTGTAACTAGATTCGTCCGTAAGTGACTGCTGGCGATTTAATCGCCAGATAATCAAGTCATTGATGCGGATGCCGCACTTCAAGTATGAAGTTGATACAGACCGTAGACAAAGTGCCCACAGCCGGCGTGAGGATTTCGTGAGGATTTCGTGAGGATTTCGTGAGGATCAGGTTAAATCGCAATTGATCCTATGAATATTTCGTGAGGAATGCACCACGGCTGTGGCCTACAAAAATTGACCGAATACGATTTGAGACCGAATAAACATCCCTGCAAGGTCGTAAAAAGTCGCCGATAGTGGCACAGCACTAATATAGATCAGTAGGCGGGTAATCAGGGTGCTGAATGGTTCTTCAAGCGCACTAGTAGTTTAACCGTGAGTAAAACAACGGCTAAGATTCCTAACAAGATGCCAGAAACACTTTCAGCAAACCCTGCATCAGCACAATTATTGCGAAGTTGCCACTCACAATCGGTACTCGTGAGATGTCCGATAATTTGGGAAAAAATACTGAGGAGAAATAACACTCCAATTAGGATCCAAAACTGCATGTTGATCTGTGCAGACTTCATATATTTCTCACGTCATTGATGTTTCAAGTTCCCAACAATGGCATAACATTTTGTTGTCCGTAGGTTCGTGGGGTCTTCCCTGCAAAGTTACTCCTTGAACAGAACCTACAGTCAACCGCCTAATGCCAGGGTCGGACGTATTGGTAGTCATCCTTCTATGGCTCCGGACTGGCATTAGGCATTTGAGTGGCTTTTCAAGAAACTCCACCTATCACCAAGGTAGACCAATATCTACTTCCTACTTGGATTGATTCTGGATCTGCTTCTCTAATTCAGTCAATAATTCTCTTTCGTTGTCCTTTAGCTCTCCGGCTACGAAATCTATAATCCAACGAGGGTCAGATGACTCATCGTCGAAGAGAAGCTTTCGCACACATTCCAACTCTTCGGCATCACTCATCTGATCTTTCACAAGTGGCAATACGAAGGCTTCTTCATTTTCAAAGTGGTCAAATTCAGTGACCCTGAATGACATTACACTCTGGTACAGGTGCCTCCGTGTTCGAGCCAGGACCTGCTGTTCACCAATCGCTGCAGCTATTGCCTTCTCAACCTCCTCTGCCTTTCCCATCAGTTCAGCATGATCTTTATCTTCCATGGCAAGTGCTAGAGAGGCAGCTTCGGATTTAAGAGAGGCGCTATCTCCCTGTTTCACGTAATCAGCTAGTGCTCCTCCCTGTCGCCTGAGTTCGTCGTGCTCTTTTTCATTTTCCTTCAGCGGCGCTCTCCCATCCTGAAGCAGAGTATCTTTCAGTGGGCCCGTCATAAATTCGTCTTCTATTCGGGCGTGATAAAGGAGCTGTGCCAGCCACCCGTCTAAGGCTTCTGTTAATGCTTTGATGTCTCCGCCGGATTGCGCTTTATCGGCCAATTCCTCAGTCCGTTCTGAGTGAATCATGAAGGCCTTGTGCATTAAGTACATGACATCGATAGGACTTTCGAGTACGGTAACCTCATCAGTGAATTCTGGCATAGTTAGTTCCTTGGTTTAGCTATCTGGATCTGATTTAGCATGTCTTGATCTGTTTCTGTAGTGTTGTCTTTTAACCAATTGATGACCCATTCCCCGCCATCGGCTTCGCCATCCATCAAATCAGTTATGCAAATGTGGTTCTGGTGATAGGCAGTGTAGTTTTGTAGATTGTGCCTCGTTAGACCGACTATTAGTTCGTGGTGGTCGAGAAGTCTGCTTCTGATTTTAGTAGTACCTAGAATTAGGTGATTCTTCACTCGCGGGATAAGAACACTTTTCTGTACTCCATGTTGGAGAATGTTAAATAATTTCTGCGTCAAATTCATTATCGAGGAGAAGCTGTGATCCATTAGATTCTTGGTTACCGAATAATCAAAAGATGAGAGTGATGGTCCGTTGATGAATTCAGCGGTAGTATTCTGTTCATCGTGCTCAATAAAGCATCTCTCGAAGTGAGCATTTGCTGAATCACCATATAGAAAGAATGCAGTTACCCAATTCCGCATTTCGACTTCAAAACTGTTGATACTTTTAGTACGACCAACATCATTCAAAGATTCAGTTGAAACCATCAAACTAGAATCCAACGATTTAGCGAGGAGGTTCAAGGCACAATTCAAAGGTGTATTCCGATCGTTTGTGTGTTTTGGAGAATAATATCGAAATGATTCATTCGTTACTGGATTTGTACTACTAATCAGACGCTTTAACTGAGTTAGCTAATATCGCATACATAGTTTCCTGCCTGTAGTGATGAGAGCGTATTTTGATCCAGATTGGATACGGGAATGCTGTGTGTAATTCTTGCATTATTCGAGACTGTTGAGATAACCGACTAAATCATCTAGGTCGGTTGTTTTCAGATCTGCGAAGCTCTTTGGCATCAAATCCTGAAAGCCTTCAACGATTATTGCTGCAGGACTGGTTATTGATTCTCGGATATAGTCGTCTCCCTTTGACTTTAATCCTGAAAGGCCTGGTCCGATTATTGTGTCGGTGCCCGTCGAATGGCAGGCGCTGCAGCCTAGTCCGGTGAACTGCTTTTCGCCATTCGAAACATCAAGTACTCGGGTCAGTGGTTTTTCGGCGTCTGTTACGACATTTGCTGCAACCGCTGGAACGGGAGTAGTCGTAGCAAATGGTGTATCGCCACCCTCTGAGCAACCGAGACACAGTCCTATGCTACTCAGCACAAATATTGATATCAAAAGGTATTTATAGCGTGTGATCAATGAGGTGATCCTAATCTAATGGTGCATCAGTACTATATGAAATCGACATTTGAGAGTATCGAAGGGGGCGTCAACGCGGCGCTAGCAGGGATGATATTTCTGTGAGGGAATGGATTTATTTACTTCACGGAAAATTCATAGCCGTTTGAGTCTTTGCTTTTACCCTGATAACAGCACGTTTGTTACATGGCTGGCAAAAGCGAGGGCGTTCTGAACCGAGATACATTGACGGCTGGTGCCATCTGGATACTTCTGACAATTGTTGGCGAGTTTGCATTTTTGTCGTTAGACATATTTGGTGATGCGGCTTCAGAGCAGGGCACGTTCATAGACGAAGCATTCATTCTCCTGGTAATTCTAGGGATTCCGGTTTTCACGTTAGTCATAACAGTTCTCGGATACGTGTTACTCAAATTTCGAGCTGAGCCGGGCAAACTCGAAGACGCGCAACCAGTTCGAACTCATCGTAAATGGGTTGGGTCCTGGTTTGCGTGGACAACAATCCTATGCTTAGTGGTGATTGTTCATCCTGGATATACCGGATTAATGGAACTGCGCAAAACGGCAAACGACGAGCCGGACCTGACAGTAAATGTCACAGGTCGGCGTTGGCAGTGGATTTATGAGTACGAGGGTCGGGACGTAAAGCTATTGTTGAAAGATCAAATGCTTGTACTTCCGAATGATTCTTTGATTCGATTTAACGTTACATCCGAAGATCAGGATGTCATTCATTCATTCTGGATACCAGCTTTTCGGATGAAGATTGACGCTGTCCCTGGCTTAATGACCTCTATGGACGTGCACACCACTGAAATTGGCCATTTCAATGATGATGTTAATTTCAGGGTTCAGTGCGCTGAACTCTGTGGTCTAAATCATTCGTTGATGTTTACTCGCATTGAGGTGGTTGAACCGGACGAATTCGAACGGTGGATTGCAGATGAAGCGGCCTAAAGCCTGAAAGTTAAAGGGGAATGTATAAGTGGCAGTTTTTATGCCGTTGCTCACAGGTACTATCTACGCCTTAATTGGATTCGCAATTGGCGCAGGTATTTCATTTGGCATTACCAGCCTGACCGGTGAGGATGCTACGGAGCCATTGATCGTACTTGGATACGTGTTCGCCGTCATTGGTTGGCTTATGGGTGTTGGAATGTGGAAGTCGTGGGGTGCTGAATGGTTTGGCAAATCTACCAGCAATGATCCTACAGGTCGCTTTGAACGTTACCTGAGATTTAATACCGATCACAAAGTGATTGGTGTGCAGTACATTACATCGCTTGCAGTTGTTTTCTTGCTAGCTGGACTGCTGGCCATGATGATTCGGTGGGAACTTGCTGATTCAGCTCAAATTGTTTTCACCAATAACACTTACAACACCACGATGAGTCTGCACGGCATAATGATGATAGCTGTTGCAGTTGCCGCGATTATGGGTGGATTCGCAAATTTCGTATTACCACTGATCATTGGTGCTGAAGACGTAGCCTTCCCGCGAGTGAATGCTATGAGTTTTTGGATAGTCCCTCCAGTTGTGGTGTTGTTACTTTTGTCGCCTCTGTTCGGTGGATTTGATACTGGATGGACTGCTTACCCACCATTGGCTACCCAAGCTCCCACGGGTGCGTTGTTATTTGAACTAGCATTCCTCACCTTCGGAATCTCGTCGATTCTAGGAGGTTTGAATTTCATCGCAACGATCGTCACTCAGAGAGCTCCAGGTATGACCTGGGGACGTCTGCCGATTTTCGCATGGTCAGTATTAGCAGCGTCAGTCATCTCTCTGACAGCTACTCAATGGGTAGCTTACGGGCTTCTAATGATCATATTTGAACGCATATTCAACATGGTGTTCTTCTCACCTCCAGGCGGAAACGCATTACTCTACGAACACGTTTTCTGGTTCTACTCCCACCCGGCGGTATACATAATGATTCTGCCAGCTTTCGGTGCCGAACTTGAAATAATCAGCCACTTTGCCAGAAAGCCGCTATTTGCCTATCGATGGGTGGTGAGAGCGTTTGCACTTATCGTTTTCCTAAGCTTCATAGTTTGGGCTCATCACCTTTTCACAAGCGGGATGGGCGAAAATCTACATGGCCCGTTCATGATACTTACTGAGTTGATTTCGATACCAACAGGAGTTGTCTTTTTGTCAGCTCTGGGGACCCTGTGGAGAAGCAAGTTGCGCTTGAAGGTTCCTCTGCTGTTTGCTCTGGGGGTTATATTCAACTTTACGATAGGTGGGCTTACCGGAATTTTCTTGGCAGATGTAGCGACCGATATAGCGCTACAGGACACCTATTTTGTCGTAGCGCATTTCCACTACACGATCATGGGTGGCGAAATTTTTGCCATCTTCGCCGCTGGGTATTATTGGTTCCCTAAAATTACAGGGCGTATGTACAACGAAACTCTGGGTCGAATCCATTTCTGGTTGATGTTTATTTTGTACAACATTACATTTTTGGCAATGTTCATACCCGGAACGATCGGAATGAACCGTCGAGTTGCTGCATATCCACCTGAGTTCGAATTCATGAACCTTATAGTCTCAATAGCAGCGTTCGGACTTGGCTTAGCGTTCTTGCCTTGGGTATACAACATGCTGAACTCGTGGATCCGTGGTGAGAAGGCTCCAAATAATCCATGGGATGCAAAGACGCTTGAATGGCAGACGACCTCACCGCCGCCACTAGAGAATTTCGACGAATTCCCTGTTGTTACTGGCGACCCTTACGGCTATGGCGATGAGACTGTCGTGCACGCTAGGTTTGAACGTTCGGTCGTCTCTGACCCGGTAGAGGGAGATTAGGTAGATGCATCAAGCGATTCGCGACTCATTGAAAACTGGTTGGATTGTGATAGCGGTTCTTGCTGTCTTGACCGCCGTTGAATTTTTGGTCGCGGTGGTTTTCGATAACACCGCGATATTGTTCACGCTTTTATTGCTAGTAGCCCTGCTCAAAGCCTGGCTGATCATCCAGTACTTTATGCACTTCGGTCAACTTTGGAAACATGTCTCAGATGCCTGGTATGGAATGCTAATTGACGATCCTGAAATAGATAGAGAAGAGGATTGAACCAGTGACATTCCATCATGCCCCACGAGTAAATCACCGCTTCGATTCGTTGACGATTAATCGATTAGGATTATGGCTATTTCTGGTTTCAGATGCATCATTTTTTCTGGCTCTTCTGTCATCTAGATTTTTTGTTGTAGGGACAACAACCCCTGCTGATGTTGACCAACTTCTTGGTCTGAGCCTTACCGTTCTACTGTTACTTAGCAGTTTGACTGCGTATCGAGCTGAAGTCTCAGCGGAACATGGTGATCTGCCTGGAGCTAAACAGATGCTTCTAGCCACCATAGTCATGGGGATTATTTTCGTGTTTGGAGTGGGTTATGAATGGCATGAAGCATTTAAGCATTTTCCACCATCTACAGGGTTTGGAACCGTGCTTTTTACACTCACTGGAGTACACGTCACTCACGTAATGACCGGGGTACTGGCGCTTCTATTCGTTTATTTTCGTGTTCGCAGTACGGATTCGGTTATTGATAATCAATGGAGCGTAGAAGGTGCGGTGAAGTGGTGGCATTTTGTTGATGTGGCTTGGGTTTTCATTTATCCAACGCTTTACCTGATCAGATAATGCATCCGGTTGCATGGGACATTTTGCTGGCACCCAATTACGTAATAACTACTAGGCGGTAACCGACACCCGGCTCGGTCAGTATCTGTTGCGGGCGAGTTGGATCATTTTCGAGTTTACGTCGAATTTGTTTCACAAATGTTCTTAGATATTCGGTTTCTTCACGGTACTCGGGACCCCAAACGGCTTGTAGTAGTTGTTCGTGTGTCATCACCTTCCCAGAGTTTATAGCTAGAGTTCTCAATAAGTCATATTCGGTTCTAGTCAATCTAATTTCTTCGTTATTTTTATAAACGAGTCGTGCGGCGAGGTCTATTTCAAATGTACCGACATTGATTTTAGGGTCCTCCTTGTCTGTTGACTTTTCAAGTCTATCGACTCGTCTTACCGCCGCTCGGATTCTTGCGGCCAATTCACCCGTCCTAAAGGGTTTAGTAACGTAATCGTCAGCTCCAAGATCTAAGGCCCTGACTTTCTCTTCTTCTTGATCGGTGGCCGACAGAATGATCACTGGATCGGTGTACCACTCACGGAGACGTGTGAGTGTCTCAAACCCGTCCATGCCAGGCATGGTCAAGTCCAATACAATAACTTGTGGGTGATGGAGAGAAGCCTGGTGGATGGCTTCGTTTCCGTTCAACGCAAGTAGTACTTTGAAACCGAACGAACCAAGATGATTTGCGATGAGCCTCAGAATTTTGGGTTCGTCATCAACGGCTAACACGGTGATTGCTTCGTTGGTAGTGGTCATGGTATTCCTTAGTACACTTACTTTCCTTGAATGTTGAAGCAATTACCGGTTAAGTCGATCTCTGGGAATTTCGAACCAGAAAGTTGACCCGCTCGCGTCATTGGATTTGACCCCGATCTGACCTCCATGAGCTTCCACGACTGACTTGCATATTGCTAGGCCAAGTCCCGCTCCCTCTCTCGCCCCTTGCTTACCGGACCGTATGCGAAAAAACTTGTCAAAGATTTCCGGATTTAGAGTCATTGGGATTCCATTACCTTTGTCCCTGATTTCCGTCCGGATATTGTCCGATTCAGTCACATGAGTGCAAATGATATCTACATCACCCGAAGTGTATTTCATGGCGTTGCTGAGCAAGTTGTCAATTACTCGTCCTAACTGACCGGGGTCCGCATACATTTTGGGCAGGTCTCCCGGAACACTAATCGTGACAGTTCGATCGACTCCATAACGTAACGATGAAGCGCGTTGAACTGCGTCTGTCAGTATGTCTGTTACGTGGCATATCTCGCTGTCTACCTTTTTAGTCCTAGTTTCGATACGAGACATATCCAGCAAGTTTGAGACCAGTTCGGTCATGTGATCTACCTCTTCATCGACTGATTCCAAATCTGCGTGGATTTCACCACGAGTATTTACGTCAACGTCCATCTCATTGATGATCCCTTTAATCAACGCTAGAGGTGAGCGTAAATCGTGGGTGACCATGGACAGGAAATCGCTTTTCATCTGTTCATTTTGAAGGATGTCCGATAGGTCCTGAAGTATTAACACCGTTGAGTCGATTTCGGTGTCGTGGATTCTTATCGTAGCTGCAGATACCAGAACCGGCAATTTAGAACCATCAGGTCTGTGCAACATCATTTCGGACGCGACGGTTTCAATACCATCGGTTAGTGCTTTTTCGATCGGCAGATCTTGTTCACTGATAACTTGGCCATTGATGTTAGAAAAATCCACGCTGTTATTTATTTCAGTGAGTGTAGTGCCGACCTCGAGGTTACAGCCCAAGATCGTGCAGGCTTGTTTGCTAAACCCGATGAGCAATTTATCTGAAGCACTGATTATCAACACTCCTGCCACAGATCCATCTATTACGGCCTGCAATCTGTTTTCAGTAGCTTCAACAATCATTCGAGTCTTTCGTTCAGTATCATGCAGTTCAGCAAATTCCAGAGCGAATTTCACAAATTGGGTTAATTGGTTGAGATTTTTTGTATCTTGAGTAGTGAATTCTCCGTTATTTGGTGCGTTCGATACGTATAAATTTGCTTTGTATCCTTGTCCAGCGAATATCTGAACACCAACAAGAGCTTTCATAGGTGGGTGCCAATCAGGGAATCCGTACGAATCGGGGTGAGAGGAAATGTCACTCAACCGGATGGGTGAGTCTACTGGACCTAATTGGCCTAGTATCCCTCGACCTTGCGGTAATTCTTTATCTTGCCACTTGACATTTTTATCGAGGCCGTTGTGAAAGATGCGCAATCCGCCGTGGGGTTGACTGATGGTTACCGCAGCGTAGTCAGCTCCGGTCAAATCTCTTGCGAGTTTAGGGATCTTGCTCAACACTAGATCGACGGATGAATGATCGAACGTTTTACCGGTGTAACCGGATGATTGTTGTTGATCAGAATTCATTTTGAAGTGTCACTGAACGATAGCCCATTGTTTGATCCCTATAAGACAGAGCTTAAAGATATCTCACGAGGTGGGCAATACTCAAACCGTTTAATGCGATGACCTCATGTAATTTTCCTGTATTAGTTGAACATGAGCGGTGTTACTTGAAAACCAGCATCGTTACAACAACTTAGTACTTGGATTTCTCGCGAGGTTCGTAGTGAGTGATAACGTACTCCGAGCATATTCAGAACGTGTGGCAGGTAACTTCTGGTATCAGTCCCGGATATCTAGATTGGTTAAACTCATGCGTCCTTCATGCCGAACAGTCCCATCATCCAATCATTCTCCTCAGAATTGGGGTATGACATTTGAAAGTTGGTCGACACAAAGACTATACCGACCATTTATTCGTAGCTCTGCGATTATTGCCGTGCTATTGGGATTTTCGACGGGTGCGGCGATATTGATAATGCCATTACTAGGCATTGAACGCAGCCTGACGTGGCTTACCCACTCGCAGTCACATGGGATCGTTCAAATTTTTGGGTGGGCTGGCTTATTTGTAATGGGGCTCGCCTATCATGTTGTACCACGGATTTTCAACAGGCCGATTCATTATCCAGTTCCCCAACAACTAAGCATGTGGCTGGTGATATCAGGGTTGTTGGCACGATTCACCGGTCAGACTCTAGACATGTTACCGATTGCTGGTTTGCTTATGGCAGCAGGTGGCATTTTATTGTTTATTGCAATGGTCGTTTTCGCTTGGACTTTGTATCGGGTTATTCGGTACTCGGCCAGTAAATCAGGCCCAGCGGAAATTTGGCTTGTAGTGGGGGTAATTTGGGCCGTATTTTCCGGGATGATTCATCTTGCGATTACATCTCGAATGGCGATACAAGGTGCGCCATTAGGCCATCCTCCTTGGAATGAAGCCCTTATCTATGTTGCTATATTTGGGTTTATTATGAGTTTTATTTTCGGTATTTCAGCAAAAGCTATTCGTGGGTTCTTACTACTGAAACCGATGCATGAACG
>CEUC01150477.1_pt1 | contig 9924 bp, 8 predicted proteins | sample 356471 | NCBI WGS metagenome assembly CEUC01 (sample SAMEA2623295, study PRJEB7988) | marine metagenome | biome: marine biome (ENVO:00000447); feature: deep chlorophyll maximum layer (ENVO:xxxxxxxx); material: "saline water (ENVO:00002010), including plankton (ENVO:xxxxxxxx)" | depth 40 m | reverse complement strand
AGGCGAATCGTTCCTCAGATAGAGTGCCCGGCAGCTTGAACTTGCGGTTAGCTACTCTTGGAATTTTTCGATTGTGAGCAATTCGAGAAACTCGATCCGTTGGCTTTCGATTAACTTTCGGACCTCACCACCGAGCTTGAGAGCTTCGGATGGCAAGGTATGGCCTTCGCGAGTCGGGGTTTCGAGGGTCTTATCGGTCCATTCTAGGCAAACGACATCTTGGTCTCCCGGCAAGGTGTAGCTATTGTAGGACACACGAAATTCACCACGCTGCCCCGCCTCGTGGTAGGCCTGTGCCTGCCTATGCACAAGGGTTGCCACCCGGCGCGCCTCTCCGGGTTTCGTCTTGTACCAGCGTCTCACGACATACATTTCAATTGCCTTTCTATTCATGAAGGAATTTACGAAAGAATCAGATGCGGCGACTCTCACGTCGCGAAGATCAGCAAATCGCGCTGGATATTAGCAGCTTCGAGGACTCGCGATCGGCGGAATTTAACGAAACGCGCCAGTGGAGTGCGATCGGTTTGAGTGTAATGCATTGAAGGCGACAAACAAAAGCGATGTAAGACTTGGTTCGTCGAACCCTAGTGAGCAAAGCGCTGCGACGGTTAATTAGCAAAAAACAGTAGCGAAATCGCTCTGCGGGTTTAGTGCCCCCTGTGGGGATCGAACCCATGACCTGCGGATATAAGGCAGTTGATGTTCAATCCCTAGACTGCTCCAAGTTGGCTGTTATTCAGACCGGCGAAAATCGATGTAATGTTACTGGGTTCCTTCGGTCGATCAGATATCAGAATCATGGAGTTTTCTCTTTGCTACAAGCTGGAGTTGCGCGAGTAGATATTAGCCCGAAAACCGGTGTGGCCCACGCCGGCTGGGGTGCACAGACTCATCAGGTCTCGGTCGGCAATGATATGCCTTTGCTGGTCACTGCTCTAGTCGCATCGAATGAGGGTATTGAGATAGCAATCATCGACGTAGACATTTTGCTGTTCACACCCGAGCAAGATAAAGATATTCGTAAACTTGTATCGGCTGAGTCGGGCATCCCATTTGGGAACATCCGGCTTGCGTATACTCACACCCACTCAGGGCCCATCACATTTAGTCAGTGGATCAAGGAAGGGATCGATCTAGCCGAGGATTGGTGGGATGCGATACCCACTGCATGTGTAAAAGCTGTTACCGAAGCAAAAGCGACTGCCACAGGCGCAAGAACAGGTTTTGGGCGAGGTAGCTGTGACATAAACATTAACAGGCGCGCCGTCAGAAGCAATGGTGAGCTATTTACTGGGCGAAACTGGAATGGATTCGTCGACCATGACGTTGATGTTGTTAGCTTCGACGACATCGAGGGTCATCCGATCGCCACCATCGTCAATTACGCCATGCATCCAACGATAATGGCGCACGATAACCAATGGGTCACGCCCGACTTCCCCGGAACTTTACGCTCAGTTGTAGAGGACACAGTCGGAGGCATGTGTCTATTCTTGCAGGGAGCAAGCGGCAACCAGGGCCCGGTAGATGGATTCACCGGGGATTTACGCGTTTATCGGAAGGCGGGTTCCAAATTAGGCGCCGAGGCATCTCGCGTGAGGTTGAACATCGATCCATTGCAACGCGAAGAACGATTGGATCAAATCCTCGCTTCAGGCGCGGATCTTGGAATTTATACAGATGTTCCGACAAACGAATCTGACGGTACTCTTGCAGTAAGTAACATTTCGATCGATCTCCCGAGTCGGGACGTGCTCACACCAGAAGCTGCTCAAACAGCGTTTGATGAAGGTCAACGTCGACTTGATTCTGTGCGCGCTGCGGATGCTTCTGAAGCAGACGTTAGACAGGCCGTGTCGGAGGTGACGCGCGCTAACATCCAACTAAATGTTGCGCTACTTTCCCACCGTCTGACAGAGAACGGTCACATCAAAGTGAATGTGCAGTCTATGAGAATCGGGGAGAGCGTACTGGTTTCGCTACCAGTGGAGCCTTTTGCCGAGCTTGCTGACGAGGTCAAAAAGCGATCAACTGCCGTAAACACAATATTTTCAGGATTCAGCAACGGACACATCAACTACCTTCCAACCGATCTTGCCCATGAGGAAGGCGGCTATGAGGTCGGAGTCTGCGTGTTCGCGCCGGGTTCAGCGGAGTTGGCAGTGAGAGCTTCGCTCGAGGTGATTGACGATGTCAGCAGCAGGACTTGAGCGATATTGTTGGCACTCGGACGAGTTTGGGGGACAGGTCACAGATATCCAAGGTCGAATATCGCTAGATTTTGTAGCGTTTGAGTAGGTTTTTAGCGATGACGAGGCGCTGGATTTCGTTAGTGCCTTCACCAATGATCATGAGGGGTGCGTCGCGGTAATAGCGTTCGAGAGGGAGGTCTTTGACGTAGCCGACGCCGCCGTGAATTCGCATGGCGTCCATGGTCACTTCGGCACAGATTTCTGATGCGTAGAGTTTTGCCATCCCTGCTTCTTCGTCGACTCGATCACCGTTCTGTTTCTTTTCCGCGGCGTCGCGCACCATGAGGCGTGCGGCGTGGATCTTGGTCCCCATATCGGCAAGCATGTTCTGGATAGTCTGGCGGCTGGCGATTGGCCTACCGAACGTTTCGCGGGATTGGGCGTAGGCGATCGCAGCTTCGAACGCGCCCTGCGCGACTCCGACCGCCCGAGATCCCACGTTGATTCGACCGGTTTCGAGGGCGTCCATCGCCTGATAGAAGCCTTTGCCTTCTTCGCCGAGGACTTCGGCGGTCGAGATTCGGTAGTCGTCGAAGATAAGTTCGGAGGTGTCGACGCCTCGATAGCCGAGTTTGTTGAAGTCTTTTCCGGCGGTGAAGCCGGGGCCTTTTTCGGCGATGAATCCGGTGATGCCTCGATAGGCGGGATCGGCGTCTATATCGGTCTTAGCGAGCAAGAGGAAGACATCGCCGTTGCGGCCGTTGGTGATGAACTGCTTGCTGCCGTTGATTACATATTCTTCGCCGACACGGACGGCATGTGTTCGCATGTTTGCGACGTCGGTACCACCGTCAGGTTCGGTGAGGGCGAGACCGGCTCGTTTCTTGCCGGTTGCTAGATCGGGAAGCCAGCGTTGTTTCTGTTCTTCAGATCCGTGTTTGTTGATCGCGAAGGTCAGCATCGAGTGGGAGCCGATGGGACCGGTGAGCGACATCCAGACTTTCGAGATTTCTTCGAACACCATTGCGAAGGTGAGCACGTCGACACCGAGTCCGCCGTACTCCTCGGGGACTGTCATACCGAAGAGGCCCATTTCAGCCATTTGATCGACGAGTTTTGCCGGGTAGGAGTCGTTTTCGTCGTGTTCCGCGGCTTGGGGTGCGGCTTCTCGTCGCACGAAATCGCGCACAGCTGAGAGTAGCTGTGTACGGAGTTCGAGCATCTGTTCCGTGGTCATTCGGGTCTCCGGGGGTGTCTTTCGTGCTGACGGCACGCTTGGCAGGACAAACTGTGATGATTTGGCACCAAATGGTACTCCGCGGAGTTAACCAGTATCACCCCGGAATTCGTTGGACACGCTGTAGCGGGTTATCCCTCTTTTAGTTGCTTGTGATTACTAAATCAGACCAATCGGGGGATACCTATGCGGCTGAGCTGTCCGTTTCGAGGCTGGTGGATTTATTCATTGCCGGGTAGATGACGAAGGCGACGAACATGAAGGCGATGCCAGTCCCGGCGGTAATCAGGATAGCGGTTGCGGGATCGAGGATGCTGGCGAGTGCGCCAATTCCGAGTTGTCCGAAGAATCCGGTTCCGATGAATACGGCCACCGATCCAAGTACGCGCCCTCGCATTTCGGGGGAAGCGACGTAAATCATGATTGCGCTTTGCATGGTTGCGAACGCCGACATGCCGATACCGCCGAAGAACAGGATTATCAGCGTTATCCAGTAGATTTCAGACTGCGAAAAGAGAACGATTGCGATCAGGAAAATGAGTGAACCCCACATGTAGATGCGTGTGTAGTGGCGCGGTTTGGCAAATATGGCTATGAGTGCAGCGCCCAGGCACGCGCCGGCGCCTTCAACTGATTGCAGCACGCCGATGAGGACGTCGCTGACCATGAGGACCTGCTTGGCGACGACGGGTTGTTGGCTAATGTAGGAGAAGCCGAAGACGTTGAGGATGAGGGTGACACCGAGAGTGCCGATCATTACCTGGCTTTTTCGGATGTACCGGACGCCTTCGATGATCTGTGTTTTGGAACCGACAGGAGTTTCGCTGGTTTCTGGTCGCCTGTACTTCATTGAGAGGGAGATGACGACGCCAATCGAGTAAAGGACGACGCCGAGTAGGAAGCCGCCCTGAGCGCCAATGGTGGTGAGGAAGACGCCGCCGACGAAGGGTCCGAGGATACGGAAGAGGGAATTGGTTGATTGTTCGAGCGAAACGGCGCGTCCGGCCGAGCTTCTGCCGACTACTTCGCCGATCATGGTGCGCCTTACAGGGAATTCACTTGCCATTACAGCTCCGATGAGGAAGCTGCCGAATGCGAGATGCCAGTATTCGATGAGGTCGGCGATGATTAAGGTCGCGAGCACAGCGGAAACGGTTGCCTGTATCGCAAGGCCAGCGATCATCAGGTACTTGCGGTTGAGTCGTTCGGCGATGACGCCGATTCCGAAGCCGAAGAGCATCGGAAGGAATCGAAGGAAAAACGTGAGCGAGACGAGGAACGGTGAGTTGGTGAGCTCGAGGGTGACGAGTGCCACGACGAGCATTTCAAGCCACATCATGGTGCCGGTCATCCAGCCGACCGACCAGAGTCGGAGGAAGGCGCCGTTGCGGAGGAGTGTTGGTTGGGAGGGGGAGGTGGTCAACGGTAGGAGCGGTGGAGGCACTGGCGGTGGGCTGAGGAGTTGAAGTTGGCTGACGTGCCGCCCTTCGAGTACCTCATGATGACATTAAGTATGAGCGTGTGATGTCCAGAGGGCTTTTACAGTGCCGGTGTGGAGTTTTCGTTAGTCGCTATCGTGACTTTGTCACTTGGCTACGCTTTGTATCTACTATCTCCAGAGGGCTTTTACGGCATCGGTGCAGACTTCGATGGTTTCTTCGGCTGCGCCGGCTGCCATGGGGGTGGTGACGACTTCGTAGCCGCCTTCTTCGAAGTTGTCGGCCATTGGCATGTAGCCCAGGTAACCATTGGTGTAGCCGCTGAAGAGCGTTTGGGCTGCTGGTGAATCGCCTTTGACGGCGATACCAATTTCGCAAAACGCTTCGACCGGAATGGCGACGAGTGCAGCGGGTCCGATTCGCATTGCCTGAACGGGCATCGACATCGGGCCATCGGCGGTTCGCATGGTGTTTCCAAGTACGAATCCAGCTCGTTTTGCGTTCGATACTGCAAGTTTGATGTTGGCTTCGGTTTCGTTGAGGCGGGCATTATTCAACGTTTCGACGGCTTGATCGAAATCGACTTGCGCTTCTTCTATAGAGGGGAATTCGCCAACCGGGAGCGTTGCAGCGGTGTTGATGATTCGGAGGGTGTCGTCGGGTTCGCCAGCGGGATCGTCTTCGTACATGCCGAGGTCGGCTCCGGACTGGACTACTTCGACGAGTCGTTCTTTGCGGGGAACGGGGTCGATTTCGAGCCGGATACGTGCAGTTTCTAGTCCTAGTCGTTCACCGAGCCATTTAGCGACCGCTACTTCACCGATGAAACCGTGGGTGGGTCCGCAGTTTCCGGCAGCACCTTGCAGGAAGAGACAGAGTCCGCCACCGTATTGTTCGACTACTTTTCGAGCGTAGCCGGGGTAGTCGGGTGAGAGGAGTTTATTGGCCGGTCCGAGGATGGTCGGATGGCAGGCGAAATTGAGGATTGTTGCTAATGGGTTGCTATCAGTGTCGTTGATAGCGATAACTCCAACCTCCTGATCGACAACACCGTCCCACTGTCGCCCCGTGAAAAGTGTGCCATCGCTGAGGGCGGGTCGGCGGTTTACGTTGATAGTGCTGGAGCCTTTGCCGACTCCGACATGGGCGGGTTTTGCCTTGTGGCGCGCCGTGTTTACGGCGTTGGCAACTCGCTCGGGCAGGGAATCCCAGTAAGGGCCGACTAGTTCCATGCCTTCGTTGAGCCATGATTGTCGGTTGACGGGACCGGAGTGGGTATGAGTTGCGGAGAGTCGGAGGTTTTCTGGCTTGATACCGGCTACTTTTGCTACTTCGGCTCGGATTTCGGCGTCATCCTGGTTGGTGAGGACACCGATATCGAGATCGACGATAGCGATTTCGAGTTCGCCATCGGTGACGTAGAGGGCAGTGGCATAGAAGGGCATATCGACGCCCTCGGCGCGCTGGTGGATTGCGGCACCCCAACCGGCATGCGCGATGCCTACTGGTGGGGTGATGTCGGAACGTCCGGCGCCTGCTGTGAGCATTTTAGATTGGGTCTTTCGTGGTGGGGTAGAAGTTGTTGGTGGTGGGAATTTACCACCGGGGGCGTTGGTGTGGTTGTTTTGTTGGTTTCAGTTTTGAGGACAGATACTTCGTAGTGCTTTGATATCCTGAATCGAGTTCAGGATGACGGTGCCGGACGGGTTGGGTCGGTGATACATAGCTTTTTTTAGTCGTGACAACATGCTCATATTTGTCGTGTTGTTAATGTGAATATCTTGGGTGAGATGCTCCAAGTGGTTGTGTTGAGCCGGTAGGCGAACTAGCGTGTATAGCACGGGCTGGTGATGTAATTGCAGCGCTAATAAGGATTTACATGGCTACTGAAACCGCAATTCTTGCCGAAGGTTTGACCAAGCACTACGGTGACGTTCACGCTCTGGTCGATCTCGACCTCGATGTAAAGCGGGGTGAGGTGTTCGGTTTTCTTGGTCCAAACGGGGCCGGGAAGACGACCGCTATTCGGACTCTGTTGGACGAGATTCGTCCGACTGCGGGCAGGGCTTCGATCGTTGGGCTTGACACGCACGCAGATTCGGTGGAGATCCGGCATCACATCGGCTACGTGCCGGGTGATCTGGCGATGTATCCGGGTCTTACAGGGCGCGACACGATCAACTATTTTGCCAATTTGCGTGGCGGTGTCGACTGGTCGTACGTCGACGAACTTGCGGAGCGGCTTAACGCTGATTTATCGCCAAAAGTCGGAAATCTTTCTTCCGGTAACAGGCAGAAGGTCGGGCTTATCCAGGCGTTCATGAGCTGCCCGGAAGTGCTGATTATGGATGAGCCTAGTTCGGGTTTGGACCCTCTGGTGCAACGGGAATTTCAGACGATATTGCGTGAACTGGCGGCCGAAGGGAACACGGTTTTTCTTTCGAGTCACACATTGTCTGAGGTACAGCGAGTTGCCGATAGGGTTGGGATTATTCGACAGGGTCGATTGATTACGGTCGAAACGGTTTCGAGCTTGCGTTCGAAGGCGATTCGTCGCGTTGAGTTCGAGTTTGGATCGGCTGTTGAGCCGACGTTATTTGAAGGAATTGACGGCGTTCGAGACGTTGTTGTCGAGGATCGCAGGATCACGATGTCGTACGACGGCACAATGGACGTGCTGCTCAAGGTGGCAATGGATCATAACGACGCAGTGGTTGATATCAACACTCACGAGGCTGATCTCGAAGATATTTTTCTCACTTACTACCGAGTTGATGGGGAGAGTAGTGAGTGATGAGCACCAGCGTAGTTGCCATGACGGTTCGCGAGCGCTGGCGGGGAATGGCGATCGGCGCAGTGACGCTTGGGGTTTTCTTCCTGTTTGGGATGGCCATTTACAAGGATGTTGACCTCAGTTTTTACGAGGAATTTCCTGAAGCCGTTCAGGTGATGATGAATATCCCTGAAGGCGCGGGTGTTGGCAGCCTTGCGTATGGCGCTATTTACGGACTTTATGGCGCGCTGGCTATGGGAATTCTGGCTGTGCTGGCTGGAGCGTCGCTGATCGCTGGTGAGGAGAGGAACGGGACGCTGGGTTTGCTGCTTGCGAATCCTAAAAGCCGAGTGCAGGTGCTTGTTTCAAAGATTGTGGCACTACTACTTTTGCTTGCGATTTCGACGGTAGTGCTTGATGTCGTAGGCCGACTGGTTCCGGTTGTCCTCGATGTAGAAATTGATGGGATGCAGGTTGAGGCGCAGCTGTTCCACATTTTTATCAACTCAGTTTTCTACGGAATGCTTGCTGTGTTCATCGGAGCTTGGACCGGAAACGGTGGACTCGCCTCGGGAGTGAGTATCGGGTTGATGATCGTTTCGATGCTTGCTGCGGGGCTGCTTCCGCTCGTCGAGGGGCTTGAGAACTACGCCAAGATATTTCCGTGGTACTACTTCGACGGGAGCAATCCGGTTACGGATGGCGTGGAGTGGGGGCACATAGCCGTTCTCGGTGTTGCGTCGGTTGTGTTCGTTGTTGCAGCTCTAGTTGGAGTTTCGCGTCGTGATCTGAAGGCGCAGGCAATTGGTCTGACGATGATCGACCGCCTGCGAGCGAATCCGATGACGCAGAAGATGGTCGATCGGGTCGCCGGGACTGCGAAGGCATCTTACATCTGGGTCAAGATCACTTCTGAGCACCAGATACTGCTGATAGCGGCTGCGTATTACATGTTTTTGGTTGGCGGTGTGGTGATCGGTCTGTTCTACAGTCTGCTCGATGACAGTCTTCTGAAGTTATCGGAGCAGCTTCCCGAAACGTTGATGGCGCTGGCGGGTGGGGGTGATATGAGCACCCCAGAGGGCTACTACACGGTCGAGAATTTCGGGTTGATGGCACCGTTTATTTTCATGATGGTGACGGTCGTCGTGGGTGCTCGGGCGCTCGCCGGTGAGGAGTCGAAGCGGACGATGGGGCTGTTGCTAGCCAACCCGATTTCTCGATCTCGAATCGTGTACGAGACGATGGCTGCGATGGTCGTTTTGACGGCCATACTCGGATTCGCGACGTTTGCAGGAACTTCTCTTGGATCGCTGCTAAGCGGGCTCGATATGAGCTACGGCAACATCGCTGCGATCTCACTCCACTTGTCGTTGCTCGGGTTGGTGTTCGGCGGGCTGGCGCTGGCGCTGAGTGCTGCGACGGGGCAGGTGAAAATTGCGGTGTTCGGAAGCGTGGGGCCGGCGGTGATTCTCTACCTGCTGGATGCGTTTTTACCATTGAACGACAATCTTGCCGGATACGCAAAATGGTCGCCTTTTTACTACTACTCAGGTAGCGATCCGCTGGTGAACGGGATGCACTGGGGTCACGGCGGAGTGCTGGCTGCTATCGCAGTGGTGCTGGTGGTGGTTGCGGTGGTTTTGTTTGGCCGACGGGATTTGCGACAGACGGGCTGAACCGGGCTTAGCTGAGTTCCGTTTGATCGTCGATAACGACGATTCCTTTTCGGACTCCCCGGGCAACGGCTTCGGTTCTGCGACTGACTCCCTGCTTCATGCGATGACAGGCGTGGGTTACGAGAGTGGGCTGAAGGGAAAGGGTAAGTAGAGGGTGTTTGATTGGGTTCGGGGGCTTGGTGCGTCTTTTGGTGGCCATACATCGGCTCTGATTGCTTCTTTGCGGACCTGGGAGCGTTCTTCGAGCGATTTGTATGCCCATATGTGCGCCCATTTGTTTAGATCGCCAAGTTCTGTGTACCAGCAACCATGAACGGAGAGAGTTTTCTTCGCTCGTCGATCGCTTTACCCCATCTGTCGATGACTTTCGGTATTTCGCCGGTTCTGTAGGTGTACGTCCGAAGTTCGTAGAAGGGACCTCGAGCACCGGTTATCGAGGAGTCGTTGAACGGGGCCGGGAAGTAGATTTCGGCTGATTGGTCAGCGAGTAAATCGCCTGTGGGCGGTGGCCAACCGGTGATGCCGGTGGTTTTGTCGCGAATGGCGAGGCGTTCGTCCATGCTTTCGTATGGCCAAATGTGGAGTGCCCGGTTGAGGGGCC
>CEUC01137459.1_pt1 | contig 9939 bp, 8 predicted proteins | sample 356471 | NCBI WGS metagenome assembly CEUC01 (sample SAMEA2623295, study PRJEB7988) | marine metagenome | biome: marine biome (ENVO:00000447); feature: deep chlorophyll maximum layer (ENVO:xxxxxxxx); material: "saline water (ENVO:00002010), including plankton (ENVO:xxxxxxxx)" | depth 40 m | reverse complement strand
ACTACCACTTAAGGAGGGGTTATTGAATGAATCATGGCTCTTCGATCGAACGATGGCCACCGATGAAGCGCAGGCTCGTATGAAAATAGCTCTGGAGCTAGGCGCTCAAACCAGGGAAAAAGAAATGGATATAGATCAATTATGTTTGGATATTGGTCGCGCCCTCGAAGATAAGGTGCAATAGCACCACCGTAGATCCTTGCGCTCCCCAAGTCAGAAGCGATAACTGCTTTCTTGCCGATCATTAGTGTACTCAACAGGTCCTAATGAAAAACTCGCCGTGTACCTCAAGAATGCTGAACTCAATTTGACAGCTCAGCCTTATCTTTCTTTCTGGATTCTGCCAGGCACCTGGGCTATGTTCGTTGTGTTGACAGCTAATTCCCGTAAGAACCCGAATGGAGAAGAAGTAATGAACGACTATATTGAGCTTCCTATCAATGGGCTTGAACCGCCCTTGAGCGAGGAAGAGAGAGCTATCCAGGAGACAACCCATCGATTTGCTGAAGACGTTTTGCGACCCATTGGCATTGAACTGGATAAGTTACCGCCAGCGGAAGTAATAGCGCCTGAGTCAAGAATGTGGGAAGTGCTAGACAAGGCCAAGGATCTTGGCCTGGGTGTCACCGCCACGGCCGATCTCGAACCGGTGCAAAGGGTACGACTGTTGGCTCTTGCCTCGGAAGAACTTGCATGGGGAGATGCGGGTCTTGCCGGTGCCATCCTTGTTAACCAGTTTCCTGTGATGTATTCGATGATGGCTGGCAACGATGAGATGGTGGAGTACTGTGACGGCAAACTTGGTTGCTGGGCAATAACGGAACCAGATCATGGCAGTGATATGCTCGATGCTAATGGTGCAATACAGGATTCCCAGGGAGAGTATGGACGACCTAATTGTGTCGCCCGTATTGATGGAGATCATGTAGTAATAAATGGTCAGAAAGCTGCATGGCCCTCGGGCGCACTGACAGCTGAAGTATGTGCGCTTTACTGCCATGCGGATGTTGAGGGCAGTACCAGTGCCGGTATGGCAATCATCGTGCCCCTTGACTCGGATGGTGTCAGTCGTGGCCAGCCTCTCGATAAGATGGGATTGCGTGCCATGAACCAGGGAGAGCTGTTCTTTGACGAAGTGATTGTACCAACGTCCCATATCATTGCCCGACCAGATACCTATCAGGAACACAGTTATGCCATGTTGAGTGAGGCAAATCCGCAGGTTGCCCTGATGTTTATTGGCATAGCGCGCGCGGCTTATGATCATGCGCTGGCATATGCCCATGAGCGAAAACAGGGTGGAGTACCCATTATCCAGCACAGCAGTGTTCGCTATCGTCTCTTCCACATGTTCCGCAAGATTGAAGCGGCACGTGCTCTGACACGCAGAGTACTTGAGTACAATGTCACTGCCGACAGACCAGCGCTGCAAGGATCCTGTGCAGCAAAGATCACTGCAACGCAGACAGCCTATGAGGTGGCAAGCGACGCACTACAGATTTTTGGTGGCAATGGGATGACCAAAGCCTTTCCCATGGAGAAGCTACTGCGCGATGCCCGGTCGGGCCTAATTGCGGATGGTTGTAACGAGGTACTGGCGCTTAAGGGAGGTTCAATGTTGGTTAACCCGGCGCTGCTCTGAGGTAACGGGAAGCAATGGGGTCAGAAAAGAGAACCAGAGTAAACCCAGCCCGGGCTGCAGCCTCTACTCGCTCCTGGAGATCAAATGGACTTGGCACACCGCTAGCCGAGAAATTCCTGGGCAGGTACCTGGTTATGGAAACTGTTCCCTTTGTATTCCCTCGGGCATCAAATTCATATATAACATGGTCTACCCATAAGGGACCGGGCAAAATCCCTGTTTTTTACGCTGAGCTCGCCAGGTGATAGAAATCCAAGACAAATACCAAATGAGCAGGTTCACACTTCAGTTCGATGATGCGTCAGTGGAGGAACGCTACGTTGAACAGACTCTGAGTATGACGCACTTCCTGTGTCGGTTCGCATGGGTAGCGAATATAGTCATCATAAGCGTCTTCACTTTCCTTGATTCTATGTATTTCCCCGAAAATCAGGAACTGGTTCTACTCCTGAGGATGGCGATAATTGCTGCATCACTTGTCATGTTTGCTTCAACTTTTCTCAAGCAACTGCGACTACTGTACAAGTTCTCCTCAGCTGTCTTTATTCTTCTCGTCGGCACCTTCAGTTCATACATGACGGGAATCAGTGGCTCCGAAGAGTTGAGTCCCTATTTTTTTGGACTTTTTATAGCTTTCAGTGGCGTGTTCATTCAAACGGGCATCGGTTTCAGCAGCAGCTTCTGGGCTATGATGATTGTCCAGGCATTCTTCGCTTTCATCTGCGGCGTCATCTACCCAGTCTCAGGCAACTTGCTGCTGACCTATATCGCCTTCTTACCCTTGATCTGGTTTATCGGCTCCTATGATGCTTACATGATTGAAAAGGCTGGCCGCGGCAATTTCGTTATAACAGAACAACTGAGGGATTCCCTGGCGGAAGTAAGAGCCCTAAGTGGTCTTTTGCCCATCTGCGCATCCTGCAAATCCATTCGAGATGACAAAGGCTACTGGGCAAAGCTGGAAAGCTACATTTCTGAACATTCAGACGTGCAGTTCTCCCACGGGATCTGTCCGAGTTGCATAGCCGAACAGTATCCCGACATCGCCGAAGAGCTGAATAAGGAATCCGGGGCCTAGAAAATCACCCTGGGCGGGATGTAAACCATGCAGAGATTTGTCCACTGAGCTTGATGTCCCTCTGCCTGGCACCCTGATCAGAGTATTGCCCTGCGGGACAAAAAGCCTGCCAGCCAGAACGAGCGTCATCAGGATCAATCGTCACACCTTGAGCATCACAGGCTCAAAACAAGGCATTACAATTTGGCATCTTGCTCCATTGATCAATGATGTCACTTTCTTTTATCTTATCGCCCGCCATATCAAGCTTTTTCTTCGCCTTGTAGGCTTTACGGGCTTTTAGTATCGCCTTTGCAAGTTTCTTTAATTTGGTTTTTTTCGACTGTTTACTTTTTATTTTTAGTGCAGTGACAACTGCCTTGTCAAAAGCTGCCTCACCAATTAAATAGCATGCCTCTTCTGGAAACCTGACTTTGCTGCTGCTGTTCGAAGTAGCCTCACTCGCAAACAGTGCCTTGAGTTTCGCATTTTTGCCATCTCGTTCATACATTTAACTGGGCGTTTTGCCTCAGTGGCGACAACCTTAAAAATTGAGCAGGCCGCTTTGCTCACCTTACCTTCATTTTTGCAATCTTTGTGGTTTGTATATTTTTTGACAGTATCTTTCAAATCTTTAGGCGCATTTTTGAATTGATCCAAATAGGCGGGGGCAGAACAGGTAAATCCTTTGAATGTTCCTTCCAGACAGGAGGTATTGAGATATTTTGTCGATGAGCTTGGTTTCAATTTGCCGGCCAATGTATCAATTGCCGAGTCACATGCTGACCTGGTTACACCATCAAGCGCGCCAACCACGGTATCCAGTGTGCTTTCTGCTTTGTCCTCTAGGTCCTCAATTTTATCGACTACCTTATCGCCACCCGGCAGATCACTCGCTGCATATTTAAATTCCTTCCAGGCAGACTTGTCACAAACATCTCGAAAAGAATCATCCTGATACACTTTTATGCTATCACTGTATGCAACTACGACCAGGCAGGCCTTGGTAAATTGGTTGTCCAGGCATTCTTTTCCCTGGTGCTTACTGCGCCAATCTTCATCGCTGGCATCATCAAGCTCATCTTTTGCTACTTCTGTCATTTTTTTGGCCACTAAACACATAACCGAAGTATCAGAACTTTTGCATGTTCCCTTTTCAGCCTCTTTGAAGTTATCGTAGTTCTTCTGATACGATTTTTTCTCTGAGCTAGTTGCTTTTCTGTGCTCCCATATACCGTAGTTCATCTGTCTGAATTCGGTTTTTCCGCTTGCAGCACACTTTTTTCCCTTGTAGTCGTTGGTATAAAAAGCCAGGCCGCTTTTCCATTTAAACAGGCTATTTCTATTAACAACCATTGCCCTGTCCTTGGGAAGTTTCTTTGATTCCACTGTATTTCCACCCGATTTACTCGAGCTGGGTTTGCCGGCGGCATCTTCGTAGAACCACATCTCCTCACCGGTTTCGTTATAAATGATAACTTCAGGGTTGATGAGTGCTGCATGGGATTCATACGTTGTTAGCAATGAGAGGATCAGGAGTGTCTTAAAAACAAGGAACGAGGAATTGCATCTAATTTTTTTCATTATTATCTCCCAACTTTTAGTGGAATAGTTTTTATTTTCTCAGGGTTAGCGTGGAGCGAGTGCTATCAGGCCGATTCAAGACGATTGACGATGCAATGGCATCTAGATAATGACCTGGACTGTTGAATATAGAGTATCAAAGTGAACTTACCCCTTTGGGCCCCCGGGCCCGGTTATACAGTCGAAACTCGGTAGAAGGACAGCAAAGTCATACAGGCTGAAGGGTTAGTAATTGAGATAGAAAGCAAGCACCTCTATTTCATGCCCTGCATTACTCGGGGTAGATGGAATACCTTGAACCCTACCGGGGAAACCAGAGATACTGACCTGGTTACGACTATTTGAGAAGAATAGATGTCTCAAGATCCCGTTGATGTATTGATCATTGGTGCCGGTGCGTCCGGGGCGGCAGTCGCCTGGAGCCTCGCTGATACACGAATGAAGATTGTATGTATGGAACAGGGAGACTGGGTTAATCCCGCCGATTACCCCACCAATTCCCGGGACTGGGAGTTGAAGCAGATGGGGAAGTTCAATATCAATCCCAATACTCGCGGGCTTGAGACCGATTACCCCATCAACGAAGATGAATCACCAATCAAGATAGCGAACTTTAATGGTGTTGGTGGCAGCACCATTCTTTGGGCGGCTCACTTCCCTCGTTTTCATCCGTCTGATTTTCGGGTCAAGTCTTTGGACAGGGTTGCGGATGACTGGCCCATTGACTATGAAACCCTGGAGCCTTACTACGCAGAAAATGATCGCATGACAGGTGTTGCCGGGCTCGAAGGTGATCCTGCCTATCCGCCCAAAGCAGTTAACCTGCCACCCGTATCACTCGGAAAGCTTGGTGAGAAGCTGGCTGGTGGATTCAATGAACTGGGCTGGCATTGGTGGCCATCTGATAGCGCCATTGCCACAGAACCGTTCGATGGCAGGGACAAGTGCGTGAACCTCGGACCTTGCATCAGTGGCTGCTCCCAGGGTGCCAAGGCAAGTACGGATATTACCTATTGGCCTCATGCCATCAGAAACGGGGTTGAGGTGCGGACCCGCTGCCGGGTAAGTGAGATTACCGTAAATGCTAAAGGCATGGCTGATGGTGTTATCTATTTTGATGAGAATGGTGAAGAACAGAAGCAACAAGCAGAGGTGGTTATTGTTGCAGGTAATGGGGTAGGTACGCCTAGGCTGCTGTTGAATTCCAGGTCCAGCCTGTTTCCGGATGGCCTCGCTAACACCAGTGGTCTGGTTGGCAAGAACCTGATGTTCCACCCCTATGCGTATGTAGAGGGGTTGTTCAATGAGCCACTAGGTGGCCACAAGGGGCCGGGAGGTTGCTGTATCTGGAGCCAGGAGTTTTATGAAACAGATCGGTCACGTGGATATGTGAGAGGTTATACCATGGAAATGACCCGCGGTCGTGGACCGATAGCGACTGCACTGGGGGGCGTCATGTCGGGAAGAATACCCTGGGGCGATGAGCATCATGGCACCTATCAGCAGGTTTTCGATAAATCCGCCGGTATGGTAATAATTTGCGAGGATCTGCCGGAGCTACACAATACTGTGACCCTTGATCCTGTGTTGGTTGATTCAAATGGAATACCGGCACCGAAGATTAATTACACACTAAGTAAGAACAGCGTAAAGATGCTGGAGCATAGTGTTGCCAGAGGGAAAGAGGTCCTAATGGCAGCTGGCGCTAGCGAGGTGAGTTCAGGAGCGCCCCTTGGCATGGCTGGTTGGCATATGATGGGTACTGCGCGGATGGGCACGGACCCCGGAAATTCAGTCGTCAACGAATGGGGGCGCAGCCATGATGTGAAGAACCTCTTTATCGTTGACGGCAGCATTTTTGTAACGTCAGCAGGAGTGAACCCCACCAGTACGATTCAGGCGCTTGCTCTCTATGTGGCAGATTCGATGAAGAAACGCCTGGCCAACCTGTTTGATTAGGGAGCAAGCATGAGCGATATAGTTTCAACTGACAGCCCGTTTACCCAAGAGCAGAAGCAGACTCTGGCAATCCTCGTGGACATGATGATTCCTGCCAATGATGTGATGCCAAGTGCAGCAGATCCCGACATCTTTTCAGTCATTCTCTCTTATCTGGCTGACGCGGCCGAGGACATAGGGAAGGGTATTGCAGCCTTGAATGCTCTGTCTCTTGAGCGATACAAGAAATCTTTCCTGACTCTGGATGACGAATCGCGGGGCGCGATAGTAAGTGATTTCATGGCGCAGTATGGGGAGCCTGTTATGCAGCTTCAGATTCATACTGTCAGTAGCTACTACATGAATGACAGGGTATTGGAAGCCCTAGGTCTTGAAGCCAGACCTCCTTTCCCGGGGGGATACGAAATGGAGCCCAGTGACTGGTCTCTGCTGGACCCCGTGCGTGCCAGAGAGAAGATTTATCGGGAAATTTAGTTGTGCTATCCCAGGTCCTATAGGCAGGTAGCAGGGTAAATCGGTGCTATTCTCAAGGTTCACAGTAACTTTCTTGGGTTTGCAGCATACCTTTCAGACTGCTCACCACCCAGTTAGAATGCTGGCTAAACAGCACAGGGCTTTTCAATTTGAGTGTTAATGGCGGTTTCAGACCAGAGCACCATCTATTGGCAGCACTTCTGTCACTGGTATTGCTGGGTGCTAAGGCGCAGGAACCTGCAGCCGTTCCACCAACTTTCGGTGAACAGATGCGTGAAATGGTAGAGGCCCATGATCGGGGTGAAATCACCTACGAGGAACTAATGGTACGCCGGGATAACTTGAGTAAACAGCTCGCCGGTGGATCCAAAGGGAATTTGCAAGCTAAAAAAAAGTTCTGGAAATTGCCCAAATTCTTAAAAAGGCCAGCAGCTGAAAAACCTACGAGCTCAGCCGAAGTTGATCAACCATCGCTCCAACCAACTAAAAAAAAGTTCTGGAAGTTGCCTAAGTTCATCAAAAAATCAGTTACGGAAGCGCCCAAAAGCTCAGCCGAAACGGATCATCTATCGCCCCCGTCATCTGCTCCGCCGGAGGTTCCTGCCAGCGTGCAACCCGCTGCCGCAACACCTCCGAAACCCGCTGCCACAACGCCTCCGAAACCCGTTGCCGCAACGCCTCAGAAACCCGTTGCCGCAACGCCTCCGAAACCCGCCCTTAACTGCAGCGGCATTAGAAAGTTCATGCTGCGATGCCTGCGTCGACCCTATCCTGCCGAAACGGAAGAGTGATGACGTTAGGGTAAAGCTCTAAGCTAGATTGGTGTCAGGCTGTATTGATTCACGATCGAATCAGGAAACTCCGGTTCTGGCTGAATAGAGAAGCGCAGGAATCTGAGCGAGCACAAATCAGGATTTATCCTGCTCAATTCCAGCGCCGACGGCAGCACTAAGAGCGTTGAGTACATTATCATCGAGCAATTCCTGAAAAAAGGACCTCTCATAAGCATTTTCCGGATCCTGTCGGACTTTTTTATCCAGTTTATGAGCATCTTCACCGACGAGTAGTCGCCATTTTTTTGCCCGCACGCCATCGAGAATTATTGTAGCAGCCTCGCTTGATGTCATGGGTGCATTGTCCCGGAAATCCTTGTCAGGCTTTTGCAGAGCCTCCTTGAGTTGATCATCACTCAGGTTAGCAAGCTCATTGTCACCCATATCCATCATCATCTGGCGCAGATTTCGTATGTCTTCATCGCTCATCTGGCCGACGTCAGGCATGCCCAGCACCTTCCCCGAATTGGAAACCAGAGATGTCCCAATATGCCCTGGCATAACCAGAGAGATATTTACATGGGGAGCGTGCAGCCGCAGGTCATTGATGAGGGCTTCTGAAAATCCCTTTACCGCAAACTTGGCGGTGCTGTAGGCGGTGTGTGCGAGACTAGGCCCTACCGTTGCGAAGAAACCATTCACGCTGCTGGTGTTTACAATATGGCCTTCATCACTGGCGATGAGCATTGGCAGGAAAGCCCGGCTGCAATAGTAGACGCCGAACCAACATACGCCGAATGTCTTGTCCCAGCTCACACGGTCATCAACAATGAAACTGCCACCTCCACCAATTCCGGCATTGTTAAACAAGAGATTGATATGCTCGGTTCGGTGAATTTTCTTCACTTCTTCACTGAAAGTGATTACCTGTGATTCGTCCGAAACATCACAGATTGATGTGCTGACTGTAATTTCATGCGGAGATTCAGCTTCACAAATTTCCTTGGTTTCCTGCATGGATTCACCAGACACATCACACATCGCTATATGGCAGCCTTCCCTCGCCAGCTGCACACACAGATCGCGACCCATGCCGGTGCCTCCGCCGGTAATTACTGCGATTTTTCCTTTAAAGTCGTGCATGCGATTTCTCCTATAACCGACTGGAGAGTGTCATTGTTATCATTTCCAGGGTCAAGGGAATCGTGAACGATGGTTTTTGAGCAGCGTGTCAGAGTAAATCAGTAACGGTTGCTTGCGCCTGAACAGGAAGGCGTTGTCGAGGCTTTTTCTACTGGCGGGGAACTCGCAGGTTTTGGCGTCGTGACATCTTCGCTTACAGGCGTGCGTGTTGTTGAATCAGAGATGGGTCGCGCAGCAGGCTTCTTATCGCCAGGGCGATACTGTCACCCGGTTTTTCTATAAGACCTTTCAATGCTTTAACCACGGGTCTGTCGTCAGACAAGTCCTCCGGGGATACGCCTGACTGAGAAATGACCAAACTGGTAATACCATGTAGTGTGGCCCAGAGTAAGCCAGCCATGCTGTGCATGGGTTGGTCTATTAGTAAACCTTCCTCTAAACCTCTGTCGATCAGGTTTGTTATCACTGAGAAACACATGTCTCCACCTCGCTGCAACTCTGGATGCTGATCGTAGTCGAGCTGGGCTGAATCGAAAGTAAGCTTATAGCGTTCCGGGTTGGCGAGCGCATAATTCATATAGGCCTGCCCACAATCCAATATTGCCTGAAGTGTATTGTCGCCGGCTTTCGCGCTGGTTTGTTCAAGGCACTCGTGTAATTGTAAAAAAAACTCCGTCGCAATGGCTGCGATAAGGCTACTCTTGGTCTTGAAGTGACGGTAGGGGGCTGTCTGAGAAACGCCTGCCTCCCGGGCAAGTGCGCGAAGACTCAAGGATTCAATGCCGCACTGGCCGATATGGCGGCATGCGGCTTCCATCAGAAACTGCCTTAGTCCACCGTGATGATAGGGCCTGTCCGTGTTCGTCATAGTCGGAAGAAACCTGTTTTTGTTGTTATTCGGGTAGAGTCTAGCAAAAGAATGTTGACAACGTAAACATTAAATCTATAATGTACTCACTGATAACATTGTTTTCATCGCTTACATTATTCAAGGTTTGGATTCCTATGCCACTTTACCGACTAAAACGCTTATCCTTGTTTCGTGACTGCACCAGCCTCGCGCTTTATACGGTTTTGATGGTGGTTCTAACGTTAGGCGTTTCCCTGGGTGCAGATGCCGAGCCCCTCAGTGTTAACGCACTGACCTTGAAAAAAACAGATTCCTATACTGTCAACCGCAAGTACGGCGGCCAACTCTTTCACAAAAGAGACAGTGAACTGGGTTTTCAATTTGGCGGTAGCGTGACCCAGTTGCTGGTCGATGAAGGGGATCATGTTGAGCGTAATCAACTCCTGGCGAGACTGGA
>CEUC01095111.1_pt1 | contig 9983 bp, 11 predicted proteins | sample 356471 | NCBI WGS metagenome assembly CEUC01 (sample SAMEA2623295, study PRJEB7988) | marine metagenome | biome: marine biome (ENVO:00000447); feature: deep chlorophyll maximum layer (ENVO:xxxxxxxx); material: "saline water (ENVO:00002010), including plankton (ENVO:xxxxxxxx)" | depth 40 m | reverse complement strand
AATAACAAACCCTTCAGAATCAAGATCGCCACATTCTTAATGTTTTATGTATTCGCAGTCATTTTATTAAGCATCGCTTTGTGGAGTGGGCATGCCGCTGTTGCACTGGTGCTTGGAATTTCTTTAACTTACATTGCTAATTTCCCTTCAGAGTTTATTACAAAAAAAATAGGTTCAAAGCTACTTCAAACTGGAATAGTTATCCTGGGAGGAAGTATTAGCTTACCCACTTTGGTGGAATTAAACAGTACTTATGTATCTTGGATTTCTTTATTTGTTGTGATTACTTTTTTAGCAGTAATGTTTCTCGGAAGATTGCTGGGCGTTGAAAAAACACAAACTTATCTACTTGCTTCTGGTACGGCTATTTGTGGGGGGACAGCTATGGCTGCTGTCGCACCTTCCATTAGAGCAAGACCTGAAGACTTGACTACAACCTTGAGCATAGTGTTTTTGCTGAATGCTATAGCGGTGTTGAGTTTCCCTTTGATAGGAGGATGGTTGGATTTAACACAAGAACAGTTTGGCACCTGGGCTGCTCTTTCTATACATGATACTGCGTCGGTTTTAGGTGCGGCTGCACTAGTTGGTTTTGATTCTGTGGAAGTGGCAGCAACTCTTAAACTGACACGGACATTGTGGATTGTGCCGTTAGTGCTAGTGTCAGCCTGGTATTTTAAGTCGGGGAATCAAGGGCCTGCTTTTCCTCTATTCATTCTATTCTTTGTGTTTGCGGTGAGCTTAAACACAATGCTGAGTCCTTCGGAAGAAGTTCTGTATTTTTTAAGAATGATTAACAAGACTTTTGTTTTAGCAGGATTGTTTTGCATTGGCACACAAATAGATAAAGAGTCTCTTGGGAACATCACAATTAAACCAATGGTCCTTGCCCTTAGTATTTGGCTTACAGTAATTCCTGCGGCTTTGTGGGCAGCACTGTCTATTTAGACTAGAGTCACTTCCGATTTCATCGGCAAACCACCAGCTACTGAGTTGGATGAGTCAAGAAAAGTTGGCGTTCCCAAGGGGACTCGCACTTATGTGGACGCCGAAAATACGCGGGGAAGTTCTGATCGCGGCGCGGCCTAAGGCTACCGCAAAAAGGTCGGCGGCGAGCGAGGCGACGACGCTATTTATCGCCTATCCCGGCTACAATTCCCTGATCTAGGTACATACTGGTGCGGGAGTGCGAAGCGTGAGTGGCTAGGGGTAATGACCCTTCAACTTTACGCTTCCGCATGGCCAGTTTTTAGCGAAGGAGCCTGCAATGCCCGGTAAGAAGATTTATGCGCGCACTACGGTTGGAATCGCCATCATACTGGCGACCACCTATCTTGCGGTTGCTTACCCGACGATTTTTCCGACAGGGACGACCATTTACAAACCGGCAAGGGCGTATAGCAGTTACATTCTCATCTCGGATCACTCCGACGTCGGCAATCATCCCGACGCTGCAGTACGTGCAGACGGTACCGTTCCGAATGACATTCGTCTCATCGACATGAATGGCAACGTCGTTCATAGTTGGACAGTGTCCGCATGGCTCAACAAGCGAAGCCGCTTGCTGCCGAACGGGCACCTGCTATACGCAGGACCGAATCAAACAATCTTCGAATATGACTGGGACGGCAATGTCGTCTGGACCCATGAAGGCATCGGGTCAGTTAACGACTTGCGCTGGCTTCCCAACAATAATCGGCTTCTGGTTGCGCATCAATTGATACCAGAGGAATTTCAGAACCAGGTCCGCGATGTTGAAATCGCCCCCTGGTGGCCACCTCGTAAACGAGGCAGTGAGGAACACCAGCGCAGTGCAGATATCTATGAGGTAACAGCAGACGGTGAGGTTGTCTGGGAGTGGCATGCCTACAATCATTTCGATCTGAACAAGTTTTCTCCGGCAACGCCCGAAGGTGATTGGCTCCATGTAAATTCGATTGCGCCTTTGCCAGAGAACAAATGGTTTGACGCGGGCGATAGACGATTCCGCCCTGGGAATATTCTGGTCAACGCGCGTAATCTCGACACGATCTACTTGGTCGATAAGGAAACGAAAGCGGTCGTGTGGGAAGTGACACATACCTACAAGGGCGGCATGTCCCATTCGCATGAACCGGAGATGATCGAGAAAGGTCTGCCCGGCGCCGGCAACATTATCCTGTTTGATAATGGACTGTTTCCTAGGCATCGGACGCATAGTGGGCAAACCTTCATTATTGAATTGAACCCAATAACCCAAGAGATCGTCTGGACCTATGAAACGGAAGGGTATGCGAACATTAAATTCTTCAGTAAAACCATGGGATCACAGCGGAGACTCCCGACGGGTACGACATTCATCGCTGAGGACAACACCGGGCGGCTGTTCCAGGTAACGCCCGAGGGAGAAATCGTCTGGGAGTATGTGAACCGGGGGGGCACGACTCGTCCCTCGCCGGTTCCTTATGATTTCACACCACAACTTCGAGCGCTGCCGAGACCTGATGAATTGGCAGTGACACCACCGAATAATCTTGAGTGGCACCTGCAGCCGGATGTTTTGAGAGATGAGACTCCAGGCGCGGATTCGTAAGCCAAGGAAAAACTCCCGGAGACCTCAGGAGCTTGTACCTCATAGAGTGGCGTCCCCAAGGGGACTCGCACTTATGTGGACGCCGAAAATACACGGGCAAGTGCGGATTGCGGCCTGAGTCTCCCGCCGGGCGGGTGCCCCCCCACTCGCGGCCGAGACGCTAAGCTTCGGTGTCCTGATCGACCTCAGTTCCACTCACGCAATTGCTGTCCCACCAGCTTGGCAGAGTCGGCACCGGGCCTCGGGACGAACTTTTGCACCCGGCCGCTAAACACTTCGGCAATGTACAGGTTGCCGTCCTGGTCGGTGGTGATCGAATGCGGGCCGTTGAAATGCCCGTAATCGCTGCCAGGGGTGCCCCACCCGTAGAGGTAGTTCCCTTTCAGATCGTACTTGAGCATTCGGTTCGCAACGCCGTCCGCGACCCAGAGGAACTCCTCTCCCGTCGGATCGCGAAAGATCTCGATCGCATACGGAAGAGACTTCCCACGCGGGCCGGTCGGGAACATGAACTGGAAGTTCCCGTTCTCGTCGAACACCTGGACCCTGCCATGAGCCCGATCCGAGACGTAGACCGATCGGTCCTCGCTGATTGCGATGGCGTGTACGGTGTTGAATTCGTTGGGACCCGGGTTGGCTGGATCAACCGGGGCTTGGCCCCAATCCATGATGAAATTGTCGTCGGCGTCAAACTTCGCTACGCGGGTGCCGACGTAGCCGTCGCTGATGAAGTAGGTTCCGTCCGGCAGCCAGGCGATATCCGTTGGGCGCGAGAAGTTGTTCGGTCCGCGTCCGGACACGCCCCGTTCTCCATGCGTGAGCACCAGCTCCCCGTCGTATGTGAACTTGTGGATCTCGTGGAGGTTATCGTCGACGACCCAGATGTGTTTTTCGTCGTCGTAAGGACTCATCTTGATCTTGTGAGGTCCCCGGCCGCCCCGGACGTCGAAGAACTCGTCATGCTGGGGCCAGTACTCAACCAGCTCTCCTTCGGAATTCACGGCGATCATGACGTGCAGATACCGGCGCTCATATCCGCGACGTCCGTTGTCGTCTGTAGGTGGGGCGTTTCCGCGTGAGGGGTTCAGGAGAGAGTAGGGTGTCCACGGTTCTGCCCCCTCCGGGAGCGGGAGCTCTCCCCGCATGGCAATCCAAATTCGATCCTGGCTCTCAGCGAAGACCGCCGCCATGGACCCCCAGGTCCAGCCCTCGTGTGAGTGGAGATCGTCCGGCAGAGGCTGTGGGAACGGCTCAGGCTGGTAGTAATGGCCGAATAGTTCCTGCCCGTCATGCACCAGCGAGCCTTCTTGCATGCTGCTCACGGCGTCAGCTTCGCTTCTTGACGGCGTGTCCTGCGGTGCACACCCCGTAGTCGAGACTACTCCAAGCACTGCAGCCAGCGTCAGGAGCTTGGAACTCCGAGACAATGAACTCATAATGCCCTCTTTCCTTGATGGTACGCCGGCATGAGAATAGGCAGCATCAGAAGGGTCAGCCCATTTCGGACACTGCCACGACTTCCATGATTCTACGCCGGATCGGGTCCTTATTACGCTTAACCCTCTTCGCATAGCCTGATTTCTTCGTCGGGCCGTTCTTCCAGTTCCGTCGGCAGATTGGCACGTTAAGCGCGGGGTGACGGTGTCAGGCGAGTGGGGCAGTTTCAAACCAATTTGGCGTCCCCAAGGGGCTCGCACTTATGTGGACGCCGAGAATACGCGGGGAAGTGCGGAGTGTGGCCTGAGGCTACCCTTGGGCGGGGGCGGGATCAATGCGTGCGGCTGGACTTACGCCTTACTAGCGACTTTCCAGAGCGCGGCTCGAACTGCCTCATAACCGCTCGGGTGAGCCTCCGGACCAAGCTTGAACAGATTCGCGAAACGTTGATAGCCGAGGAGGACGAGAGGTCGAGAATAGATGGGAGCTGCAATTGCAATCCGAAGATCCGAAACCGGTTTGAGGAATCTCGTAGGACTCTTCGACCTCCAGAACGGCTGCCCACTGGTGTTCAAGGACTGCTGAACTCCGCATGAACCACACTTCTCGAAATTCGGTATGGCAAAGCAGATAGTCAATATGCCAGTGCCGAGACCGGATTCGGCCACGATGGCGGCTCACCCTGGCTGCCAAGCCACCTGGGCCTCGAGCACTGCCGACATAGAGATAGTACCCGGGATGAATTTCAATCATTCCAAGTTTGCCGATCCTGAAATGCTTGCGGGCGGATGCCTGGAGGATTAGAACGTAGGTCCCGGGTGACCTTGGTAAGGCCACTTTCGATGCTTGGTCAGGCTTCATGTTGGACGCTCTCTCGATCGTTGAACCTAATAGTAGATCGTGTTGGTCACGAGCTCTACAAGAACAGGAACGCAGTATCGTGAGGGTCATGGTGACTATCGTGGCAAGCGCGAGTTCGAATTTAGGACGTGTCCTCAAGGGGACTCGCACTTACGTGGACGTCGAAAATCCAAGGAAAGGCGTTGATCGCGGCCTGAGTCTACCGGTGGCCCGATAGTCCGGCGAGGTTGCGCTCACCACCCATCGACCCCGATACTGTCGGGGAGTGAGCGAGACCCACTCGCCGAGTCTAGTTTAGACGCAGTTGTAGCCCGGTCAACCAACGACTTCGCGAAAGACGCGAACGTAATTCCCGCCGATAATCTTCTCGATTGTGCCAGTCCGGTAGCCCCGCTGGTCGAGCGCCTGCACCAAGTGCAGCAGGCGCTGCGGGTGACTAAGTTCAGGTACACGCATGTGTCTTATGCGCCAGGCTAACTGCGGGAAATCTGTGCGTCTGCGGTTGAAGGTTGCTTGGTGCCGCTCGACTTCGTCCGGGCGCATGGCGGTCATGTTTACGGCGTCTTGATCCGTGCCAACGCCGACATGGTCTTCCCCGCACAGGTTCAGGACGTGTTCGAGGTGGGCGATGAAATGGTCGATCGAAATGGTCGGGTCCTGCGTGAGCCACCCGCTCTGGTTGTAGACGCAGAAGACGCCGCCTCGGTTTGCCATGGTCCTGATGTTTCGATCGCTCACGTTTCTCGGATGCGGGCACAGGGTGAAACAGCCCGAGTGCGAAAAGATCACCGGCGCGCTTGACGCCAGGATCGCGTCGAGGGCTGACTGCTCGCCGACGTGTGACAGGTCGACGATCACACCGCGCTCGTTGAGTGCGGCAACGACGTCGAAGCCGAACTGGCTCAGTCCGGCATTCGCACGTTCCCAGCAGGAGTCTGCTAGGTAGTTGCGGCGCCCATCGACAAACTGGATCTGCCGGACGCCCATGTCCGCATACGTCCTGAGCTTGTCAAGGTCCCAGCCAAATGGGGCACTCATCTGAAAGCAGTAGATGAAACCAACTTTTCCGGAGCGCTTCACGGCGTCCAGCCCGGCCATGGTAGTGACCTTCACGAATACGTCGCTGTGGTCAACGATGAATCGGTCCCATGTGTTGATCCGGTCTCTGACCGCAGCGAACAGGCTGTCGGCAAGGCTTAGTTCAGCGAAGTTCGCCGTCATATTCATTGCCATCGCCGTGATGCCGGACGTTCGGAGCGCGGCGATCTTCTCGTCGGTCAGGTATTGGACGTAGGTGCGCGGCGGCGCGGCGGCAAAGCACATCGCGTCGATGGCGTAGGTGCGCTGGTAGATCTCATCGGGTGTGTCGGTGGCCGATTGGCCGGTTTGCGCACGGAGGACAGGGCCGGACGCGACCGCGCCCATGCCGACGTTAGCGAGGAATTGACGTCGGTTCATAGAATATCTCCGGGTGGAAGGCAGTGAACTGTTTGCCACAATTGGTCATAGAGTCCCTCCGACGACGATCTTGCTGGGGGGGGGCAATTCTACCGTTGACCGGTGGCGGGTTCAACGCGAGGGTATGCCCCACGCGGGGGCGTGAGGGGAACATCCCCTCGATACACGTCAACACGCTCTATTTCATGAGGTTGAACGTAGGCGAAGCCCGCCAGGGTCTCCAGCGGACGCCGACGGGCACCTCACTGTCCAGAAACGACCGCCTTCACCCAGGCAACGATCCTTGGGTCCGGCAGCAGTCCTGAGGACGCCATGCGGTACTCCAAGCCGGCCAGCCGCTTGTGTATCCCTTGTTCAATACCACCGTACGACAGCACGTGGGGGACGACCAGTGGAACGAGACCTTGCGCTCGTGCCAGCGTAATGCGGTGTCGCAGCTCCGCCGTTGCCTGGGCCTGAACGGACGCGTCGGCGTCATCCCGCACAGTCATGTACTCGACTCTCTGGAAACCACTAGGTTCAATGTGCTGACCCAAGATGGCCATATTGGCGAGCCATTTGACGTTGGCCTCGGAGTCATTCGGTCCATGCGCCACCAGGATGACCGCTTCCTTTTCCGGTGACTGGCTCATGTCCTCAGCACGGTCCCGGAGTATGTCTCCGATGATGGCATGGTGATCGAACGCGGGGACCATTCGGACCGGCAGGTGACCATCAACCGGCTTAGTTCCCAGCGCTGCCTCATGATGATCGGTTGGGTGGGCCGCCATGCCGTGAACCATCCGCGCCAGCATCTGCAGTTCCGGCGGAGCTGTCTCGCGCAGTCCCAGCAAGTATTCGGTTGAGGTGATGACCACGCTGTACGACGAGATGAACAGAGGCACAGCCACCACGCTAGTGACCCCTTGATCGCTGAGCAAATCGATTGCCCTCTGTATCGCCGACCGGTCGGCCATCCCAAAGGCTACTTCCGTCGGGGTTTGGGTTCGCAGCTCCTGGGCTACCACCTCCACGGCTGCATTCCAGTCAGGCTTGCCGCCATGGGCCAACAGTAGGATGCCCTCGCTTGTTCCGGGCGCTTCATTCACCGGGAGCGTGGGCTGCCGCGTCGAGAATTTGTGGGGTGGGCTATACCCTGTGGCCAGCGCGAAGATGGCGAGTATAAGTACAGCGGGTTGTATTCGGCCTCGGATTACGCTAAACACGTTGTTTTTCCTTCTGCCGGCGGAAGAGCCCTATTTGTTGGGTATGATGATGGTGCCGCGGGCATTTTTTAGGTGGCAAATGCGAACTGGGCTATAATGAGATTGAATCTCAATATCATTTGAGGAGTTTACACTTGAGTGGTAGCTCTAGTCAATAGGTCTCGTCCTTGTCCCTACGCCTCCAGGCCCGGTTGTTCAATGCGGGGGATTTCACCTCAAGCGGACCGGAAGATTCTCACCGAATTGGCGCCCCAAGGCGACTCGCACTTATGTGGACGCCGAAAACAGACGGAACAATCAATTATGACAAAGGGTGGCGATGGCGACGGTTCTCTCAGGCCGTTTTGTTTTAACGATATGCTAATTTGATGAAGACACGAATTATGCACAAGCTAACGCGTCGCAAGTGGCTTGAAGCCACCACAGTCGTTGCAGGCAGTCTTCTAGCGCCGTTCGTGTACGGAGAAAATCTGGTGAGGGGACAGCCCACGCCACCCATGCCTGATGTGGATCATTTGATCTGGGGTGTCGCGGACTTGGAAGACGGCATTGCCCACTTGGAGCGGCTGACCGGAGTTCGGGCTGCGGTCGGTGGAAGTCATCCGAATCGCGGAACCCGGAACGGGATCTTGGCACTGGGCACACGACAATATATCGAGGTCTTGGCCCCGGACCCGAAGCAGCCGCACGTGGACACACCGCGCGTGACGTTGCTCAAACAACTCCAGACGCCACGCCTGATGACGTGGTGTGCGCTTGGTGAGAACGTGGATGCACTCGCAAGGCAGGTGCAGGGGGCTGGTGAAACGGTTGACGAAATTCGAGACGGCGCGAGGGAACGGCCAGACGGGGTTATGCTGCGTTGGCGAAATTTATATATCGCAGGTCACCAGGGTGACGTCATTCCCTATGTCATCGAATGGGGCAAGGGAGTGCCGCATCCGAGTGGCGATGCACCGCAAGGCGGCACGCTCCAGTTACTCACATTGCACCATCCTGAGGCCAGTCGGCTGAACGCCTTACTGGAAGCCTTGGGACTGTCCCTGCGGGTCGAGCCGGGGCCGACGGCACAACTCACCGCACAACTGGATACCCCACACGGTTCGGTTGCCCTCGCATAACTGCGCGGCGTCGGCGAGCATGTGGCTCGGTGGATAATGTCTTGGGGTGCTTTCTTTTTGCTAGCACTCGAAATGTACGAAGTCGATTAAGAATACGGCGCCAAGAAAGAACGCCTTTTCATCGACGTTCATGCTCGGGTCGAACTCCAATGAAAAAGTGTCCGCATCGGTGAGAGCTTCTCTGAAAACGCCGCTCCACTTCTTTCTGATCATGCCTCCGGGTTGCCCATGCTTACGAATTTCGAACGTCCACGGGCGCAGTAACCGTCCAAGCAGCGAGTAGCTCTTGTCACCAGACGGCGTTGTAGCGGAATAGATGCGGTGCAGCAGTGAGAACTCTCGCCGCAGCGACCCAAGCAGGCGACCACTCGTATCCGTTACCGATACCTCGTGAAAGTACCAGCGGAAAGGCCGCTCGACGCGCAATACACTGCTTGCGACGTCGGTGTCGGAGGGGTCGGACAGCTCTACCGTGAACGGTCGATTCGCTTTTAGGAACTGCCGTCCTATCCACGAGTTGCCGGTCTCGACCGCCGTGTACAGCTTGTTACCTGCTGGGTCGCGCACGGCATAACGGTTCCTACGCTCGAATCCCGTAAGGGCCTCACCAAGCTCCTTCTCTTGGATAATCACGACCTCGGATACGACCCCGAGTTTGTCCACTGGCGTCCCTTTCTTCGTGACGATGTCGATGTCAATGTAGACGCCGATCCTATCGGTGATTGATGGCGGGTTCAACGCGGGGTGGCAGCTTCCAACTAACTTTGGGTCCCCAAGGGGACTCGCACTTATGTGGACTCGAAAAAATCAAGGAACGATAGAGATCGCGGCCTTAGGTTACCGCTGGCTGGTGGAGGGTTCAACGTGGGGACTTACGGCTCACGCGGCTCCGCGGCTTCCCGCTCGTGGGTCTGGTATTGGGCTTCGGCGATCCGGTCCGGCGTCAGCGGTTTCCCTACGGCGGGGGAAGGCATGAGGGCTAGAAACGAGCGCCGGCCGGGCATCCCCCGACCGCAGTCTCCACCCGTTGACGAGGATTCCCACGACCAGGGCATGGGTGACGAGGCCCATTACGACCATGGCATGATACGGGTATCCCACCACTCCGCCACAGCACATCACGAGCAGCCGCAGGTCGCGGCGCTTCAACCTATTGAGCACGTTGTTCGGGTAAGGAACGCCGTGCGTGAGGGCGAACTCCTTCGTCGAGTAGCTCGCCAACAGAAACCCTGTGCTCGCCGCCAGCCCACCAAGCCAGGGAAGAGCGCCCGGGTGTCCGGCTCCATACCCCAACGTGATGGCCATGACCACGGCCGTGTCCGCATACCG
>CEUC01039456.1_pt1 | contig 9994 bp, 10 predicted proteins | sample 356471 | NCBI WGS metagenome assembly CEUC01 (sample SAMEA2623295, study PRJEB7988) | marine metagenome | biome: marine biome (ENVO:00000447); feature: deep chlorophyll maximum layer (ENVO:xxxxxxxx); material: "saline water (ENVO:00002010), including plankton (ENVO:xxxxxxxx)" | depth 40 m | reverse complement strand
GCACACGGCCTTTGCCGGCCGATCCCTGGCAAGGATCTGGCGGCCCTTGTTGATGGTCACCGCTGTCAGGTACTGTCGGTATCCTTGGAGCACACTACGATCGACCTTGACGGAGTTGGTCATGCGGCCACCGGGGATCCCGTAACACTCATTGGCCGTGATCGGCAGGAGCAGATCACTCTATCTGAAGTGGCTGAAGCATGGGGCATCGGTCCTCTGGAAGCATTGCTGCGGCTTTCTGGAAGAATCCCAATTAAGTACCTCGGCACAACGGCAGGAATCTGACACACGAGTCGCATGGGCGGACTCGAGCGGCGACCGATTCTAATAGAATCTGATCTCGGCAACAGTTCTGCCGCCTCACCTGAATCTAAGACTTGGAGATATCATGGCAAGACTGAATGACAAGGTGGCGCTGATCACGGGCGCTGCAACCGGCATCGGGCTCTGTACGGCACGGTTGATGATCGATGAAGGGGCCCAGGTGGTCATCACTGACCGCAATGTCGCAGCCGGTGAAGTTTCTGGGGACGAACTGGGGGCGCGATCGCATTTCGTTCAGCAGGACGTCTGCGATGAAGGATCGTGGAATGCAGTGATGGAGGCCGTGCAGGATCGCCACGGCAGGTTGGATATCCTGGTGAACAATGCTGGCATCCTGAGCACCGAGCCGTTTCAGGATATCGAACAGACCTCGCTGGCGCAGTGGCAGGCGATTCAGTCGGTGAATGTCGAAGGGGTCTTTCTCGGGTGCCGGGCGGGTGTGCAGGCGATGAAAGACTCCGGGGGGTCGATCGTCAATCTCTCCTCGGTCGCTGGCCTGGTGGCTACGCCAAGCCTGGTGGCCTACGGCGCCTCCAAGGCAGCGGTCCGGCAGTTGACCAAGTCCGTGGCGATTCACTGCGGTCAGAAAAAGTATCGGATTCGCTGCAATTCCGTTCACCCGGACCCCATTCGAACCGATATGGGGGACGAGTTGATGGGACTCAAAGGTTATATCGACGGCCCTGACATCGAGACCAACTGGCAGACAGCACGCAAGCGGGTGCCTATCGGTGAGACCGGGGAGCCGATAGACGTGGCCCAGTGCATCCTATTCCTGGCTTCTGACGAATCACGCCATGTGACGGGCTCGGAACTGGTGGTCGACGGTGGCCTGACGGCTGCTTGAACGCCTCAAACAGCGGACCAAAAATGACCGCAGGCATTTTTTTGTCCGATGCTTTGACTTGTTATGTGTGTCAAGTTTTACCCTATATTGGCAACAATAGCGAACTCTTCTGAGTCAGGGTTATATGGATTGCCTCTGACATCACCATAGAGCTGCTTTAGGCTTAGCCCAGCATTTTCAAGCTCTTTTCTTAATGAGCCCTTGCTAAAGTACTGTAGCCAGTTATAAACAGTGCGTGTTTGTGACTTTTCTATGATTGAATACTTATCAAGAATGACTTTCTCGGTGTCGTACTTAAAGATATTCACGAAACAGTAATAATCCTCGGCAGACCAAAAGCTATTTAATTGATTCAGCTCATAGCGTGCCGACTCTTCTCGTTGTTCAAAGCCATTAAAAGAAAACACATCAAAGAGTATTGAACCATGAGGTTTTAGCATGGCGTTGAATTTTTTCAGGAGGATATTTCTTTGGTGTGGGCTCAGTGCGCAAAAGTCACACATGATTATCGTGATGAGGTCGAATTTCTGATCAGTCTCAAAATCCAGATAATTTGCCTGTATGTAGTTGATGTCGAGTTTCTTTTTCTCTGCAATCTGTTTTGCATATTGTAAAGACCGCTCTGAAAAGTCTATACCGGTAACGGCTGCGCCTTTTTCTGCTAGCTTTGTTGTATAGAGCCCTGGGCCACAGCCAAAATCAGCGATAGTCGTTTTCTCGTTGATGTTAAAGTGAGAAGTCATCCATTCAATGGCATCTTCGATAAAACCGCTATTCTTAGAGGAGAAGTCAATATCGCCATTTAAGTGGTATTCAAGCATTTGTTTTGAGGTATGCTCAGTGGTCCATAGCTCATCTGCTGTATAAAACTGAAATGGCGCTGGGCGAGAGTTTATTCCTTGTAATTCTTTATACATTCTAGTTCCTTAGTTGATCTGAGCACATAACAGCAGGTTCAAGTATCTGACCGAGCGCTCTTCGAGTCGGTCAGTACCTGGAAAAGCAATGCCACGAATAAAATACTGCCGCCTAGAAACGTGGCGGTCGCCGGTATCTCTCCAACCCCGACAAAAGTCCACAGGGGTGCGAGCACCGGTTCACCCAGCGCATAAAGTGTCAGATTGACGGCCGGCACGGATTGCGCAGCGACAGCAAAGAGTACACTCCCGATGCCCACCTGAAAGATGCCGAGCATGATACAAAGAGCGATGTCTGTCGTCGGCGCGCTAAAACCCTGCCCGCTGATCAGAACGATCAACCCCGCTGCGAGCGCCCCGCTGAGTCCGGCATGGAGAACCGCCGGGGACATGTCGGTCGCCTTACCAAGCCTGAGCGTGACGGCGTAACAGCCAAAAAAGCCAACACCGACCAGGGCAATCAGATCACCGTAAAGACTGCCGCGTCCAATTCCCCCACCGACCATGACCACAATGCCAGTGAGGGCCAACCCGATGCTGATCCACAACCTCCACGATGTTCTCTCACCCAGAACAAACCGGCCCAGGACCGCGGCAAAAATCGGGCCGGTTGCCATCAGAAGCACCGCGTTGGCAACACTGGTGTGGATCAGCGCGACGATGTTGCAGAGCATCGCACCGCTTAAAAGCACGCCGGCCCCCAGCCCTTTTATACCGGCCGCTCTGATGATCTGAAACAGGCGGTACTTGTAACGCAGAAGTAGTACGACGGCAACGAATCCAGCCAGCGAGGCACAGCGGTAGAAGTTGATCTGCCACTCCGTGGCGCTCTCCATCAAGCGAACCGTAACACCCGAGATACTCCAGAACACAGGTGCTGCTAAAGCAAAGAAATGATGGCGATTCAAAAGACCGGACTCGTCCCGAAGGTGTCAGGGGTAAGCCAGATTGACAGAGCTGTAACGAAATTGGCCGAAACCGCCTCGGCCAAAACCATCAGGCCGGTCTTTCCCTGTCGGGGTGCTTACGGTTGTACAGCACTTTGAACCGAGGGTAGTCGTGGACCTTGGCCGGGGGATCGGGGTCCACGGTCGGCGGTGGATCTGCCAGTACAGTCTGTGGCCTAAGTTTGGTCTGGGCACCGCCGAGGTCTCTGGCCCATACTTTGTGTTTATAGGTACACACGGCAAGACATACCGAGCAGTAATGCTGCCTGGCAAAGTAAGGGAAACAGCGGCCTGTATCGATCACGTAACGGGGCTTTCCGATTGGGTCAATCCCGGCCCGGGGGTCTCGGTCATCGGGAATAGCATCGGCCGGGCAGAACTTCCGGCAGGCTTTGCAGCGGTCACAGAAGGCGGCAATACCGATATCGACCGGCGAATCACAAGTCATCGGCAGATCGGTGACCACGGTACCCAGCCGGAACAACGGTCCCAGTTCCGGGTGAATGATGGACCCGTGCCGGCCGAGTTCTCCAAAACCTGCCCTAAGGGCGATCGGAACGTGCATCAGGTCCGAATCACCGACCGGGTCCTCGACCCTGGCCGGGAATCCCCGGTCCCGCAGGGCCCTGGCAACGCTGATACAGATCTCCCCCAGGTCCTGGTAGACCCGGCAGCATTCCACACCGCTGTCGATCGAAGGCACGGTCTGAAAGTGCTTCCAGCGCATCCGCTGTCCGATAGCGATGGCATAGGTCTCCGAGACCGTTCTGCCGTGGTAGACATCCGATGGTTCTATCCGGGTAATGCCCACAGCAGCTGCACCGGCGGCCCGGGCAGCGGTCTTAACGAACCGGGCGGCCTGCTCAGCGGTATCGAACGGTGTTTTCTCTTCAGCTGCAGGACCCTGGAACTCGACGGATTGCTTGGTATAGATCTCGGCGACGATCTCGCTGGCACCGGGCGTGTGATCCACCCGTCCCCCGCAGGCGCCATACCAGGCTTGCCAGTCAAATGGCGGATTTGATTCGTTTCTGGCCATCTTGATCTGGAATCGGTTTTTCAGCCCTGGATCCACTGGACGATCGCATAGCCCATCCACAGCAGTGCGATCAGAAGAATCGTAATACGCCAGTCGATGCCCATATCGCCCCCGTTGGCTCAGGCCTTGAGCCTGGCCTGGATGGTGATCTCCACCTTGCTGCCGCCGAAAAGCCGCGGCGACTCGGTGGTGGTACGGGCCGGGTACTCAGCCGATTCGAAAAAGAGCTTATAGGCAGCGTCCATCGCGTCGAAATCGTCGAGGTTTGAGAGGTGCACATCTGCCCGCACAATGTCCGCCATCGACAGGCCCAGTTCGTCAAGAATGCTCGAAATAGTGTTCATGACGGTCTCGGTCTCCTGACCGACATCACCCAGAACGGCATTACCAGCTGGAAAATCAGCAGCCACCAGGCCTGCCAGGTAGGCATAGCGGTCATCCAGTACGACCTGGCTGAAAGGAGCCGCTGAGCGGGGTACGGCCGAGGGCTGGATTCTTTGGATCATAAAGGTAGACTTGACGATAATGATGGGCAAATCTATCCGATTCCTCAGTCGGCGGAAAGTACCTTTGATCGCCTCCGGCGCATAATCATTGCAGGGATTCAGGCTTATGGGCAAACACCTCACCGAAGAACAGATCCTGCGGTTTAACGAAGACGGGTACCTGCCGGCCTTCCCGGTGGCGTCACCAGATCAGATCGCACCCATGCGCTCCAAACTTGAAGAATTCGAGAAGGACAACGGCGGCGTACTGCGGGGTTCGAACCGTTTCAAGAACCACCTGCTCTTCAAGTGGTTGTCGGATTTCATCCGTACGCCGACCATCCTGGATGCCGTCGAGGACATTATTGGACCCGATATCCTGGTCTGGTCGACTGACTGGTGGATTAAGGAGCCCCGCTCTTCACAGTTTGTCTCCTGGCACCAGGACAGCCAGTACTGGGGTCTGGATACGGACAAGCTAGTCACCGTATGGGTCGCGCTTTCGCCCTCTACAAAAGCAAGTGGCTGCATGCGTGTTCTCCCAGGCAGTCACACCGGTCCTGATCTGCAGCATGAAGAGACCTATCACGATGACAACATGCTGACGCGGGGACAGCAGATCACCGGTATCGATGAGGACCAGGCGGTAAACCTCGAGGTCGACACCGGTGAGGCGACATTATTTGCTTTCCGGATCGCCCATGCGTCGCATCCCAACCAGACCGATGACCGGCGCATCGGGCTGGCCATTCGTTATATTCCTCCGAATACACGCCAGGCCCATTCAGACCAGGACAGTGCCGCCCTGGTCCGTGGCACGGATCGCTTCGGCAGCTTTGAGCCCGAGCCGGAGCCACGTTATGACTTTGATCCGGTTGCGGTCGAGTTTCACCGGAAGACTGAAGAGGTTCGGCGCCAGATTCTCTACCACGGCACCGACTGGAAGTCCCATAGAACCTGAAGTGGGTGCCTTGAACCGTTGCTTCCGCGCCCTGCTGTCCTGAAAACTTGACCTAGATTCGGCCCGATACACGGGTTGCGACTGAAACGAGTATCAGGTGTTTAAGTGGTCGAGTCCCAGGCCGCTTCTCGGCCAGGGCACCTCGATCAGCTGTCCGCTTTGCGAGAGTGTGATGTACGCCGTTTTAAGGTCTGGCCCACCAAAACAGATGTTGGTGGTATAGCGGTCCGGAAACGCAATATGCTCAACGTCGCCGGAATCGGGAGAGATCACGCTGATACCGCCGTTGATCAGGGTCGCGACGCAGACCCGCCCATCGGCTTCCACGGCCAGACTGTCGAAACGCTGATAGCCCGCAGACCCGGCGACGAACCGCCCGCCATGCGGCGAAGGCCAAGGCTCGGCGGTAATCTCCCCGGGGGCTGACAGGTCGAAAGCCCACAGCCTTGCCGGCGGTGTCTCTGCAACATAAAGGGTCTTGCCGTCGGGCGAGAGGCCCACGCCATTGGGCATCTCCACCGGTTGCGCCACGGTTTTGACGCCACTGCCATCGGCAAGCCCATAGAGTACCCGCCCGCGATCCTGGTCGTTGGGCCGCACCTTGCCCAGATCCGAGAAATAGAACCCGCCATGTGCATCGAAGACGATGTCATTGGGCCCAGACAGCGGCACCCCGTCCGCTTCGGTATATATGACCTCCACCCGTCCGGTCTCAAGGTCAACCACTTCGATCCGCCCACCGCTGTAGTTGGCTGGCTGTAGGGTCGGTCGTATCCCCATCTCATCGACATGCCACTGGAAGCCGCCGTTGTTGCAGACGAAGCACCGCCCGGCGGGCCCCATGGCAAGGCCGTTCGGACCGCCGCCAGGCGTCGCCACGGTTTCTGTACTCCCATCCGGCAGCACCCGGGTGATGATCCCCCGCTTGATCTCAACCACCAGCACACTGCCATCGGGCATTGCCACGGGCCCTTCTGGGAATTCAAGCCCCGTGGCGATCACATTGAAGTCAAGGGTGTTTTTCGGCATGGATCCAGGTGCTCCAGTCAGAAAGATAAAAGGGACTTACTTGGCGAGCGCCCGCTCGACGAAGTCGAGGCGGTCCTGTCCCCAGAACAGCTGGTCGCCGATCAGGTAGGCGGGCACACCGAACACGCCCCGGGAAATGGCTTCTTCCGTATTGGCGTCGATTTCGTTCCGGCACGCATCGCTCTCGGCCAGGCTCATCAGCTTATCGGCATCGAGGCCGGCTGTCGCCAGGGCAGCGCTGACCACCGAGGGTTCCGCGACATCCTGGTCCTCCACCCAGCAGGCGCGCATCAGCGCATGGACCAGCTCTGACGGGTCTTCCCCGGACTGGAGCGCTGCAGCGACCGTGCGGGCCGCCAATTGGTCGTTGGTTGGGAAATAGCGGGGTTCAAGGGTCAGTTCGGCGCCCAGGTGATCCCTCCAGCGCCTGAGCTCCTGCATTCGGTACGCCTTACGTTGATCCGACCGGTCCTTGAGTTGCAGACCGCCAGTGCGCGAGAAGATCAGCGCGGTGTTGACCGGTTTGTACTTCAAGGCCGCCCCGCAACGGACTGCCATCTCCCTCAGGCGAGGGTCACCGAGATAGCTCCAGGGCGAGACAACAGAGAAGTAATAATCAACCGTGGCGGTCATTGGGCAGCTCGCTGTGGTGGGCCATTGCAGAAGTCACGCTTGAGTTGTTGTTAACTCAACTGTCACGCTACTATACAGTCAGCTGCGACCGGTCTGAATTATTTTATTCGTGGCGGTCCGGCCCAGAAGTGGCCTCGTGAGATGCCGATTCTGAAGTCACCATCCGATAAGGGACATTACATGGCCCTTACACAATTGGAGAGATTCCATGCAACTCAATGATAAAACGGTGGTCGTCACAGGCGGGGCGCGAGGCCTCGGCCGGGCCTACTGCGAGGCCCTGGCCGCTGAGGGAGCAAACGTGGTCGCAGCGGATATTCGAGATACCCAAGAGACCGTTGACAGCGTGACGTCGGCGGGCGGCAGCGCCATCGGCGTAGACCTCGATGTGGCACAGATGGACAGTTGCGAGGCGATGGCCCAGGCCGCGGTCGAGTCGTTTGGCGGAATCGACTCACTGATCAACAATGCCGCACTTTACGGGGATATCTCCGGCGGGCGATTTGACCAGATCCCGGATGAACAGTGGAACAAGGTCATGAATGTCAATATCAAGGGGATCTGGCAGTGCTGCAAAGCGTGTGTTCCGCATATCCGCACTGCCGGGGGTGGCACCATTGTCAACATCTCCTCTCTGGCGGCGACCTACGGCATGCCCTATGCGTTGGATTATGCGATGTCCAAGGCCGCCGTGATCGGCATGACCCGGAGTCTAGCGCGGGAACTCGGCCGAGACTGGATCCGGGTGAATTCGGTGGCCCCTTCAGCGGTCCTGACCGAAGGAACCGAAGACTACATGGGCGAGAAGCGAGAAAAGGCGCTGGCGGTGATTGCGGGAAATCAGTCATTACGCGCAAACCTCGAACCCAAGGACATGGTGGGCACAATCTTGTTCCTGGTCTCGGACGCATCCCGTTTCATCACCGGCCAGACGATTATGGTGGACGGCGGGACAACCTTGTTGTAGTTAAGGTTACTCCTAACGTTTGAGTGTGATGCCCGTCACATTCGGCACCATAACAGTGTGGCGATAATCTTAAGCATGCTCGCCTACCCGCAGTGCATACACAGTGCTGACTGGAACCGGGCGGTGTCCCTGCCGCCTCGATGCTCATCGGGAATCGGCGGGTGACAGCGGGTACCGGGATAGATGACGCTTCCAAACTAAGCCCAGACCCGAGCGATAACGTAGTCAACGTACTCGCACCCTTCGGAGGCGGACCGACTGGCCGCCTGTCCTGGGATCAACTGCGCTTTGGCGACTGAAGTTATATTGTTTACATAACCAGACCGCTGCCTGCGGGAAGTCAGGATTTGACTAAGGATTCCTGAGGTTGTTGGAGGCTGAGGCCGGAGTCGATTTAATTATTTTAGTCTGTTTCTAAAGGGTGTTTGAGAGAAAATATTTTTTAGGGCCAATCTAGCCCCTCTCCTACCCCCATTAATCTTTCTTGGTCGGATTGAGCACAACAAAAAAAGCCCGGCACAAGACCGGGCGCAGATGGGTTTGCATAGTCACTCAACGCGTATTCCGTTTTTGAATTTTTCCCCGTGGTCGTTGCTCCACACTCCTGTTTCGAAGTTGTAATATTTGAAGTAATTGCTCTCGCCTGGGTTACGTTGGTATTTTTGTCTAATATCAGGATATTCTGAATAATACCCTCGTGTATTTGGATGTGTATACACATACTTGGCACGCGGATAGGTTCGGTCTAGCCTATACAACGCCGGGTCGGCGCGTTCCCCAATTTCGGGGGTGTCGCACTGCTCCTCGACAATACAAAAGTGTTCACCACCGTGGTTCACATGTCCTTTTATTCCATGAGATCCTCTCATTATTGATTTTGTGTATCTTCTCACATGGTCGCAGTTAAAAAATTTATGTCTGCCATGACCCGTCTCTCCGTTAATTTTTACTGGTCGCCCATCCGAGCCAACCAGAATCCAGAGACCCCCTTCCCAATTACCGCTCATGTATTCTGCATTGTCATATATTGATTGGTCGTCATTCGTACAGACTTCCTCAGGTGGTTTATAGGTTGCGAAAGTTTGTGTCGGCAAATGAGCTTTTACTTCTTCAGCTACTAAGTCTTCACACCCTTGGGGCAAGTATTGTTGGGCCATTGTGCCACTGCACTTCCATAACACGCTGCCGCCGGTATTCGTTGGAGTGTGAGCCAACGTCTTATCGCGTAACTGATTGTTGGCATTAGTGCCAAAAGTAGCCGTGATCACACCGCCCTTGCCGATAGCAATACTTGAAACGAAACTACCCACAATATCGGCCGGAACTCCGCATTCTTCGTTTGTTCCACAGAAAGAATCCGATTCCTGGAGTGATTCAGCAACGGCCTCTTTGGCGCTAGATATCAGGCTCATCCCTTCCGATACTTCTGTTCGAATCACGTAGCCTCTATAGAACGGGATTGCGATAATCGACAGCGCACCGATGATCGCAGCCACTATCATCAGTTCCATCAAAGTAAAGCCTTTCTCAACATTCATGCTTTCCTTTTTCATCTCTGTGCACCCTGTTCCGTGTTCATCTGGTTAATTCCAGTGAGTGCCATTTTGAAGATGAACTGACAGGCTGTATGTGACGCGGAACACCCGAGATACCCCTATGGGTGGGGTCATGTGATGGGGATCACACTCAAAGTCCGTTAGGCCGTATCTACACTGCAATATTCCGCCAAAATTGACTTGAAACAAGTACTTTATGCCAACCATTTCAGACACAGGCGTAGTATTGGAGAGTCATTGAAGAAGGAGACACATCATGAGTCGGAAGAAGACCGAAAACCCCGATGAA
>CEUC01011831.1_pt1 | contig 10004 bp, 8 predicted proteins | sample 356471 | NCBI WGS metagenome assembly CEUC01 (sample SAMEA2623295, study PRJEB7988) | marine metagenome | biome: marine biome (ENVO:00000447); feature: deep chlorophyll maximum layer (ENVO:xxxxxxxx); material: "saline water (ENVO:00002010), including plankton (ENVO:xxxxxxxx)" | depth 40 m | reverse complement strand
CCAGACATTGCCGTGCATGTCGTAAAGACCAAAGGCGTTAGGGGCGTGACTGCCGACGGGTGGGGTCGACCCCCTAGCTATTGTTTCCCTTCCCGGTGCGGGTGTTGGCGATGGATGAGACCTTGGATCAAGGAGCGTGATCCGAGGTGCGCGGCCCGGGGACCCTTCAGCGTCATGCGCTCTCACCAGCGGCCGCGGCCATATAACGCTCCAGCGCTGCCGCAACAACGATGTCGATATCTTGCTCGAGAAGGTAACGCTTGCTCAACAGTTGTTGCGCGACCGATCGAGCCTGAGCTTCATAGTCAGCGGAGCTCGTGTAGCGCTGTGCGATGGATGGGCGCGGATCGGCGTTGCGTTTGCGCTGTTGCTCGTCTGCTGCAAAGAACAGCGTCAGTCCACTCATCGGCACGATCTGATCGGGCGAGCCGATGGAAGGGTCGCGCGGATTCCAGCCAGCATAAGAGCCAACTGGCACCACCACATCCGGCAGACGTATGCCAGCGAGTTCATTACCGTCAGCATCGATAGCCGAAACCAGCGCGGGATAGAACGCACCCTCGCGTGCCGGAAAGTGGCCGATGCCGATGCTTTCCTGATTGCCCATATCCACCGTGCGGATGAATGGTAGGCGATCGGCTGACAATAGTTCGAATTCAGGAATAGTTGCATAATACCGCAGGATCTCATCGCGCAGCACGGCCGTGCCATCAGCGATGCGCGGATGGCGACTTGGTGGTGGCATAACACCTTCGCTAATCCACAAATCAAGGTTTATCAGCGCGGCGCGCAGCAATGGCCGATAGTCGAGTACATTCAGTGGATAACGCATCGTCGTGTGCACAGCAGTATTGAGGCGTGATTGGCCGAGATATCCTGGCACGTGCTGGGTACTCGCGAACAAGTAGCTGCGCGAGCACGGGTGTTCGGCAAGGTCCTGCTCACCGCCCGTGTCGACGTGCGCGAGCGCGGCATCGCCGCGCCAGTACTCCGCCGCGCTGTTAGTGGAGATAATTTTTGGCATCACGCCGATAGCTGACAAACGATCGAGTAAACCACCACTTTGTGCGCTTAACGGATCAGTGGTCGATACATCCGCATAGGGAAATGCATGTCCCCACAAGGGCGTGGTCTGGTTCGAGGGTTGTGCAAAGCGATGATTGAATGAACCACGCCGTGCGCCAGCAACGTGCGGTGCGATACCCTCATAGGCCATTGTGCCGTCTTCAGTCAGGTTCAAGCCTAAGTGCATAAAATCGCGCAGCATGCGCCCGGTTTGAGAGACCCCCCAAGCGATCAGCGCGCTGAACCCGCCGGCAGTGGGATTATCACTAACCGCATTGCGCAAAAACGGTGCTACGTCGCGTAATGCCAGCAAGCCGAGACCGGCAATCGGTGCATAGTCCGTTTTATATACAATCTGATAAATCCGACCAGGATCGAAACCGCCTTCAAGATAAATATGCTCCGCGCTCGGTTCAAGCACTCCGGAGTCGGTGCGGCGCGCAAACTCCCAGCGATCCCGCGCGATGACAGTGTCGTCTCCATCCTCGAAATCGCGCACGTAAAGCACCGCCTCGGACTGTTCTCCAGCCGCCGCGGGCATAGGCTGATGGATGCGATCTGCGAGCAGCCAAGTGCTAACCCGTTCGCCCGGTCGAATCTCCACCATGGTCTGGCCGCGCACAGCAAGGCCATCGCGCATCGCACACGGCGCGCTCAAGCCCATCAGCGCATCGCTGCGGTGAACGTCCCATTGCCAGCCGATAGATGCCACAGTATAGCCGCGTTCGAACAGAAAACCGTCACCGGGATGCGTATGTCTCGACACCAGTGCATCAGCGGGTGCGCGATTGAGCATAGCAACGACGCGACGCCTACCGCGGTTTGGCAGTTCGACGATCGCACGGCCGTTGCCCTTGTTGCCATCAACTGGCATCACAATCGACAAGTCCGCCTCAAATTCCACCAAGCCCTTAGCGTTACGAGGTGCCAAGGCAAGATCAACGATGCCTTGGTTCACGGCATGCGTCGGATCAACGGCAAAATGCGCAATGCCGTCGACTTGTTCATAGGTGCCGGTCGCGCCAAAGGCACGATCATCGGCATACGGTTCACGTTGGGTGGTTTCAAACCGTAACAACGCCATTTCTAATCGTCTCCAAAAATGACTGTTTTGCACCCATAGATTAGTAATCTACTGCATTACACTCTGCCATCCGTCCAGTGTTAGCTTACTAGCGTAAGGTTAGGCTTGCGTCCATTGCCCGCCAGATTTAGCGTTGGAATGCAGGCGCATCTGCAGATTTATCGGGCGCGCGTACTCACTCCGACGTCAGGTGTATTTCCTTCGCCAAGATCCCAATAAACGCCAGCCATAATCGCGATGGCGTCGCGCGCCTCGCTTAGCAAAATATGTTCATTAGGCGCGTGCTGTGAACATGCAGCGTAAGAGTGGGGAATCCACAGCGACGCCAGTCCAAGCGTATCGGTGAAAATTTCGTTGCAGATCGACCCGCCGAGTTGCGGGATGACCGTTGTCTTTATACCCGAAGTCCGTTCGATCGCGGCGGTAGCCCAGATCGCCCAAGGATCATCCGTTTCGGTCCTCGACGCCTCAAAGTGGCCCGTATTACCCGGTGGCGGGGGTTCGATCGCGACCACGGAAAAACCGTTCGCATCTAAATGCCGCCTCAGTGCGGGGAAAAATTCATCCGGTTTCGAGCCTTGAATGAATCGTATCTGGCAATGCGCCCGTGCATTTGGCGGGATGGCATTCACCGGATTTTCCGGATTCCCCGTCTTGAAGGCGAGGATATCAAAACTGTTCCAACCGTATACTTGCTGCGCTGGACCAAGATAAGGATCGCCCCAGCCGGGATCTATCTCCGGGGCGTTTTCGCCTGCATCGACGGTAATGTCCGCCAACAGGGAGCGGGTGGAGTTTTTCATCGGCTCGGGCAACCATTCGGGAATTTTGATCCGGCCCCTTGAGGAAACGAAACTGGTGATCGCATGCGCCAAGATGACGCCCGGATTGGCCAACAAACCTCCCCAATTGCCGGAATGGTGACCGCCGTCGCGCAAATCGACAACGAGATCAAAATTTCGGGCGCCCCGCGCACCCAGAAATAGGGTTGGCTTGTCCGGCGCCACACGCGGCCCATCGGAAGCGATGAAGACATCAGCCGCGAACTTCGCCTTATTGGCCTCAACGATTTCGGCCATGCCGGCGGAGCCGTTCTCCTCTCCCGTCTCGACCATGAATTTCGAGTTGAAGCCGAGCCGTCCGCGCGCCTTCAGTGCGGCAGCCATTGCGCACATATTGATCGTGTGTTGACCCTTGTTGTCGGCGGTGCCGCGGCCGTACAGCTTGTCACCGTCGCGGCTGATCACCCAGGGGTTGAGGCCTTCAAACCACTGATCTTCATAGCCAAGAATGACGTCACCATGGCCGTAACCAAGGACTATGGGCAGCGCCGGGTCCTCTACGCGCTCGGCCAACAGAACCGGTCCGCCGCCCGCAACTGGGTTGTCTATAATTTCGTATGTATGGCCCATCGCCTCGAAGGAGGGGCCGATTTCGTCGGTAAGATAGCGCCGCAGATCGGGGAGCCGATCCGGATTCTGGCTTTCGGTCGGAATTGCCACGCGGCGCGCAAGAATTTCTAGATAAATACCCTCGTCGAAACAGAGGAGAGCATTCGCAATCGCGGTCTCCCTGGTCATGACGCGAGTTTCTCAGAGCTGCCATCAAAGAGATAGCATTCGACACAAGCGCCATCGACCACCGCCGCATTTGGCGCTGCCGTCGCGCATATCGGCATGACATCGACACAACGTGGGTGGAAAGTACAACCCGATGGAGGGTCGACCGGGTTCGGAAAGGTTGCACCAAGATGCGTATCTGGCACGCCGAGCGATGGGTCTGGGGTTAGAACCGATTTCAGCAGTGCCTTCGTATACGGATGCTGCGGATTGGAAAACAGGAGCTGGGATTCCGCTTCTTCCACTACGCGCCCGAGATACATTACGGCCACTCTTGTCGCGATATGTTCGACCACGGCCAGATTATGGCTGATGACAATATAAGTCAGGCCAAGTTCCTTCCGCAAATCTTGCAACAGATTGAGGATTTGTGCCTGTACCGAAACATCGAGCGCCGATGTAGGCTCGTCGCAGATCACGACTTCCGGCTTCATGATCAGTGCCCGCGCTATGGCGATGCGTTGGCGTTGCCCGCCGGAAAGCTGGCTCGGATAGTTATTGTAGAGCCGGCGGGGCAGACCGACGAGTTCCATCATCTCCTCAGTTTGACTTTTTAATTTATCGGGATCGCCGACCTTGTGGACCCGCAACGGCAAATTGATGATCGAACCGATAGACTTGCGTGGATTGAGTGACGAATATGGGTCCTGAAATATTGGTTGCACCCGCCTTGTGACCGAGATTCGGTCAAGATCCGATAGAGCGTCGCCATCAATCAATATCTCTCCCGATGTTGGCTTTTCCAGCCCCAGCAGCATACGTGCCATCGTCGTCTTGCCACAGCCGGATTCACCAACCAACCCCAACACTGAGCCTTTTTCAATCTGCAATGACACGCCGTTTACCGCGTGCAGCGGCCGCTTCGGCCGGAACAATCCCTGTCGAATGGTAAATGTCTTACGGATGTTTCGCGCTTCGAATAGAAAATCGCTCATTGGACCGCTACCAGTTCCTTTCGCGACCCCAGTTCTGCGGGCAAAATACAACGGAACTGACGCCCTGCGCCCAATACGTTTTCGCCGACATCGTCCGCGCATTCATTCTGCGCGAAGTCGCACCGATCTCGGAAGGTGCAGCCCGATAAATCTCCAACTAAGGTCGGCACGATGCCCGGGATCGAACCCAATTGTTCGCCGGGCTTTGTCTTACCGGGGATAGGAATACAGTCAATCAGCCCCTGCGTGTATGGGTGCAGCGGCTTTTCAAATACTTCTATCGCCGTTCCAGTTTCGACTATCTGCCCCGAATACATCACCGCGACCCGATCGGCCACCCGGGCGACAACACCCAGATCATGAGTAATCAGAATCACGCCGATATTGAACTCCTTCTGCACGCTTCGGATTAAGAGTAATATTTGGGCTTGAATGGTGACGTCCAAGGCCGTCGTCGGTTCGTCAGCAATTAACAGCCTCGGCTCGCACATCAGGGCCATGGCGATCATTACCCGCTGGCGCAGCCCACCTGAGAGTTGATGCGGGTACTGGCCGAGCCTGCTGGCGGCGGAGGAAATCCCAACCTTCTCGAGTAGATACACCGCACGGTCCCGCGCCGCAGCCCGTGTCGCACCACGGTGACGCATCAACACTTCCCCCAACTGATTACCGATGCTGTAGCTCGGATTAAGTGACGTCATTGGATCTTGGAAGATCATGGACAGCTTGTCGCCGCGCAAATCCGCCAACGCCGATTCGGGGATTTCCAGCAGCGACTCGCCTTCCAGGTTAAGTTGTTTTGCGTTTCGCGACGCGGCGTTCGGCAGCAATCCCATTATCGCTAACGACGTCAGAGATTTGCCGCAACCAGACTCACCAACGATGCACAGGGTTTCGCCATAATCGACATGAAAGCTGATTTCCCGCACCGGGTGTAATATCCCCGAAGGGACTGGAATGTCGACGACAAGGTCTTCGACTTCAAGGAGCGTGCTCAATTTCTGTTCTCAGGCGCAGTAACATCGCGAATGCCGTCGCCCATCAGATTGATGCACAAAATCATTACAAACAGAGAAACCCCCGGGATCGCTATCAACCACGGCTTGAAGAACATGTGTCCCTTGCCTTCCGAAATCATCAATCCCCAAGAAGGCGTCGGCGGTTGAACCCCGAGTCCCAGAAAGGACAACGCTGCTTCTAACAGGACGGCATGAGCGACCTCAAGCGTAGCGACGACGATCAAGGCATTAAATACATTCGGCAGAATCTCAGTAAGAAGAATGCGCCGTGTTGAGCACCCCGCTGCCTCTGCTGCCGCGATATAATCGAGATTCCGAATCTGCTGCGTCGCACTTCGCATAACCACAGCGAAGCGGTCCCAGATCAATAATCCAAGAACCCAAATGACAACTGTCATCGAACTCCCGATCAGCGCCACCACAGCAAGCGCCACCAGGATCGCCGGCATCGCCAATCGTGTCGTGATAATGAAGGTGATAATCATGTCGACCCGGCCGCCAAAATACCCAGCGACAATTCCCATCGCGGTGCCGATCACGCCCGAAATCAGCATGACGGTCAAACCGATCAGTAGCGATACCTGCGCCCCATACATGGTGCGGCTCAAATAGCCCCGGCCATATCCGTCCGTGCCAAGCGGGTATTCCCAACTTCCCTTTTCCTGCCAAATCGGCGGAATGAGGCGTTGGGCCAAATTCTGATCATAAGGATCATGGGGGGCAATGAGCGGCGCCGCCAAGGCAATAACTACGATGAACGCCAAAAAGCCACCACCGATAATGAATCCGTAATGGCTAAAAGCGCGCCGCCGCATCAGCGCTGCTGGTGATGGCTCCAGAATTTCGGAGGCGTCTAGCGATCGATTGAATGACCTGCTAACCGCCATGTGATACTGCTCCTCGTTCCACCATCAATGCACCCGAATCCTCGGATCGAGAAACGCGTTCAGCACGTCCGCCAGGAAGGTCAATACAATGTAGAAACACGCAATTGTCAGCACGATCGCCTGCATCATCTCGAAATCCGAACGTTGGATGGATTGCCAGGCAAGACGACCGATCCCATGCATCGAGAAAATCGTTTCGATGACAATCGATCCTCCCAACATGAAGCCAAGTTGCACCGCTGAGAGTGAGACCACCGGTATAATCGCATTGCGCAGCGCATGTTTGAACAGCACGATCCCGGGAAGCATTCCCTTAGCTCGCGCGGTGCGGATATAATCCGATCCGAGCACCTCAATCATTCCGGCGCGGGTCAGCCGCATGATAGCTGGCGTCGCGTAATAACCCAGCGTGACTGCGGGCATGACATAGTGCAACCAAGTATCGGTGCCGGTAATCGGCAGCCAACGCAATGCGACACCGAAAATATAGATGAGTATCAAGGCGAAAAAAAAACTTGGGAACGCCTGACCGATTACCGCGATGGTGAGTGCGCTCCTGTCAGTAAGGGTGTTAGGCCGCATCGCCGCCAAAACGCCAAGCGGTATAGACAACACAAGGGCGAAGGTCAGAGCGATTCCGCCAAGCTTCATCGTAACCGGCGCCTTATCGATGATAATCTGGGCTACGGGTTGCTTTAGGTAGATCGACATCCCAAAATCGCCACGTAACGCTTTCGCCGCCCAATCCCAAAACTGAACCGGTATCGGCCTGTCGAAACCATAATGTTTGCGGACGTATTCGATATCCTCCGCCGTGGCCGACTCTCCGGCCATCGCCGCTGCCGGATCGCCGGAAAGACGCATCAGCGTGAAGGTAACAACGGACACCGCCAGCATAACCAGCAGCGCCATTCCAAAACGTTTGACAGTGTATAAAAGCACCGCACACCTCCTTGGTGAACGGAATCAGTGAACCATAATGAATGGCGCGCGGTCCCACCAGGAACCACGCGCCAACTTTATTATTTCCACTTAGCCGTGAAGAAACGTGGAATTTCATCCGGCGTCGCCGTGAAATCCAATTCCTTCACATAAGCATAGTTTTTCGCATATGTGAACATCGGTAACCAGCAAAGCTTCTCCTGGATGCGTGTCAGCGCATTCTTATACGCCGCCTTGCGAGCATTGGTGTCAGTATTGGTGTCGCCGATGTCGAGTTGCTCTTTGACGTAATCGTCGCGACAATAGTCATCCGAACTATGCTTGAAGAAATGACTGGTTATCGCGGACACATCATTGCGCGAGCCCGATCCCCAAGTCATCTGGTGAAATGGGGATTTACCGGAACGGACGATCCCGCGCAGCGCTTTGTACTGCATGTATTTCAGGTTCGTCTTGATGCCGATTTTAGCCAGATATCCCATCGTCGCTTCGGTGTATTCGCGTTGCCGATAGGCATAAATGTCAGAAGTAAAACCGTTCGGATAGCCCGCTTCCGCCAAAAGTTTCTTGGCCAAAGCAGGATCGTATTTGTATTGCGGCACTTCCTGTGTGCAACCGAGCTGGCTCGGATAGCAGGCGGAATGGATGACGCTCGATGATCCACCGACGAGGTTCTTGGCAATCGCTGCGCGGTCGATACCGTGTGCCACCGCTTGTCGTACCTTTAGCTTCTTAAACGGGGTGTCACCGCTCTTACCGAGCGTGTCAAACTGCAAATAGCTGACACGCATGGTCGGTGCGTTGATCACCTGCACTGCACCCATGGCCTTCAGTTCCTCAGCCTTGTCCTTCGGCACATCCCAAATCCAATCAAGGCTGCCGGTCAGCAACTCCGCGATCTGCGCTTCGGGATCGGCGACGGTTCGAAAAATAACCCGCTTGATGGTGGCTTTGCCTTTGGGGCCAGCGAAATAATTGTCATTACGTTCCAGCACTGACTTTTCGCCCGGCACCCACTCGACGAGCTTATAGGGACCCGTCCCGATCGCGGCGACGGTACCGTAATCCGGTTTGCCCGTTGCGTCCTTCTTGGCCGTTTTCCATATACCAGCCGGCAAAATTGACAAGCCGCCAGACAGGAATTCCATCGCGGCGGGGAACGGCTTCTTGAAATGGATACGAACCTTGTGTTCGCCCAACTTTTCGGTCGTTTTCATCCAGCCCACCTCGCGCCGGGATAGCACGCCGCTATTTGGACTAGACAAGTGATTGAACGTGCTAACGACGTCATCTGCGTTGAATTTTTTGCCGTTATGGAATACGACGTCCTTGCGCAGCTCAAAGTCCATCGTCACATCATTTACCCATTTGTAGGATGAAGCGAGCTGCGGGAGATATTCGAACGTTTTCGTGTCGCGGTACAACAGCGTGTCAAAAATATGCCGTGACATAACGACCATTTCGCGCGTGTTGTTATACCACGACAGTGGTACGTCCATCTCGCGGTCGGTCGCCCAAACCAGCGTGTCGTCCGATTTACCTGCCATTACCGGTGCCGCTGCGATTGCCAAACTAAATGCAGCAGCCGTTAGCGCAGTAATAAAAAATTTTTGCATGATACTAATACCTCCCGATTTCAGTGACCTCCTAGGAACCTGCTCTCGTTGAATTCTATATGGGGTGATATTTGAGAGCTTCGCGAGCAGTTAATGCGAATTATCAGTTATTTGATGGTCTATTAGCAAGAAACAAATAAACTCTGTCAAAATCCGCACCAGTCAAGAAATCGCCGCTGCTGTTTGCGTGTTGCGCCGCGCCGAGACCGGATAACCGATTTTGCGTATCAGGATGATATGCCAATCAGGAGTAGCCGCAGCAGCAGACTTTCGATTATCCCTGCCTGTAGACTGCGAAATCGGCACCGTCTGTACGATCCAAAACTACGTTGACGTGGACCCAGGGCCTAGTGCCAGGGATTATACTTGTGGCCGGCTTGTCTACAATGGCCATAAGGGCACGGACTTTCGACTGCCTGACGTGAGTTGGCTTGATCGCGACATCCCTGTGCTGGCGGCCGCGCCGGGTCAAATCCTTGGTGTCCGGAACAACGTCCGCGACCATGCGCTTGGACGGTATGACCCAGGCGGGATCAAGGGCCGCGAGTGCGGTAATGGCGTGCTCATCGACCACGGTGGTGGCTGGCGCACCCAGTATTGCCACATGCGTCAGGGCAGCGTCCGGGTGCGTAAGGGTGATCAGGTAAGGGACCGACAACGGCTGGGGACCATTGGTCTTTCGGGCAAGACCGAGTTTCCGCATCTGCATTTAAGTGTCAGGTTCCGGGGTAAGGTGCGCGGGTACCAGGGAGCCTTTCAACAGTTAGGATTAATTACGGCTATCAGCAATTTTGTATATCAGTGACGCATTGTCTCTAGCAATCTTATGAAAAACCT
>CEUC01053726.1_pt1 | contig 10047 bp, 7 predicted proteins | sample 356471 | NCBI WGS metagenome assembly CEUC01 (sample SAMEA2623295, study PRJEB7988) | marine metagenome | biome: marine biome (ENVO:00000447); feature: deep chlorophyll maximum layer (ENVO:xxxxxxxx); material: "saline water (ENVO:00002010), including plankton (ENVO:xxxxxxxx)" | depth 40 m | reverse complement strand
AACTGTGATTTAGCAGCTGGGGGCAGGGATGAATTTCGAGGGCAACACAGCAATTGTCTATGGCGCCGGTGGCGGCATGGGACTAAATATTGCCAACGACCTGCTGGCAGCCGGTTGCGACGTATCGTTGGCCGATCTGAAGCCACAGCCGAATGCCATCAGTACCGGACCAGGGAAAGCCCAGTATTTCCAGGGAGATGTGACCGACGAGGCGTTCGTCGCCGATGTGACCTCAAGCACGGTCTCGCGAAGCAAGGGGCTGGATCACCTGGTTAATGCGACCGGGGTTCTGTGGTTTGATCGCGACCGGTCAGTGGTGGACATCGACATGGACCTGTGGGACCGCGTGATTGATATCAACCTACGGTCATTTGCGCTAACGACCCGGCACGGCGTACCGGCCATGCGCGATAGCGGCGGTGGATCGATGGTTCACATTGCATCGATCGATGCATTGCGCGGAGACGACAAACCCCAGGATGCGTACGGTGTGTCGAAGGCAGCCATCCTCCGTCTTTCAAAATCCCTGGCGATCCAGTTTGCAGCTGACGGAATCCGGTCCAATGTCATCCTGCCAGGTCCGGTGCGCTCACCTATGCAGGCCCGCTGGGAGGCCAGCGAAAAAACCCTGGCCGCAGTCGAACAGTACGTTCCGCTGGGCCGCGTTGGGAAAACGCAGGACATCGCCAACGCCTGCCTGTTCCTGCTCTCCGACCAGGCATCATTCATTACCGGGACTGAGTTGGCCGTTGACGGCGGCTGTCTGGCAAAGCCATGACTGCTTGCGTTTACTGATTTGCAGGCACGACCTTAGGGATGAAGACGACCAGACGCAAACAACCTGCCGGTATCGGCGGAAAAACGCCCGATTCGCGTCGCGCCCGGCCAGGCGCTCCGGATCAGAACCCAGAGCACACGCAGAAGAAACGGCGGGGTAAGATGTACTGGAAATTTGCGTCAAAAAGAATGGCGGAATCTATGGAGATGGACTGAGCTTCATAAGCCTGCCCCTCAAACCGTACGATTCTCACCAGACAATTTCAAAAAGAGGTCTCTATGGCAGCGAAACACTCCCGCATAGCCCGTATTCGTGAGACGGCGCAGCGCTACATCGACGCTGAGACCTTCAGTGGCATTGAGTGGCTGATCCAGCACCAGGGATCAATTCTGGATACCGGTTCAGCCGGTTATGCCTGCAAGGCACAGCAAACGCCGATCCCAGCCAACGCGATCTACCGGATCTACTCCATGACCAAACCGATCGTCTCGATCATGGGACTCATGGCAATCGAGCAGGGTCGGATGCACCTGTTCGACCCCGTTGCCCGCTACCTGCCCGGCTTCGCTAATGCGCAGATTCTGAGCAGTGAGGGCGCCCTGACACCAACGGCAGGGCCCATCACGGTCGAGCATCTGTTCATGCACCAGTCGGGGCTTTCCTATGGTTTCATGCCGGATTGCCCGGTTGGCGTGCTCTACAGGGAGCACAACCTGGCTGAAGATGGAAGTCGCTCATTGTCCGATTACGTCGAAGCTCTGTCGACTCTACCGATCGCATTCGAACCTGGCTCGCGATGGCACTACAGCTGCTCGACCGATGTGCTGGCCCGGATCATCGAGATCGTTCTCGAGGACTCGATAGCCGCACTCCTGGATAAGTACATATTTGGACCGCTTGGCATGAGCGACAGCGGCTTCAGTGTCAATGTGGCAGATTCAAACCGGCTGATGCCGATGTACGGCAAATCACTGGATGAGATCTACCACGATCCGTTCTCGGAAACACCGCTTAAGGAGCGAGAGTGCGAGACTGCTTATCCATCCCACCCGGATGCGGCCATCGGCCGAGGGGGGCATGGATTGTTCTCTACCGCCAGCGACTATCTCGAATTTGCACTCATGACAAAGTCAGGCCGCAGCCGCGAGGGCGAACCGCTGGTATCGCGCAAAGTGCTGGAATTCGCCTGGCACAACCGACTCCAGCCGCACCTCATGCCAATCGCTGTGGGACCGTTTCCACAGCCAGGCTACGGCTGGAACCTGTTGGGTCGAGTGATGACCGACCTCGGCCAGGCCATCCACCCGACCGGAATGGATGAAGGCGGCTGGGCGGGCGCCGCCGCAACATATTATTGGGTGGACAGAAACGAGGATCTTGTCGGTGTCATCATGACACAGAATCTCGGCACCCTTTCGCCGATGCGAAATGACATGCAGACCGCGACCTATCAGGCAGTGACCTGAACCTGAGTCATCCCGTTTTCCCTGGTTCACTGCCAGCTTCGACAAGAGGGCGCGGCTTGACAATGTTCAGAATGCCGTCCGTTGTGATGGCCAGAAAGATAATTAAACCACCGAGAATCGTAGCGAAAGCAGGCACCTCTCCGACTCCCAGCCAGGCCCAGATCGGCGCGAGGACCGGTTCAACCAGGGCCAGCAGCCCCACCTGAGCGGCTGGGATATAGCGTGTGCCAAGAACCATCAATCCAAACCCGGCACCCACCTGAAACACCCCAAGATACAGGGAGATACCCAGATCAAGAGTGGTCAGGCTGAATTCCCGAACGAAGATGACCGACAGGGCAGCCGCCACGAGGCCCGCCAGGCAAAGCGCAGACAGCGTGTTCTGACGCTCAGATCGCCGAACCAGAACAATCGCAGCCGCATAGGAGATCGGGATCCACAAGGCGATCAGATTGCCCAGATAACGCCCCGCGGCAAGACCACTGGCGACCATGATCGCGAGCCCGGCCATGGCACCCGCGATACAACCCCAGGTGCGCAGCGCAACCCGTTCCCCAAGCACGATCCAGCCCAGCAGTGCAGCAACAAAGGGGGCAGAACTGAAGATAAACAAGGCATTGGCAATTGTGTTGTAGAGCAGTGCAAAAACATAAGCAACGAATCCGGTCCCCAGAAATATGGCGAGCAATGCGTCGTTCCAGCCCAGGCCGCGAAAATCGTCCAGCACAGCAGAGCCCTTCTGGTAGATGAGAAACAAGAATATCGTCAAGCTCATTGACAGGGCCCGGTAGAAGAGGATCTGCCAGCCGTCTGCCTGTTCAACGATACGAAGCGCAATACCGGCGGTACTCAGAAAAAATCCAGAAGCCACCAGCATGATGATGCCCTTACGGTAGAGTCTTGAACTGCTGGTCATCTGTCGCTCACTCGGCTCACCGCAAATCGCATTAACTGCCCCCGAACGGGCTTATACCATTCCTGGGCCACCTTCAGAGCACTCAGGCAACATCCAGTCGGTGCCCCAAAACATCGCCGCCGGCGGCCCATCAGGAAGCCGCTTCCAGGGCCGCGCGAATATCTTCAAGCTCAGACCAGCGCGCTAAGGCCTGGTCCAGCGCCGCCGATTGCTGTTCCAGTTCATCAAGGACCGGTTGAGTATCAGTAAAAGGCTGCTGGTAGAACCCCTGAATCGCAATGCGGCTCTGCAGTTCGCTGACCTTGTTCTCCAGCTCTTCAATATGATCGGGCAGGCCCTCAAGCTCGTGCTGCAACTTGTAGGTCAGCTTCTTGGCCGTAGAGCGAACGGGTATCGAGCCCTGGCTACTGGACTTGGCTCGTTTATCGACCTGCTGAGGATCGTCCACTGTCGCCAGTGCCTGGCCACGCCTGGCCCAGTCACTGTATCCGCCCACGTGGTATCTGATCTGGCTTTCTTTCTCGAAAACCAGGACACTGGACACGACGTTGTCCAAGAATGCTCGATCATGACTGACCACTATCAAGGTGCCACTGTACCGCGCCAGTTGTGCTTCCAGCACTTCCAGTGTTTCCACATCAAGATCGTTGGTCGGCTCATCCAGAACCAGAAGATTGGCCGGCTGTACGAACAACCGCGCCAGCAGGACCCGGTTACGCTCGCCACCGGACAATGCGCGGACCGGGGTCAGTGCCCGTTTGGCAGAAAACAGAAAACCCCGAAGATAACCCACGACATGCCTTGGGCGACCATCAAGGAGAACATAATCCTGGCCATCACCGACGGCCTCAGCCACGGTCCTGTCCAAGTCAAGTTCCCGCCGGTGCTGACCGAAGTAGCCGATTTCAACATTGACACCCCGCTTTATGGTTCCGCTGTCGGGCAGAAGTTCACCCATCAGCAAGCTCAATAAAGTGCTTTTTCCGACGCCGTTGTTTCCAACAAGACCGATCCGATCGCCCCGGGTGATATTCAGTGAGAACTGCTTGACCAGTTTCTCTTCGGCGTAGCCAAAACTGACGTTGCGCACACGAAGAACCTTTCTGCCGGACGACTCCGCCTGTTCGATATGAATGCGGGGCTTGTCATCCGGCCTGACCCGTTCGGCTCGCTGCTGACGCATTCCGGCTAGCGCTCGTACTCGTCCCTCGTTGCGGGTCCTGCGAGCCTGGATTCCTTCCCGGATCCAGGCTTCCTCCTTGGCCAGCTTACGATCAAACACCCGATTGTCGCGTTCTTCACTGTTCAGGGCTTTTTGTTTGGCCCTCAGATAACCTGCGTAGCCTCCGGGCCAGCTGACCAGCCCGCCTCTGTCGATTTCGACGATCCGGCTAGCGAGCCCCTGGAGAAAGGTCCTGTCATGGGTAATGAACAGCACCGCGCCCGGGAACGTCATGATGCGCTGCTCAAGCCAGTCGATTGCAGCAAAATCGAGATGGTTCGTCGGTTCATCCAGTAACAGCAGATCCGGGCTGGACACTAGAGCCCGGGCCAGGGCAACGCGGCGGCACCATCCTCCGGAGAGCTCTTTCAGCAGGCGTTCAGTCGGCAAGGCCATCTCGGAACAGACCGATGCGACCCGCTGGCCCAGATTCCAGCCACCATGGGTCTCGATGTGACTGTGCAGGGCCTCCAGGTCGCGCAAACCACTTGCATCAAGGTTCAGCTGTGAGCGTCGCTGATACTCAGCGCAAAGACTTTCCATATCCGCGAGGCCCGTGGCAACGAACTCTGCGACGCTCAAGTCCATTTCCCGGGGAAGCGCCTGATCCAACTGGCCAATGCAAAGATCGCTCTGCCGAATCACCAGGCCTGCATCTGGCTCGACCTGGCCAGTGATCAGCTTGAGCATGGACGTCTTACCTGCCCCGTTTCGGCCGATCAGACAAACGCGTTCGCCTGGCTCGATGGAAAACTCTGTTTCCCGCAACAATTTGTGGGCGCCAAAATCCAGGCTGACACTGTCAAATCGCACGAGAGCCATAGGCGAGGTCCAGAGGTAGATCAACGGTCATCTGCGGCATGGCTGGCGAAGTCCCTGCCGATGCGGCATCTTACCCGAGCAGACGTATCGATAGATAGCTCAGGATGGGGTTTCTCTATTCACGCCGTCGTTTCAAAAGATTGGAAATTTCAGCTGCGCCGACGAGAGACCACAAACGATTCGTCGTTGAACCACAATCCGTTGTGCTGCTGTAGCATCCTAGATGTAATGTCCAGGTACTCACCAGTCGAAATCACCGATTCCAGCCGTTCATCCTCGATCTGCGCGGCGTAGATAGCCGCGTTCCAGGCAGCAAACAGCGTCGACGTGCCGATACTACTCGAAATCTCCTCCGGAAGGGTGTGCATCTGATAACTGAATACGGAACGGGCGTCCGAGCCGGCATTGAAGTTGAATGCCCGGGCTTCCCTGCCCAGTACCTCTTTCAACGACGCGATCAGCTGATGCCGGCTCTGTCCGACGATCTGCTCCTCTGGCCAGATCTCATTGATCAGGTCGACGCAGGGATCCTGACCATAAGATTGAACAGCCAGGAGTCGTCCTCCGGGGCCCAGACTGCGGGTCAGAGGTGCGAGTATTTTTCCAACCTTGAAATCAAGGCTCATCCGGTTACGCCAGGGCTGTGAGGCCAACAGTAAATCGTAATCACCGGTGACGTGCCCGCGACGTGGAATCACGCTATCAAGGAGGAACCGGTTGTCAGCCCTGTATAACACCAGCACTGAAGGTCGAACATAAATTGGATTGCCGGTCTTCTCACTGGCCTTGGTCTGCCAGCCATCAACCAGCAGGTCGTCAAGAGCACGAAGTTGCTCACCGTATTCATAAGCAGAAGCCCCCTCCAGCTCGACCTCTTGCCAATTCAGTGCTGCTGCCTTGGTAACATCCCGCGGCATCAACCAGGGAGCTTCGGAGTAATAGAGGTTGGTTAGAACAATGACGCTTGCCGGGTGCTCAACGAAACGGTCGGGTAGTTTTTCCAGACACAAGCGCACATCCTCCAGGCTGATTTCCTTGCCGACCACGAAAAACGGCAAAGTTGGAAATCGCCGGTGCATTGCCCGCATGAGGTGGCTCAACAAAGTACCATCACCGACGCCGGCGTCGAACAGGCGAAACGCCGGCGGTCTGGGCTGAACATGAGCCAGCTCAGCTGCGGCCCGTTCAGCGATTTTCCATTTCTCATTACAGGTATTTATAAACGCGAGATACTTCTGCCTGTTATCGTAGAAACGAAATGGCCGACCCGAATCTACCGGTGCGGCACCGTTTGACCTGGGAATGTCGTCACTCAGCACCTGATTGTCGTAACAAGGCCCGCCTGGAACAGGATCGCCTGGAAACTCGCTTTCGTGATCCTGGATAAATGCCTCGATCTTCTGCGCGGTAGCCAGAGTCACATCCTTACCGCTTCGCAGACGATTGCACAGCTTGCCGTCATTAACGGCCAGAAACCCAAAGGTCGACTCGGCAATGTTGGCTTCCCTGCAGTAGGCCTGGATTTGCCTGAGAAGCGTGCTTTTCTGGTTAGTGATCAATCGGTTCCTCCCTGACAGTAGCGGAACCCTACACTCTGGATTGGGCTCAGGTAAAGAAACTTTTTCCCATTTATTAGCTTATACCTATCCATGGGATATTGCCCTATATTATCTTCTGTTAATTATCAATTAGATAAATACTATCGACAGAGTAAGAAAAGGATTGTCTTTCCTAAAATAATCCTTACAACCCAAGAGTCTTAAGAAAATGGGCTAGTGCCCATGTTTAGTCTTACAAATACACCGCTTGTCCGAGAATGTCCCGCATCAAAAACAGCCGGGAAAAGCAGACCAGGCCGGAGCCTGGGGTGTAACAATTCAGCCGACTCCGATTTTGCCCAACGCCTGCCAACGGATACTCGTGACCCCGGTGCGAAGACGCCCGATCCCCAGCACTGCACCGACAACAGCCTGGGAACTCGATATGGGAACCAGAGGCCAATGCGGCAGTCCTGAATCGGACAACTAGGTTGCGAGCCCCTGGGCAGCGAAAAGGAAAAGAACAATCGAGTGTGAAACCACCGTCCGCTATAGCGAGACCTCCAAGCAGAAACAACTGCTCTAGGTAGGGCTCAGGACGAGCCAGGCGCTGATATGCAGATCCTGCAACGCCACGGTGGGTAGAAACACACCCATGGCATTGGCCATATTGTTGGCGCGCAGACTGTAGGCACCAAAGGCACCGGCCAACAGCAGCGCCCACCTGGTGCCGGCATCCTGCACGAGCAAAACAGCTGTATTACACTGTGCTTGGCACTCCCGATCCCGGATCACTACAGGGATCCAACTTCGCTTGGCCCGCATCACTGACGTGAAACTGATTCACTTTACCGACACCCATTTCGTCCCGGAAGGTAAAACCCTCTATGGTGGTAACCCACAGGGCAATCTCATTCGGTGCATCGCAGATATAAACCACCACCATTCCGATGCCGAGTTGTGCGTACTCACCGGTGATCTTACCCACTGGGGTGAACCAGAAGCGTTCGAGAACCTGAAGCAGTGCCTGAATAAACTCAAACTTCCACTGAAACTCCTGCTCGGCAACCACGATTCGCGCGATGAATTCATCAGATGGTTTCCAGATCAGGCCCTCGACGATAATGGCTTCGTTCAGTCTGTGCTCGATTACGCGGCGGGTCGTTTCCTGTTCCTGGATACCCATGAGCCCGGCCACCATGACGGCTGGTACTGCGATCGGAGACTCGCCTGGCTTGAGCGACAACTGGCCCAGTCCGGCGATTGCAGCATCTACCTGTTTATGCATCACCCGCCGTTCGACGTCGGAATTCCAGCACTGGATCGAATTTCTCTGACTCAGAAGAAAGAATTCAAAAGCGTCATCGATCCTCACACCGCTAAGATCAAGCACCTTTTCCTCGGCCATATTCACCGGCCACTGGCCGGCCATTGGCTGGGCATATCGCTCTCCAGCCTGCGTGCGATGAATCATCAGGTGTGGCTGAATTTCGAGGCCACACAGGGACTGGAAGGAAGCTTTGAGCCACCGGCTTACGCAGTTGTGCTTTTTGAGGATGACCGCCTCATCATCCATACCCACGACTTCATGGACGCCAGTGAAAAGTTTGATCTTCACAACAGTCCCGTGAACGACTGGGCCGTCCGCAAGCACTCCTCCTGACTCTAATCATCCTCCTGATTGGACAATTCCAAGCAGCCACTGGCTGGTCTTCGACCAAACTGCCCTCGCGCGACTATCGCCACCGATAGCAGTAGTCCAAAATAGTTCAAAAAAGTTCAAAAAACGTTCTCAAACCCCTTCCTGCAGAATGCCTGGAAGCGTAAACTTCGCGCCCTCTTCGCACCTGCCGATGCCACAACTGCGTGATCTTCGCCCTTTCACTATTGCGTACACTGTCCTCGCTGATGGTGTCCGTCGCCTTCCTGATGCTGGGCAACAGCATCTTCACGACTCTGTTGGCGTTGCGCGCCAAGATCGAGGGTTACCCCAACACACTAGTGGGGCTGATGATGTCGGGCTACTTCCTGGGCTTTGCCCTGGGAACCTTTCGATCAGGGCCGCTGATCAACCGTGTCGGCCACATCAGGGCCTTTTCGGCGCTGGCTGCGATTGCTTCGATCTGTGCGCTCTTCGTACTCCTGATCAACAACGCCTGGGCCTGGGTGGGCCTGCGGGTTGTTATGGGAGCAGCGATGGCTGGACTTTTTATCGTAGTGGAGAGCTGGCTAAACAACCGCGCTACTAATGAGAGCCGGGGCGTTCTGATGTCCATCTATATCATGATCGGCTATGCAGCCTCGGCCCTGGGGCAGCAATCCCTAAGCTTCGGTAATCCAGGCGGCTCGGAACTCTTCCTGCTGGTCGGTATGCTGCTGTCGCTGTCTTTGGTTCCAGTGGCCTTGACCCGGGCAACCCACCCGGACCCGGTCGAATCACCGCATGTCGATCTCAAACGATTGATCGCAGCCTCACCCACGGCTGTAGTCGGCTGTTTCGTTGCCGGGTTGATCGGCAGCGCCTGGTGGGGAATGGGACCCGTCTATGCCAGCGAGATCGGTCTCACGACTCACCAGATCGCGGGCTTCATGACAGCGGCACTGGTTGGCGGTTTGATGCTCCAGCTGCCTATCGGCCGCCTCTCCGACCGCCTCGACCGGCGTACCGTACTGTTCTGGGTCACCGTGTTGCTGTCGGCGCCCGTGGTTGTATTGGTCCTGGGCCAACTGCTGCATCTGTGGATCGTCATGGCTGCCGCTACTGCTGCCTATGGCCTGGCTTCAACCTTGTACCCACTGAGTGTCGCCTATGCCAATGACTATCTGGAGCCCACAGACGTGGTCTCCGCCAGCGCCGGTTTCGTATTGTTCTACGCCGCGGGTGCTGTCGCCGGACCTCTGATCAGCTCAACCCTGATGACCCTGACAGGCGCGAGCGGCCTGTTTATCTACATGCTTGTCACGGTTGGAGGCCTGGCCCTGTTCATCGCCTGGCGCATGAGGGTCCGTCAGTGGATACCTGTCGTGGAAAAAGAACCTTACGTCTTGCAGCCCGAAGCACAAGCACCGGGTGTAGTCAGTGAGCTGGATCCGCGGGCCGAGGTCGATGATTATTATGATGAGGGACCCGACACGCTTGAGACCCACCACACACCTGAAGTACCTACATCCCGCCCCGGGTCGGAAAACCAAGAATCCACACAAGGAACGGGCCAGCATCCAATACAAACGGCTACTACTCCCGGCTCACCAGAGAGGCAGCCTGCCGATTCGGAACCAGATCGACCACAGCTCGACAAGGTCAA
>CEUC01134477.1_pt1 | contig 10114 bp, 10 predicted proteins | sample 356471 | NCBI WGS metagenome assembly CEUC01 (sample SAMEA2623295, study PRJEB7988) | marine metagenome | biome: marine biome (ENVO:00000447); feature: deep chlorophyll maximum layer (ENVO:xxxxxxxx); material: "saline water (ENVO:00002010), including plankton (ENVO:xxxxxxxx)" | depth 40 m | reverse complement strand
GGTCGAGGTCGAGGTCGAGGTCACAACTTCGGTGACGGGATCGTCTAGGACCACTGTCTCGCCACAGGCCGAAACCACCAAGAGGATGGCCAGAAGGCCGACTGACCGAATCTTCATGAGCCAACCACCAGACCGACCATGCTCAAGTATCAAGGGGGCTGCCGATGGCACCAGCCATCAGATCGAATAGCACCGAACCGGGCTCCCCACAACGAGCCGTGACGTACTCCCTAAGGCGTCCGGAGGCAGCATCTAAATCGGTGTCTTTGGCAGCGACCTCGGCTTGGACCCTTGCGGTAGCGGCAAGAATCGCTGACAGTGCCTCTTCCTCGGTGGAAAGTTCATCAATCCCCACAAGCGTCTCGGCCATGATCTCGGCGATCTTGGTCGTTGCATCCCTCACTAGTACGGCATCGGCCTTCTGGGCGGACGGAACCTCCTCTGCGAGCCAAATGAAGATCTCGTCTGACATCCCAAGGAGGTTCGCCAAGACAGAAGGGGCGGTGAAGTCGCCACCCGTTAGGTCGACCTCCATCACGGCTGCCATCATCATTGCCACCTGATCAGCCAGGCCATAGCAGAACTTCGGGAGGTCGGACTCGTCTCCAACCACCATTGCCTCGAGCCGGCAACGCATCAGGTTCCCCATTATTGGAGTATTCGCCAACAGGACTGTCATCTCCCGGTCACTGAGATCAAGACCGAAGGGGTCCTCGAACTGCGTTTTCAACATGGGCTCCAGATCTTTGGATGTGACACCCTTCAATAGGCAACCGACGTCGAAAACAGGCTGGCCGGGAGCGTCTGCAAATGCTTCGGCCATTCCCTGACCGACCAGCGTCAGTACCAGGTCACATACAACGAGCGCTTCCACGGTCAAAGCAACCTGTTCGGGCATGGGGCCCAGAGCAGACAGGGCGAGCACTTCGTCTGGTCCAAAGGACTTGAGCAGCTGGTCTGCCACACAGCCGAGATCTGCATCGCGAAGACCGCCGAACACAGAGTCAGCGTCAGTTCCAACATCCATGAAGTGACCCAGAACATCGTTCGATGTCGCTGCCGGTGGGTCGTCCATGGACGGTAACGGACTGATATCGGCTGCAGAGGTTGTAGTCCCGGTAGCTGGGTCAGGCTGACTTGTTCCGCAGGCAGAGGCGAACCCAACAAGCCCCAGAAGAACTGCTACGGACCATCGACTCATTGCTCTAGGGAGACCCTCAGTGGACATTTTGGGCAGGGTACGGGTAATCAGTCACTGCTCGACAGCAGTTCTAATGGTTGTCAGGTGATGGGCCCAACTATCAGTCGCCCGAGAGACCGAAGCTCTCGTGCAGTGCCGTGACAGCCTCTTCAGCCCTGTCCTCAGAAACCACGCAACTGACCCGGATGGCCGATGTGGAGATCATCTGGATATTTACCCCACAATCAGCCAGAGTCTCAAACATGGTTGCAGCCACGCCTGGGTTAGTCCTCATACCCGCACCGATCACACTGACCTTGGCAATGGCGTCGTCACTCACCACACCTGTCGCCCCGATCTCGGTTGAAAGGGAACCACCGGTCGACATGGCCCTGTCGAGGTACTCGTGGGGCACTGTGAATGAAATGTCAGTCACACCCTCGGTGGAGACATTCTGAACAATCATGTCCACGTTGATCCCGGCCTCAGCCAGCTCACGAAACACCCTGGCAGCAATACCTGGTTGATCCGGCACCCCACTGATCGTCATCTTGGCCTCGGACGTGTCGTGTGTGACCGCCGAGATGATTGCTTGCTCCATGTCGGGTTCCTCCTCATCGACCCACGTTCCCTCCTGCCAGGTGAATGCAGACCGGACGTGTAGGCGAACCCCGTGGGTCCGCGCATATTCGACCGATCTCATTGCCGGCTTAGGGCAACCTGTGGCCGTCATCTCCAATAATTCGTCGAAAGAAATTCTGTCTATCCGTTTGGCGGTCGGAACCACCCGGGGGTCGGTGGTGAACACGCCGGTGACGTCCGTGTAGAGCTCACAGGCATCGGCTCCCAGGGCATGTGCCAATGCCACAGCAGTGGTGTCAGACCCCCCTCGCCCTAGGAAGGTCACATTGTGGTCGGTCGAAACACCCTGAGATCCACCCACAACAGGAATACGCCCGGTGTCAAGTGCTGCCTGCACACGGTCAGGACGGACCTCAAGAATCCTGGCGTTCTGGTGCTCGCCATCGGTGACAAAGCCAGCCTGACTGCCAGTGAACGAGTCAGCAGGCAAATCTAGGTCATGGAGGGCCATGCACATAAGTGCCATGGCCTTGCGCTCGCCCGCGGTGATGAGCATGTCCATCTCACGACCGGGGCGGGTAGAGGAGACATCTTCTGCGAGGCGCAGAAGGCTGTCAGTCTCTTTGCCCATAGCGGAAACAACGAGCACTACCTGGTTGCCGTGCCTGACGGTCCGAGAAACATGCTCTGCAACGGAACGAATGCGATCCGGGTCGCCGACCGCTGTACCGCCAAATTTCTGTACAAGTAGACCCACGACATTCAACGCTACCGGCGGTAACCCTTCTGATAGTGGGCCATTTGAACAGTAAGTAAGAATCTGAGTACTGAGACGACCCTGATGAGAGTGCCCGTTGTTAGGGTGCCGACCCATGGCAAACAAGATCCGTCGCCCAGCCAGCCCATCAGCAGCTGAGCGTTTCTCAACACGAACCCGCTTACTTGCAGGCCTCCTGGCCTTTGTGATGTTGGGGAGCCTCGTGACAGTCACGGTCATGGGATTCACCGACAGCACCAACGACGACAACGGAACAGTGCCGGGCACGAGCCAGGTGAGCACTGCTACCACGAAGGTCGTACCCACCGACTGTCCGGCCCTCGACAAGTCCGACGGGCCACGCTTGTCCTTTTCCAGTCGTCCTGCCTGGTGCCTGGAGGACGGAGCCACCTACACGGCCGTGTTCGACACGACGGAAGGCGAGATCCGGGTAGTCCTAGACAGCAAGCGAACACCGGAAACGGTGAACAACTTCGTCGTACTTGCCAACTACGGCTACTACGACGACACCCTTCTCTTTCGACTGGACCCGACGATCGCAATCATCCAGGGCGGCTCACCGCACACCAACGACTGGTCTGACCGAGGTCCTGGCTACACGATCGCTGACGAAGGTGGCCTATTCAAACACGTAGGTGGCTCTCTGATCGGACCTTTCACATATGAGCCGGGGCAGTTGATTATGGCTCGATCTGTTGGCCCTAACAGTTCGGGTGCCCAGTTCTTCTTCTCCTCAGGTCCAGAGGTTGCCAGGCTCGACGGCCAGGGTAGTTACATAGTGTTCGGCGAAACTGATGCTGACGGTCTCGCCGTATTAGAGAACATGATGGGCCTCTACGAAGTGGATCCCAGTTCTCCCTACGGTGGGGGACCCAAGCACGAAATCACGGTCCGCTCCGTGACAATCACCTCAACCAAGGGGTAGTTGGCCCCATCCGATCCCATGCCCATTGAACCTCCAGCCAGCGCTTGGATGTTCCCACCGGTGCGCACGGCCGATGAACATGGCGTCGTCGGAGTTGGAGCCGACATCGACACGGGGACTGTGTTGGATGCGTACCGATCGGGAATGTTCCCGATGCCACTTGAGCAGGAGGGGCCAATGGCGTGGTGGTCGCCTGACCCACGGGGCGTACTCCGCCCAGCTGAGTTGTCGGTGAGTAGGTCCCTGCGAACGTCGTGTAGACGCTACGAGATACGGATCGACACTGCATTTTCCAAGGTGATGGCCGGTTGCGCCGACCCTTCCAGAGACCGTGGCTGGATAGACCACAGGATCATTGGGGCCTACCAGCAACTCCATGCCCTGGGGTGGGCCCACTCGGTTGAAGCATGGGATGAAGATGGTCTCGCCGGAGGCCTCTATGGTGTTGCGATCGGTGGATTATTCGCCGGCGAGTCGATGTTCCAGCAACGGACCGACGCTTCAAAGGCGGCACTGGTGGGACTCGTTGACATCCTCGGAGACAGCCCTGACAGGCTCATTGATGTTCAGTGGTGCACGGACCACCTTGCCAGCCTGGGCGCCATTGAGGTCACCAGAGATGATTACCTTTCGCGCCTGCCTCGACTTCTGAGCGCAGAGGGGCCCACCTGGCCATCCCAGCGAGGCTGAGCACTGTCAGCGACTGGTTTGGCGAAGTGGTTCAGAGTCCCTGTCGAGCCACCATCTTCCCGAGAACCGCCATACCGGAATGACCGTCTCCATGGGAGGGTGTGGATCCGGCCAAAGTGTCCCAAGAGCGATGCGGATGGCCTCCAACTCGGACTCTGAGGCACCTGGTGCCACGACCCTAAATCTTTCGGGTGTGTGTTCCTTACCCATTCCTACAGAGGCACGTTTCCGTGCTTGCGTCTCGGGAGTTCCTCACGCTTGGTGTTCAACATCTCAAGACCGGCGATCAGCCTTATCCGGGTATCTGCCGGATCAATCACATCGTCGACATAGCCGCGTTCGGCTGCCACATATGGGTTGGTGAACTTATCCATGTACTCCTCGACGAGTTCTTCACGTCGGGCGGTTGCGTCAGAAGACTGCTCCAACTCCCGGCGATAGAGGATCTCAACAGCACCCTGTGGCCCCATTACGGCAAGCTCTGCTGACGGCCAAGCCAGTGACAGGTCTGAACCGACCGATTTGGAGTCCATCACCACGTAAGCACCTCCGTAGGCCTTACGGGTGATGACCTGAATGCGTGGAACGGTGGCTTCACAGTATGCGTAGAGCAACTTGGCGCCGTGGCGAATGATGCCACCGTGCTCCTGGTCGACTCCGGGTAAGAAACCCGGTACATCCACAAACGTGATCAAGGGAATGTTGAAGGCATCACAAGTTCGCACGAACCGGGCAGCCTTCTCCGAAGCCTCGATGTCGATGACTCCTGCGAAGCGCATGGGCTGGTTCCCCACGACACCAACGCTACGGCCGTTCAACCGACCAAATCCACAGACGATGTTGCGTGCCCACGAATCGTGATACTCAAGAAATTCACCGTCATCGACGATGACCTCGATGACCTCACCCATGTCGTAGGGGATGTTCGGACTATCTGGCATCAGGTCGTTCAGTTCAGGACATAGCCGGTCTGGATCGTCCGCGGGAGTAACCACTGGTGCCGACTCCAGGTTGTTGGAGGGAAGGTAGGAGAGCAAAACCTTCACCTCGTCCAGAACCTGCTTCTCGTCGTCACACACGAAAGACGCAACCCCCGACTTCGTGGAATGGCTAACAGCTCCTCCCAGTTCCTCGAGCGTCACTTCTTCGCCGGTGACGGTTCTTACGACATCGGGGCCAGTGATGAACATGTGGGACTTCTGGTCAACCATAAAGATGAAGTCCGTCATGGCCGGGCTGTAGACGGCGCCACCAGCACACGGCCCGAGGATGATGCTGATCTGGGGGATCACCCCTGACGCTTGGACGTTACGCCAGAATATGCCGCCATAGCCGTCCAAGCTGACCACACCCTCTTGGATCCGTGCACCTGCACCGTCATTGAGGCCGATCATCGGTGCACCGACGGAAACGGCAAGATCCATCACCTTGTGGAGCTTCTCGGCGAACACCTCACCGAGGGCTCCTCCAAAAACCGTGAAGTCCTGGGCGAAAACGAACACTTTGCGACTATCAACCGTTCCCCAGCCGGTGATCACACCATCGGTGTAAGGGCGCTCCTCGATACCGCTGTCATGGGCCCTGTGTCGCACGAGCATGTCCAGTTCGTGAAAGGAACCCTCGTCTAGGAAATAGTCGATGCGTTCGCGGGCGAGCATCTTGCCCTTGTCATGCTGTCGCTGGACCGCTCGTTCGGATCCTGCATGCAGTGCTGCTTCGCGACGCTCATTGAGGTCGTCGAGGCGTTCACTCATTGTGTGCTCAGCCATAGTGGCCACAGGGTACCGAACAGATCCGGTGTCACCGAAACTGCGGATCAGTTCCGGGTCTCAGCCAACTTTTCTAGCCGGCCTACCAGGCGAGGTGCATCGAGGTGTTTACACATCGACACAAGGTGGACAAGTGGACCGGTCCAGCGCAGTTCCTCCACGTCGGCCATCACGGGAGCATTCAGGTCCAGTGTGGCAAGACGCCTGTAGAGGAGGGCGTCGTTGCGGCGTGTCGCAAGGGTCCCTGCTAGGCGTTCGGCACCTCTCACTTTGACATCCCAATCATTGTGGCTTTCGGGTATCAGCTCGATATGTCCATATCTGGAGAGAACTTTTGCTGAGGAGCGGGGCCCCCACCCAGACAGCCCAGGTATTCCATCTGCCGAATCACCGACAAGGGCAAGCCAGTCAGGGATTGACGGTGGTGGAACACCGAACTTGTCAATAACGCCGTCCCAGTCATAGACAACCTCGCGCCGACGGTCAAACTGCACGATCCTTGAATCGGCTGACACACACTGGGAGAGGTCCTTGTCAGGTGTACAGATGAGGACACGCTGTACACGTTCGTCTGCAGCTGCCTTCACTGCAGCTGCTCCCAAGGCGTCGTCGGCCTCGTGTTCAACCATGGGAAACACGGCTAATCCGGCTGCCTCCAAAAGTGCTTCGAACAATGCGAACTGGGTGAACAACTCGGGCGGGGTGGCCTCACCAGTCTTATAACCATCGAAGAGACGGTTGCGAAAAGACTCAACTACGTGGTCAGTAGCCACGCCAACATGGGTTGCACCGGCCTCAAGGAGGCGGACCATCGAACCTAAGGCGGCGCGGGCGGCGGCAACCTCAACACCCTCATCAGTCACATGGGAGGGAACTGCAAAGTGATGGCGAAACAGTTCATAGGTTCCGTCTACGAGATAGACCTCCATCGGTGCTACCCCGCTCAGACGGGTTCCTCGACCAATTCGATCAGGGTTCCATACGACCCCGTCGGGTGGACAAAGGCGATGATGGTCCCCCGGGATCCCGGCCGGGGTTGTTCGTCGATGGCCCGACCACCCGCTGCAACGACCGCCTTCAGGGCGCTGGCACAATCATCGACGCGGTAGCCGATGTGATGGAGACCCTCTCCACGCTTGTCTAGGAAGGTCGCTACTGGCGAATCAGGTCGAGTCGGCGTGGTCAACTGGATAAACGAACCACCCACCTCCAACAGGGCCTCTTCCACGCCGTCACGGTCCACGATCTCACGGTGGCACACCTCAGCCCCGAATGCCCTCCGGTGGTAGTCGATGGCAGCGTCCAGGTCATGGACGGCAATGGCCACATGGTCTATTCGGGTCAGGAGCAAGCCTCACGCTCCCTGCAGGCAATTTCTATTTGTATCCGACTTGTCACAACTTTGTTACTGTTGTAATGTAATCGCAACAAGTTGGGATATCCCCTCCACCCAACCCGAAAGCGCTCCCTGACAAGGCTGCTGTCGCCCGCAACAGTCCGGGGGGCGTTTTCGCGTCTACTGCTAGTCAGAGTTACCCACAGACCAGTCATCAGTGGCCATTCCCCGCATCTAGTCCACTAGCAACGTGCCTTCTACCCTCAAGGGCCCTCCCCAGAGTCAGTTCGTCGGCATACTCAAGGTCCCCGCCAACTGGAAGGCCACTGGCGATCCTGGTCACCTCCACACCAAGTGGTCCGAGCAGACGAGCTAGGTACATAGCCGTCGCCTCCCCTTCGATATTCGGGTTGGTCGCCAGAATCACCTCGGTAACCGACTCCTGTTCCAAGCGACCCAGTAACTCGACAATCTTCAACTGATCGGGACCAACCCCGTCAATCGGACTGATGGCACCACCAAGTACGTGGTACCTGCCATGAAACCCACCTGTACGTTCTAGAGCCACGATGTCGCGTGGCTCCTCGACCACGCAAAGCACGCCAGGCTCACGGCGATCGTCAGAACAGATCAAACACATCGGTTCTTCACTGATATTGAAGCACCTTTCACAGAAGCGAATACGATCCTTCATCTCGCTGATCGCATCAGTCAGTCGCGTAGCGTCCTCTGCAGGAGACTTGAGTATGTGAAACGCCAACCTCTGGGCTGACTTGGGACCGATCCCGGGGAGCCGACCGAGTTCATCAATCACCTTCTGGACGGCATCGGCGTACACGGCCCTCAGCCCTCTGTCCTAGATCTGGAACTGGTCATGACGTAACTCACGTCGGATCTACCAGGGAGGCCCCCGGAAATGCCTGGGTCAACTTCTCCACCGCTGACCCATCGGAGGCATCGGCATCGACGAGTTGGTCAGGATCAACTACCTCATAGTCGACATCGGCAGCACCGCCAGAAACTGGCTTCGCCGGGGACATTTTCTTTCCAGAAGAACCCTGAGTGTCGTCGACGGTCAGAACTACCGGCACGGGAACTCCAAATCTGGTTGCAAGCGCCGACTCGACATCGCCAACAAGTTCCACACAGCGGCGCCGATGCGCCTCGTTGGGCAGGGCCATCACAGCAGACCCATCCTGGACGGCCACGAACCGTGCAGCCGAAAATCTGGCACGAGCCTTTTTCGGTAGCATGTCGATGAGATCATCACCCCAGGCCAGAACCAGATCATCGCGGTTGGGGAGGTCTCCGGGTGGTACTGACTCATGATCTTGCACAGAGGTCGACTCCCGATCCGAGGATGTGCCTGCCGGTTCCGGAACCGGAACGGGTGGTGGGGTTGCAGCCTTACCTGCGAGCGTGGCTCGCGCCCTCGCCGCCGGACCCGAAGCAGATGGTGCAGGTGGATGAGGAGGTGGAACGGAAGATGTCGCCTTCGGCGGCCCGGCCTCTGCGAGGGCCTTCTCCAACTTTTCGATCCTCCGCGTCAGGGCCTCTATGGCCGCCAAGTCACCACCACCGGACGAGCCAGATGAAGTCAACCTGACCAATGCAACTTCTAGGTCAACACGCGGATCGGGAGCACGGCGCATAGCCACCAAAGCCAAACCGAGGGTCTCGAGGGCACCAGTGATTGTCGCCGGACCTACTCGGTCAGCAAAGGCCTTGGCACGATCCCGGTCAGCATCGGCCAACTGGCTGGGTGGAACACCCATTGCGACCAAGAAGGCCTCACGCAGGGCTCCCAACAGCGCCTCGCCAATAACTCGCGGCTCACGCCCCCGACCAATACCAGCAGCGAGAGCACCAAGAGCTGCTCCGGAATCGCCTTCAGCAAGGGCAGTTAGGAGGTCAGCAACGGTTGTCTCGTCAGTGGTCACCCCACCGGCGAGGACCCTGTCCAGTGCAGAAAGCGCATCGCGTGCTGAGCCACGAGCAGCCCTAACGGCATGGGCCATTCCTTCCTCATCAACCTCCAAACAGGCTTCGGCCACCACGTCGGCCACCAGCGAACCGAGGGTCTCAGCCGAAAGGAGACTTAACTCCAGGTGTTGGGTCCGACTCCGGATTGTCTCCACCACCTTGTGGGGTTCCGTCGTAGCCAAGACAAAGACAACGTGTTCAGGTGGTTCTTCGAGAGTCTTGAGTAGGGCGTTCTCGGCACCAGATGTAAGCATGTGCACCTCGTCGAGTAAGTACACCTTGGTACGGCCCGGCGTTCCGAGGGCTACCTTGCCCAACAGGTCACGCATATCGTCAACCTTGTTGTTAGAGGCCGCATCCAGTTCATGCAAATCAAATGAGGTTCCAGTCTCAACCGCCAGACAAGGCTCGCATTGACAACAAGGTTCACCATCCACCGGAGCGACACAGTTAAGAGCCTTGGCGAGAATGCGAGCAGCAGTCGTCTTACCGGTACCACGGGGGCCACTGAGGAGGTAGGCATGTTGCACCCGTCCTTCACGTACTGCGTTGCATAGAGCAGCAACGACATGTTCCTGGCCTCTGATCTCGGCGAAGCGCTGAGGGCGGAAACGACGGTAGAGCGACGTGTACTCCATACCTGACCGAGCCTACAGCCGTACCACAACACGGTCAGTTGGCGATCAGCGGAGGGAGTGGGATTCGAACCCACGGTGACTGTGAGGCCACACACGCGTTCCAGGCGTGCCGAATCGTCCGCTCTCGCATCCCTCCCGGATCCCGCCCATGGGCTGGATCCGGGCGACAAGGGTATCGTTACCTCACACCCGTTCTGGAGTGTGGCGGTCGGGTCCTGTGCGACCGGGACCCG
>CEUC01015940.1_pt1 | contig 10123 bp, 6 predicted proteins | sample 356471 | NCBI WGS metagenome assembly CEUC01 (sample SAMEA2623295, study PRJEB7988) | marine metagenome | biome: marine biome (ENVO:00000447); feature: deep chlorophyll maximum layer (ENVO:xxxxxxxx); material: "saline water (ENVO:00002010), including plankton (ENVO:xxxxxxxx)" | depth 40 m | reverse complement strand
CGCACCAAACTCAAACGCATCCTGCCCAGCCACGACCCGATCGTGACCCATCGCGGACTGGGCTACAGCATCAACCCGCAACTGCCGAGCAACAGCGCATGAGCTTGAGTGCTCGCCTGCTGCTCGGCTGGTTCGTTATCGCTGGCCTTGCCACCGTGCTGTTTCTCAACAGCATCCTCAATCAGGTGCCCTCGTCGGTGCGTCAGGCCAGCGAGGAGGTGATGGTCGAGAGTGCCAACCTGCTCGCCGAGATCGCCGAGCAGCACTGGCAGCAGGGCTTTGCGCCAGACAGTGCCTTCGCCACTGCCATCAATCGCTACCTGGCCCGCCAGCTGGACGCGCAGATCTGGTCGCGCCACAAGACCGGTACCGAACTGGTGATCTACCTGACCGACCTGAACGGCACCGTGCTCTATCACACCGACCCAAGCCAGATCGGCGCCGACTACTCGCGCTGGCGGGATGTATCGCTGACCCTGCGCGGCGAATACGGTGCACGCACCACCCGCATAGACCCCGAGGACGACACCAGCAGCCTGATGTACATCGCCGCACCGGTGTATCAGGGCGATCAACTCGCAGGCGTGCTGACGCTCGCCAAACCCAACGCCAGCCTGCACCCGTTTATCACCCTGGCACACGGCTACTTCTGGCAGCGCGGCGGCGTCATTCTGTTCGGCGCCCTGCTGCTAGGCGCCGGCATGGCCTTCTGGCTGAACCGCTCGGTCAGGCGGCTGGTCGACTATGTAGAGCGGGTGCGCCACGGTGAGCGGGTCAGCCCGCCGCAACTGGCCGACAAGGAGCTGGCCCGCCTGGCCGCTGCCACCGAGGCGATGCGCCGCGAGATCGACGGCAAAGCCTACGTCGAGCAGTACGTGCACACCCTGACCCACGAGATGAAGTCGCCGCTGTCGGCCATTCGCGGCGCCGCCGAGCTGCTGCAGGAAGGTGATGTGCCGGCGCCCATGCGTGAGCGCTTTCTGGCCAATATCGACGGCGAATCCCTGCGCCTGCAGCGGCTGGTTGATCGCCTGCTGTCACTGGCCGGGGTCGAGAAGCGGCAGGCGCTGGAGCAGACCGAGACAATTGATCTGGCCGAGATTGCGGCCATTGAGCTGGAGGCCAAGCGCCCGCTGGCCGAGCGCAAAAACCTGACGCTGCAACTGGATACCGGCAGCGACTGCGCGTTAGAAGGTGATCGTTTTTTGCTCGAACAGGCGATCAGCAACCTGCTCGACAACGCCATCGAGTTCAGCCTGCCTGGCGGCACCATCGCGATACAGATCGGTGCCAGCGACACAGCTCTGAGCCTGCGCGTGCGCAATGACGGGCCGGCAGTGCCGGACTATGCATTGGGTCGGGTATTCGAGCGTTTCTATTCCCTGCCGCGACCGGACGGCCAACGCAAGAGCACCGGTCTGGGGCTGAGTTTTGTCAGGGAAATCGCCAGACTGCACCACGGCCGGGTGAGCCTGTATAACCGCGCGGAAGGCGGCGTAGAAGTAGAGATGCAGCTAGGTAGAGAAGCACAAACGGGAGAGGGTCACCCCTCCCCCGTTTGATACTGACGACCTCAGTCCTCGTAGGACTCGATCGGCGGGCAGGCGCAGAACAGGTTGCGGTCACCGTACACGTTGTCGATACGGTTCACGCTCGGCCAGAACTTGTTGGCCGCGACCCAGGGCTGCGGGAACACCGCTTCTTCACGGCTGTAGGCACGCTGCCAGTCACCGGTAATGTCGGCCAGGGTGTGCGGCGCGTTGTGCAGCGGGTTGTCCTCTGCAGTCCACTCGCCCTGCTCAACCTTGCGGATCTCGGCGCGAATGGTCAGCATCGCGTCGATAAAGCGATCCAGCTCAGCCTTGGACTCACTCTCGGTCGGCTCGATCATCAGGGTTCCCGCAACCGGGAACGACATGGTCGGCGCGTGGAAGCCAAAGTCCATCAGACGCTTGGCGACGTCTTCTTCACTGATACCCGAAGCCGCCTTGAGCGGACGGATATCGATGATGCACTCGTGCGCTACTCGGCCGTTACGACCGCTGTACAGCACCGGGTAGGCATCGCCCAGACGCTTGGCCAGGTAGTTGGCGTTGAGGATCGCAACCGAGGTGGCCTGACGCAGACCGATGGCGCCCATCAGGGCGATGTAGGTCCAGCTGATCGGCAGGATGCTCGCGCTGCCCCAGGGCGCTGCGCTGACCGCACCGTTTTCCGGGTTCGGGCCATCCAGCGGAACTACCGGGTGGTTGGCAACAAACGGCGCCAAGTGCGCCTTGACGCCAATCGGGCCCATGCCCGGGCCGCCGCCACCGTGCGGAATGCAGAAGGTCTTGTGCAGGTTCATGTGTGACACGTCGGCGCCGATGTCGGCCGGACGGGTCAGACCGACCTGTGCATTCAGGTTGGCGCCGTCCATGTACACCTGACCGCCGTGCTGGTGGATGATCTCGCAGATCTCGCGGATGCCTTCCTCGTACACACCGTGGGTCGACGGGTAGGTGATCATCAGGCAGGACAGGTTGTCGGCGTTGTCGGCTGCCTTCTGGCGCAGGTCCGCCACATCCACGTTGCCCTGCTCGTCGCAGTTGACCAGCACCACACGCATGCTTGCCATCATTGCCGAGGCCGGGTTGGTACCGTGCGCCGAGGTCGGAATCAGGCAGACGTTGCGGTGCGCCTCGTCGTTGCTTTCGTGGAACTTGCGGATCGCCAGCAGACCGGCGTACTCACCCTGCGCGCCGGAGTTCGGCTGCATGCAGATGGCATCGAATCCGGTGATGGTGCGCAGCATGGCTTCCAGCTCGTCGATCATCTGCTTGTAACCTTCGGCCTGCGCCAGCGGCGCAAACGGGTGCAGCTGACCAAATTCCGGCCAGGTGATCGGAATCATCTCGGTGGTGGCATTCAGCTTCATGGTGCAGGAGCCGAGCGGGATCATTGCGTGGTTGAGCGCCAGATCCTTGTTCTCCAGCGACTTGATGTAGCGCAGCATCTCGGTTTCCGAGTGATAGCTGTTGAACACCGGGTGCGTCAGGAACGCGGAGGTACGACGCAGCGCTGCCGGAATACCCATCTCGGTAGCGCTGACCTTGGCGTCCAGTGCAGCGACATCCTGACCGTGCGCGGCACCGGCAAAAGCGGCCAGCAACTGGTCGATGGTGGCGCGGGTGGTGGTTTCATCCAGGCTGACACCCAGGTGATCGGCATCGATCACACGCAGGTTGATGCGGGCAGCGCGGGCACGCTCGAGAATCTCACGGGCCTTGCCCGGCACCTTCAGGGTCAGGGTATCGAAGAAGGTCGCGTTGCGACGCTCGACACCCTGTACGCTCAGGCCTTCAGCCAGAATCGCGGTCAGACGCTGTACGCGCTCGGCGATCAGCTTGAGGCCCTGCGGGCCGTGGTAAACGGCGTAGAAGCTGGCGATGTTGGCCAGCAGCACCTGCGCGGTACAGATGTTCGAGTTGGCCTTCTCGCGGCGAATGTGCTGCTCACGGGTTTGCAGCGCCATACGCAGGGCGCGGTTGCCACGGGTATCAACCGACACACCGATGATGCGACCCGGCATCGCGCGCTTGTAGGCATCGCGGGTGGCGAAGAACGCAGCGTGCGGTCCGCCGTAGCCCATCGGCACGCCAAAGCGCTGCGCCGAACCGAAGACCACGTCAGCGCCCAGCTCGCCCGGCGGGGTCAGCATGGTCAGCGCCAGCAGGTCAGCGCCGACACAGGCCAGACCTTTTTGCGCCTGAACCTGCTCGATCAGCGGCTTGATGTCGCGAATTTCGCCCCAGGTGGTCGGGTACTGGAACAGCGCGCCGAAGACTTCGTAGTCGCCCAGCTTGCTGACGTCATCGACCACCACATCGAAGCCAAAGGCCTCGGCGCGGGTCAGGACGACAGAGATGGTCTGCGGATGGCAGTCCTGATCAACGAAGAACAGGTTGCTCTTGCTCTTGGCAACCCGCTTGGCCAGCGCCATGGCTTCGGCTGCGGCGGTGGCTTCGTCCAGCAGCGAGGCGCTGGCCAGTTCCATGCCGGTCAGGTCGATGGTCAGTTGCTGAAAGTTCAGCAGTGACTCCAGACGGCCCTGGGCAATTTCCGGCTGGTATGGAGTGTAGGCGGTGTACCAGCCCGGGTTTTCCAGCACGTTGCGCAGGATCACGGTCGGCGTCAGGGTGCCGTGGTAGCCCATGCCGATGCAGGAGGTGAAGATCTGGTTGCGGCTGGCAACCTGCTTCAGGTAGTCCAGCACCTCGGCCTCGCTGCGCGGGCCGTCCAGCGGCAGCAGGTCATCGCGCAGAATGCTTTGCGGCACGGTCTGTGCGACCAGCGCCTCCAGCGTGTCGGCGCCCAGGGTCGACAGCATGGCTTGCTGTTCTGCGGCGTCCGGGCCGATATGGCGGCGAATGAAGGCGTCGGTCTGTTCCAGCTCGACGAGGCTCGGGGTGTGGCTCATGGGGTGTACCTGTGCAAAGTGTGAAAGCAAAAAGCCCCGACGCGAATCAGGGCTTCAGCACAACAACCAGCGAATAGCGATCAGATGGAGGCGCCGTAGGCAGCCGCGTCCATCAGCTTATCCAGCTCACTGGCATCGCTCGGCTTGATCTTGAAGAACCAGGCATCGCCGTAAGGCGCGCTGTTGACCAGCTCGGGGGAGTCAGCCAGTGCGTCGTTGACGGCAATGATCTCGCCACTGATCGGCGCGTAGATGTCGGAGGCGGCCTTGACCGACTCAACGACTGCGCACTCTTCACCGGCAGCGACTTCACGACCTACCTCGGGGCACTCGACGAAAACCACGTCGCCCAGCAGGTCCTGCGCGTGATCGGTGATACCAACAGTCACGGTGCCATCGGCTTCCAGACGGGTCCACTCGTGGCTGGAGGCATAACGCAGTTCGGCGGGAATGTTGCTCATGGAAATATCCTCGGGAGTTGAATCAATGCTTATTCGATGACCGACTGGCCGTTACGCACGAAGCTGGGCTTGACCACGCGCACGTCCAGCAGCTTGCCGCGAATTTCGACCTTGGCGCTGCTGCCGGTCGCACGGGGCACACGGGCCAGTGCGATGGAGTAGCCCAGAGTCGGGGAGAAGGTACCGCTGGTGATTTCGCCTTCGCCGACACCGTCGACGATGACTTTCTGGTGGCCGCGCAGTACGGCGCGCTCTTCCAGCACCAGGCCTACCAGCTTGGGCTGATCGCCTGCGGCTTTCTGGGCTTCCAGCGCCTTACGACCGATAAAGTCGCGCTCAGCCGGCTCCCAGGCGATGGTCCAGGCCATGTTGGCCGCCAGCGGGGAAATGCTTTCGTCCATGTCGGAGCCGTACAGATTCATGCCGGCTTCCAGACGCAGGGTGTCGCGCGCACCCAGGCCGCAGGGCTTGCAGCCCGCACCCAGCAGCGCCTGCCAGAAATCGGCGGATTGCTCAGCCGGCAGCATGATCTCCAGACCGTCTTCGCCGGTGTAACCGGTACGGCCGATAAACCAGTCGCCAGACGGCAAGCCCTGAAAGGGCTTGAGGTCGCTGATCAGTGCGGCGCGATCATCGCTGACAACGGATTTGACCAGTTCCAGCGCCTGCGGGCCCTGCACAGCGATCATCGCCAGCTCACTGCGCTCGGTCAGGTTCACGGCAAAGGAGTCGGCCTGCTTGCTCATCCAGGCCAGGTCTTTTTCTCGAGTCGCGGCATTGACTACCACGCGGTAGCCATCACCGGCCAGGTAGACAATCAGGTCGTCGATAACGCCGCCCTGCTCGTTCAGCATGCCGCTGTACAGCGCCTTGCCCGGGGTCTTCAGACGCGCCACGTCGTTGGCCAGCAAGTACTGCAGGTAGGCCTGCGCTTCGCTGCCATCGACATCGACCACAGTCATGTGCGACACATCAAACATGCCGACGGCGCGACGTACCTGATGGTGTTCTTCCAGCTGTGAGCCGTAGTTGATCGGCATGTCCCAGCCGCCAAAATCGACCATCTTGGCACCAGCAGCCAGGTGCTGGTCGTACAGGGGAGTCCGCAGTGCCATTGCGCCATCCTTCGGTTCGGGGGGTTGCAAAGGGCGAATTGTAGCCGCAAACCCGGTCGCTGTGCAGCCCGCCGATCAGTGCGCCCGGCGCCGACTGACCGGCTGAGCCGAACGGCGGATCAACACAATCACCGGCAGCAGGCCGGTTGCGACCAGGGTAATGGCCGGCAGCGCCGCCTCGGGCCAGTTGCCTTCAGCGGTCAGGCTGTGGATACGCACGGCCAGTGTGTCCCAGCCAAAGGGCCGCATCAGCAGGGTCGCCGGCATTTCCTTCAGCACGTCGACAAACACCAGCAGGCCGGCACTCAGCAGCCCCGGCATCAGCAGCGGCAAATAGACGCGCCAGAAGACACTGGCACCGGTATGCCCAAGGCTGTGCGCCGCCTCAGGCAGCGCCGGCCGGATACGCGCCAGCGCGGTATCCAGCGGCCCGCTGGCCACCGCCATAAAGCGAATCAGATAGGCCAGCAACAGGGCAAACAGGCTACCCAGCAACAGCGGTGCTGGCGAATCGACGCCGAGCCAGGCCTGCAACGGCACCACCAGCTGGTTATCCGCCACGCTGAACGCAAACATAATGCCCACCGCCAGTACCGAGCCGGGCAAGGCATAACCCAGGTTGGCCAGCGCTACCGCCGAACGCACCCGGCGCATCGGTTGCAGGCGTCGGGCCAGCACCAGCAGCATCGCCACCACCACTGTGGTTACAGCGGCGATGCCGCCAAGGGTCAAGGTATTGCGGATCAGCGACCAGTAGCGCTCGTCAAAGTCACTGCCGCTGGTGAACAGCCAGTAGAACAGCTGAACAAGCGGAATCACAAACGCGACCGCCAATATCAGCAGGCAATACCCCGCGGCGAGCCAGGCGCGCACGCCGCGCAGCTGAAACAGCGGCCCCTGCCGCGGCTTGTCGCTACCCGGAAAACGCTTGCTGCCCTGCGCTCGCCGCTCGGCATACAGCGCCAGCAGCACAAACAGCAGCAGCAGGCTGGCCAGCTGGGTTGCCGTCTGCAGGCTGTAAAAGCCGTACCAGGTTTTATAGATCGCAGTGGTAAAGGTGTCGTAGTTGAACACCGACACGGCACCAAAATCAGCCAGGGTTTCCATCACGGCCAGCGCCGCGCCGGCGCCGATAGCCGGCCGCGCCATCGGCAACGCCACCCGCCAGAAGGCCTGCCAGGGGCTGTGGCCGAGAATGCGCGCCGCTTCCATCAAGCCGCGCCCCTGTGCCAGAAAGGCGCCCCGAGCGAGCATGTAGACGTAGGGATAGAACACCAGCACCAGCACAAAAATCACACCGCCGGTGGAACGGATGGAGACCATGCGAAAGTCGTTGCCCAACCAGCCGCGCAAGGTGGTTTGCAGCGGCCCGGCAAAGTCCAGAATGCCGATCATGACAAAGGCCAGCACATAGGCTGGCACCGCAAAGGGCAGCATCAAGGCCCAGTCCAGCCAGCGCCGGCCAGGGAAGTTGCACAGGCTGGTCAGCCAGGCAAGGCTGACACCCAGCAGCACTACCCCGACGATCACGCCAACGGCCAGCACCAGCGTATTGCCCAGCAGGCGGGCCATCTGGGTTTCCAGCAGGTGATTCCAGATGGTGCTGTCCAGCGAGTTCCAGCTCAGCGCCAGCACCAGCAGCGGCAGCAACACCAGCACGGCGCCGGCGTAGGCGACAACGCGCCACTGGGGCTTGGAAACAACGGACGGAAGCGGCACTCAGACTCCTGTGAGCAAAAGCAATGAGGCAAAAACAACAACGCCCGGCGAGGCCGGGCGTGCAGTATATCGGCAAAACGGCAGTGAATCAGTGCCAGCCGACACGATCCATCAGCATGATGGCTTCTGCCTGACGGCGACCAGCCACTTCGACATTGACGTCGTCACGCTTGAAGTCACCCCAGGAGGCTACCTCTTCAGACGGGGCAACCGACTCGTTGGCCGGGAACTCCTGGTTAACGTCAGCGAACACACGCTGCGCTTCTTCGGTGGTCAGCCACTCAAGGAAGGCAACAGCCTCATCCGCGTGCTTGGCGTGAGCAGTTACACCTGCGCCGGAGATATTGACGTGCACGCCACGGTCTTCCTGGTTCGGCCAGAACAGCTTGACCGGGAAGGACGGGTCAGCCTTTTCCAGGCGACCGAAGTAGTAGCTGTTGACGATACCCACGTCACACTGGCCGGCGGCAATGGCATTGAGCAGCGCGGTGTCATCACCAAAGGCCGGCGTCGCCAGGTTGTTGACCCAGCCCTGCAGTACCTCAGTGGTGCGCTCAACGCCGATGCTTTCCATCATGGTCGCGGTCAGCGACTGGTTGTACACCTTGCGCGAGGTACGCAGACACAGACGGCCAGCCCAGGCTTCATCCGCCAGCGCCTCGTAAGTGCTCAGCTCGGCCGGATCGACGCGCTCGGTGGAGTAGGCGATGGTCCGTGCACGCAGCGACAAGCCAGTCCACTGGCCTTCGGCGGAGCGGTACTTGGCCGGGATGTTGGCGCTGATGGTCTCGGAGTCGACAGCGCGCAGAACGCCCAGCTGTTCGGCCTGCCACAGGTTACCGGCATCAACGGTGATCAGCAGGTCAGCCGGGGTGTTGGCACCTTCGGCCTTCAGGCGAGCCAGCAGCGGCGCCTCACTGTCGGTAATGTATTTGAAGGTGGTACCGGTCTTCTCGGTGTAGAGATCGAATACTGGCTTGATCAGGTGGTCCTGACGGGCCGAGTACACTACCAGTTCTTCGGCCTGGGCGACGCCACCCAGAGTGCTGACGGCCAGCCCGAGGGCGGCGAGCTTGCGGATCACAGACATGAAAGGTCGCTCCGTTGCGTGTGGATGGCGGATGATAATAATTCCTGTTTTAACTGGCAATGCGGCGTTGCGCCTCATTACGTCGCCAGATGTTGCCAAACGCTACAGGTGTCAGCGCGCCAGGCTTGGCAACTCGCCATCCAGCCCCATTGCCTGACGCATGACCCGCGCCTTGAGCAGCGGCGCACGCTCAAACAGCTGCATGCCGGCATTACGCAGCCAGCGCACGGCCAGGGCATCGGCGTGAAACAGCCGTTCAAAGCCCTCCATGGCAGCCATTACCGCCAGGTTGTTGCCCATGCGCGCACGCTCGTAACGCTCCAGCACCGCCAGGTCGGCAATAGTCTCTCCGCGCTCGCGGGCAGCCAGCAGCACGTCAGCCAGTTGGGCTGCGTCGAGAAGGCCGAGGTTCACCCCCTGCCCTGCCAGCGGATGAATACTGTGGGCGGCATCACCCAGCAGAGCCAGCCCCGGCATGACGTAGCGTTTGGCATGGCGCTGGCGCAGCGGAATGCAGACGCGAGGATCAGCGGCTTTTACCACGCCAAGACGGCCTTCCAGCGCTTCAGTCAGAGCCAGACAGAAGGCCTGATCATTCAGCGCCATGACGCGCTCGGCCGCATCCGGCAACAGCGACCAGACAATCGAGCAGAAATGCCGGCCGTCGCGCGGCGGCAACGGCAGATAGGCCAGCGGCCCGCTCGGCAAAAAGCGCTGCCAGGCGGTGTCCTGATGGGGCTGGTCCAGCTCGATCGTGGTTACTACCGCGTGGTGCAGATAGTCCCACTCGCGCATGGCAAAACCGGCCAGATCACGCAGCCGGGAGCGTGCGCCATCTGCGCCCAACACCAGTGGCGCGCGCAGCTGCCGGCCATCGTCCAGGTTCAGCCGCCAGCCCTCGTCTTCGCGCACCAGGCCTTGCACCCGGCTTTCGCCCAGCAAGGTCACATCGCTCTCCTGCAGGCGAGCCAGCAGTGCGTTCTGCACCTGCCAGTTCTCGACAATATGCCCGAGGCGCGGCTCGCTCAGCGCATCAGCATCAAAGCGCACCTCTCCGGTGCCCTCGGCATCCCAGACACACATGTGCCGGTAGGCGCAAAGGCGCTCCGCCGGAATCCGCTGCCAGGCGCCGACAGCGCGCAGGATCTGCTCGGAAGCGGCGCTCAGCGCACTGACGCGCGGGTCGTAGCCCGAGGCGCTGCGCGGTTCGGGTAGCGCCGCCAGCGGCTGGGCATCCAGCAGTGCCAAACGCAGCCCCTTGCCCGCCAGCGCACAGGCC
>CEUC01140757.1_pt1 | contig 10176 bp, 11 predicted proteins | sample 356471 | NCBI WGS metagenome assembly CEUC01 (sample SAMEA2623295, study PRJEB7988) | marine metagenome | biome: marine biome (ENVO:00000447); feature: deep chlorophyll maximum layer (ENVO:xxxxxxxx); material: "saline water (ENVO:00002010), including plankton (ENVO:xxxxxxxx)" | depth 40 m | reverse complement strand
TTGCTCAACGCTTATCTTAATACTGGTGCCAGACGCATTGAATTACTCCCCCCATATTTTATATGGGACAATGTTGATTTTGAAGGAAAGAAAATTCTGCTTCACGGTAAGGGTGATCGTAAGCGGTACATCCCAATGAATAAAACTCTGCTGGAAATTCTGCAGAGGAGACATGAGTCGGGGTGTGATCAACCTTTCAAATTCAATAGAGATTTTGTGAGCCATAAGATTGCGAAGTACTACCGTCAGGTCGAGATTAAAGGCGCAAATCTTCATTCGTTGAGAAAAACGTTTGGCAGCTTATTACTTCAAAACAGAATGGCAGATCTCTTTACAGTGTCACGATTACTAGGACATACATCAGTGAAGACCACAGAGAAGTATTATGTGGATCTCTTGCAAGACAATTTAAGGGACTCTGTAAATGGTTTGGATGGTATCATATAAAGAACTGCTTAAAACCGAATTAGAAAAGCACTCTTTTATGGGTGCTTTTTTTTATCTAATTTTTAAAATTATTATCCCGATTTGTTAAAATGATAACAGGTATATGACAGGTAGTTATGGTAAAAACAGGCTATTTCTGTCATTTTCTGTCATTCAAAATATTCAAAATAATGAAATAAAAACCCCTGAGTTCTCGTCAGAAAACAGGGGTTATCATCGAGTACGCCCAGAAGGACTCGAACCTTCAACCAATGGCTTAAGAGGCCACTGCTCTACCAATTGAGCTACGGGCGCAATTTCGGTGATTAGGCAGGAAAGAAATTAGTTTTCCAATAAAAGAACCCCAAACAAATTTCATAACTAATTTATTTGAAAAATATACAAAGGTGGAAAAAAAGTGCAATTTCTACGATTTTCATATTGCACTACAAATTATTTGAAACGTACCTTTACCCCGCTTCTAGAACAAGAATTTTACTTAATAGAAGAATTCAAAACTAGGAGATTAGCAAGTGAAAAAATAGCATTTATTGCTATGGAAGATATAGAGGCTCCGGGTTGGCGTTCGGAGCCTTTCTATCTTTAAAAATATTGTCTATTTTGTTTGCTTTTTGACAATGGGGGCGACCGGTTTCGACGGGATAAAAACGCTATTAAACTGCATGTCGAGGCCCAGGCATCTCGTAAATCACCTGGACACTTAATAAGTGCCAATTATGGCAATGTAGCTTACGCTTAATTGACGTAAGTCGTCCTGAATAGAATACGCCTATGGTTTTATTCAAGGGCGTCATTTACATGGGCTGGTTCGGGCAGGTGTCCAAACTATCCGGATGAGATTCAATTGGACTGGTTCCCATAGCCTGGGGTTTCTGGCAGCTATGGGAATGAGATTAATCCAGTAAACTAAACATGTAGATGTTTCTCAGGGTTTTATTTCGGACGGGAGTTCGACTCTCCCCGCCTCCACGAAAAATTCAAAAAATATTTTATCAAGGATCGTAACCTTTTTTTCTATTCCTGTTCCCCTTCTACAATATTTTTCTTATACTGGATTAACTCCAGCTGTTTGGTATATTTTTCTTCATTCTCATAATCAATTGTCATGGCATCCTTAATTTTTCTTCCTGCCTTTCTATACCATCTTGCTGCCTCGGTCAAATTCTTTTCAAAACCGTCTGTTCCATCTTTATATTTATCCCCCAGACCTTCAAATGCCTGCGCCATGCCCAATACTGCTTCAAAATCCTGATCGTTTAAATAGTAGGCTTCATCAAACGCCTCTTCTGCCGCATCAAATTCGCTCATTTGATTATAAATCACACCTAAATTAAAATACAAATCTGCTTTTACCTTTTTATCCTCTTCTTCATCAATTGCAATTTTGTACGTTTCAATAGCATCCTGCTGTTCCCCTAGATCATAGTACACCTGTGCAAGGAGCTGTATTGCGTTACTGTTGTGAGGTTCTAGTTCAACTGCATGTTTCAAAAAAGGCAGGGCGCCCTGTTTATCATTCGTGTTATTTAAAATTTGGCCTGCAGTCAGATTAATATTGAAATTATCAGGGCTTATTTCAGCTCCTTTTTTTACAGTGGCAATGGATCTTACTGAATCTCCCATTTCAAAATAACACCTTGATAGAATGGGATAATTCTGGATTTCACTAGGATATATTTGTACAGAAGTTTCAAAAAAATCGATAGATTCCTTCAGTGTTATCTGTCCATCCTTGTACCCTTGCTCATAATATTTTTTAACACTGGCGACCCCCTTATTGAATATCTTGCTCCAGTGTTCGTATCGAGTTTGTTCAACATATTCCCGTACAGTTCCGCCCAGCAAGATGACCTTCTCCGGATCAATGCTTAAAGCCCGATCAAACATTTTATTCATATTTTGCCAATCTTCCTTTTTAGCATAAATAAATTTACCTAATGAATACAGCACTTCCTGATTTTCCGGTTCCATTTCCAGTGCTTTAAGTAAAAATTCTTCTGCTTTCACCCAGTTTTTCTGCTGGATATACAATCTTGCGGATGTGAGTTCTTCACTGGTACATCCCAGAATGAAGAATGTTATGAAGGTAATTGTAAGAAATGTCAATTTTCTCATTGTACTTGTTCCTTTTTTCTTATGATAAAATGTAATTAACCAAGATGAAAAATTAGATTTTCTGCCCTGTCTTTATCAAGAACAAAGAACAGAATGAAGAAATTTTTCACGCTTTTTAATTTCTTCTAAGTTTACCTCCAGCAGGGATTCTACACCAAAACCTTCCACACAAATGGATGCCAAAGCCGAACCTTTGATGAGAGCATCGCGAAAGGTACCGCCTGATGCCAGCGCCGAAACAAATCCACCTCCGAATGTATCTCCTGCCCCGGTTGTGTCAATAACGTCTTTCACGGGATATGCACCAATTGAAACTTTTTCCTCACCATGAAAAAGAACCGCACCTGAACTTCCCTTTTTGATCACAACTGTACTGGGACCTAAACCCCGCAATTGTACAGCAGAACGATCAATATTATTCGTGCCAGATATTAATTCCGCTTCACTTTCATTTATAAGGAGAATATCTGACTTTTTCAGAACCTTAAGAAGTTCGTTTTTGGTTGTTTCAATCCATAAATTCATTGTATCAGTAACAATGAGAGGCTTACCTGCCATTTGGTTTATTACAGATAATTGGAGAGAAGGATGAATGTTGGCAAGAAACACGTTTGAAACATTTTTATTCACTGTAGACAACCTGGGTGAGAAATCTGAGAATACTCCCAAGTCCGTAAAAAGTGTCTCCCGGCTATCCATGTTTTCCCCATATCGGCCTCCCCACCGAAATGTATTGCCCTCTTTGCATTCTAAATCTACAAGACTGTTGGCATAGCGCTGATAGATCTCCAATCCTTCATCAGGAAAATCATTTCCAATCACGCCCACAACATTCACGGGAACCGACCGACCGGCAGCAACTGTTACATAGGTAGTAGACCCTCCTATGAGATCTTCTCTTTTCCCTCTGATGTTTTCAATTGTATCGAGAGCAATCGACCCTATAATCAATATAGTTTCAGTCATAATGAATATTATATTTTAAACGTGTTATTTGATACTCACCAAGAAAAGTATTATTATTTGTATCTTGCTATCTGGAGAACATTTACATTATATTTTAATCCTATGGCGAGAATGACATTTGCTATCATCACGGATATTCATTCTAACATTGTCTCATTACAAAAGGCTTTGTCAATTATCCGTGAGCGGGACAATATAGATCAGGTAATTTGTCTCGGGGATTGTTTTCCCTTAGGTCCTGCACCAAAAGAAACTCTGAAAGCACTACAATCTATAAAAAACTGTGTTTTTGTTCGAGGTAATCATGACCGGTATATTATCGAACGGCTTTGGACAGCAACACATCCTTGCCTTGAAGGAATGGATCCAGATGATCCGCTTTGCCAAAATATTGTTGCAAATATAGAATGGACAGCAAAACAAATTGGAGCAGCCGGTATTACCTTTTTACAAAAAATGCCTGTTGCTCACAGAGTTCAGGTTAAAAACACCATCATTGAATTTACTCATGCATGGTATCAAAGAGACGATATACCTCCCACACTCGAGGAAGCTTTAAATTGGAAAAGGCATGTGAAAGCTGCCAGACCCAACATCAACAATTTCATTTTTGTTCATGGACACATCCATACACCACGATTTGAAAAACAAGACGATTTGACGATACTCTGTCAAGGAGCCACAGGGCTCTCTTTTGATGGAGATACCCGCGGAGCAGTCGCCTTTCTTACTGTTGGAGATACTTTTGAATGGGATGTTATCAGATATACATATGATCATACTGCTACAATTAAGGATCTCGAAAAACGAAAACCTCCATTTTATGAGAATTTGATGAAAACTGTCCGTTACGCTGCAATTCGTAACGACCTTTAGGTTTTTCAATACCTGTCTTTATAATTTCGGAAGCAAAAAAAAGAACATATGCTGTATTTCGACCATAGTGCTTCTACACCTATCCATCCTGCTGTCCTGAAATTAATGCAGGATACAGAGTTAAACCACTTTGGAAACCCGTCCAGCGCACATCAGTTCGGACAGAAATCACGCCTGGTCATTGAAATTGCCAGAAAACAAATGGCGGAAGCGATTGGATGTCTCTCATCCGAAATAATTTTTACCGGGGGCGGAACAGAAGCAAACAATCTTGTCCTCTGGAACCTTCTCCACCAACAAAAAAAACATGTCATCACTTCAGCAATTGAACATCCATCTGTGCTGAACGTACTAAAACAGCAGAAAGAATTTGGTGTAACATCTACAATAATCCCTGTTGATCATGCCTGCAGGGTAAATCCTGAGGACATTCAAAACGCAATTACTGAAAATACAGGACTGATCTCCATCATGTTTGCCAATAATGAAGTCGGCACGGTTCAGCCCATTGAACGCATTGGTAAGATCGCTGAGCAAAATGGGATTCCATTTCATTCTGATGCAGTTCAGATCCTGGGAAAAATCCCGACCAATATTTCAGACCAGAAAATAACTATGGTATCTTTCTCTGCTCATAAGTTTTACGGGCCAAAGGGTGTTGGTGTTCTTTATTTGAAAAAAGGTACAAACCCGAAATCCCTTATAATTGGGGGAGGACAGGAAAGGAATCTCCGTGCTGGGACTGAAAACACCTCTTGTATTGCCGGGTTAGGTCTAGCCTCTGAGCTGGCGAATAAAAATATAGCAAAAAGAAAAACACATTTGGAACAGCTTGCTGATCAATTCAAGCTGGAAATGACGGATCTTTACCCAGAAATAATTTATAACGGCCATCCTGAACATTCTCTTCCGGGAGTGATCAGTGCAACGTTTCCTGCTGTAACCAGTAATATTTTGATTATCAAACTAGATCTGCAGGGAATTGCGGTTTCAAGTGGATCCGCCTGTTCTTCCGGGTCAGTCAACACGTCTCATGTATTGCGGGCTATGAATATGAGCAATGATCACAATATCCGAACGTTAAGAATCAGCTTTGGAAGGGACAACTCCAAAGAAGACGTTCAATTGCTCACTGAGAAAATCAGCGACATCCTAAAACAGCATCATAACAAACGCTGATGGCAGAAAAAGTAATCGTAGGAATGAGTGGCGGTGTGGACAGTTCTGTTGCTGCGCTGCTCTTAAAAGAAAATGGGTTTGAAATAGAATGCCTATTCATGAAAAACTGGGATGAAGATGAAACCTGCCCTGCAGCAATTGACTATAAAGATGCCCTGCAGGTTTGTAACACTTTGAATCTTCCACTGCACAGTGTAAACTTTTCAGCGCAATACCAAGAACTGGTATTTGCTCATTTTCTGAAAAGTTACCGTTCAGGAAAAACACCAAACCCTGATATTCTCTGTAATAAGGAAATTAAATTCAAAGTATTTCTGGATTACGCACTAGAACTTGGAGCAGATCACATCGTGACCGGGCATTATGCAAGAATAGAAAAAAGAAAAAATGTATATCATCTCCTGAAAGGAACAGACAGTGCTAAAGACCAAAGTTACTTCCTATATCTTTTGGGACAAAAGGAACTTGCAAAGAGCCTTTTCCCACTTGGAAACATGAAAAAAAAAGAAGTCCGCCGCTTGGCTAGAAAGGCCAACCTGATAACCCATGAAAAAAAAGACAGCACGGGTATCTGTTTCATCGGAGAACGGAATTTTACACAGTTTTTGAAAAAGTACATCCCTCCGGAACCAGGTGATATATTCACTATTGATGGCAACAACGTTGGGATTCACGATGGATTAATGTATTATACAATCGGACAGCGAAAAGGAATTGGAGTTGGGGGCGGATTTGGTGATAAGGAGGCTCCCTGGTATGTAGTGGAAAAAGATCATAAAAAGAACCAACTGATCATTGCCCAGGGTCATGATCACCCATCACTTTACAGCACCGCTTTGAAAGCTGTGGACTTGCATTGGATCCATTCTGATTCATCAAATCTTCCGGAAACTGTTACAGCAAAAATTCGATATCGACAGGATGATCAAAGCTGCACACTGAATACCGAAAATCAACATTCCGTTTTTGTACATTTTGAAAAACCTCAGTTTGCTGTTGCACCAGGACAATCAATTGTATTTTATGATGGGGAAGTGTGTCTGGGAGGTGGAATTATTGACGGATAGATCATCTAAAAGAAATTTTTCCATAGAATTTATCAATTTCATTACCGAAAAACAGTTGACAGTAATAATGAACAGGGTGAATATTTCGTGATGGATACACCTAAAATTTTCACAAAGGTGTCCAGAACAAATAAAGACTCAATCAAAATCTCAGGACTAAATACAAAGAAGTAAGTTTCAAATATTAATTGTAATTTCAAAATATACAATGCAGACAAAATCGTATAAAATCCTTATTCTTACCTTTCTCATCTCATGTGCAGCAGGTCAATTTAAAAAGGGAATTTCAGAACTTAACCTTCCTGCTACCATGCATTCCCCGAAAGAAAATTACCATTCATTCTTATCACCTAACCGTTTCAATATCCACCATGGATTCTCCCTGAACATGGTCAGTTTTGGAAATCAATCATTTAGCGTCGGCAGTTATTCCAATCAAATGAATTATCTATTAACAGACAATCTGCGTTTACATCTGAATTTTACTCTTTTGCAATCCGGATTGGACAATAACATATATTACGGCGCAAGTATTGATTATAAATTTACTGAGAATTCTCTTTTCCAAATTAGTTTCCAAACAAGTCCCACATACCGAAGGCACCAATCACTAATCCTTAACCCGATATACAACAGGTGACACTATGACAAAAAAATCGCGGCGGAAACCCTCCCGTTTCGCCACATCAAAAACCCGGAAAAACACAAAAGGAAAACACACAATCAAAAATACGCTGATGAATTCTATTATTGGAATTCTTTCCCTGCTGTTGATTGTGTTTATCTATTCGTTTTCAAAGAAATACACCCAAACCGGCGTGTCAATGAACACTTTAGAGGTGACATTTCCCTCCTTTCCAGATCAGCCAGAACTGGCTAAAGATTTATATGAACAAAACCCTGTTCTGGGAATTGAAGTCGAAGTACTCAATGGATGTGGAAAGAACGGATTAGCTGGAGAAATCTCTGCATTTCTTCGTTCCAACAAATTCGATGTTGTACGATCAGAGGACGCTGATCATTTCGGCTACACTCAAACTCTGCTTATATCGCGAAATGAAAATTACGAAGCACTGAAATTGGTCACTTCTTCCCTAGGCTTTGATATTGAAGATAAATCCAGGGTATTGATCCAGCCTGATGAAACAATTGATGCGGACATTACCTTAATCGTAGGAAAAGACTATTCTTCAATTGAACCTATTTCTGACTTTTTAAGTACCCAGTTTTAATATTGTCGCAAGAGGAATCCGATCAACTCACCAGCCTTATCGGAAAACTGGCATTATCCAAAAAGGCTGAAAAAGTTATTTCCATTGATGTAAGGGAACTAACCAGTATAACAGACTTTTTTTTGATTTGTTCAGCGAATACAGAAATCCAAGTAAAATCCATTGCAGATGCGATCAGAAGAGGAACACCTCATAAACCCTGGCGCCTTGAAGGATATGAAAACCAGCAGTGGATTCTTCTGGATTATGTAGATGTAATAGCCCATATTTTCAAAACAAACGAAAGAAACTATTACAATCTGGATAAATTATGGGCAGACGCCCCCTCCTATGAGATTGTTGATGATGATAAAAAAATATCTGATTCAATCCCTACTTGACGCTCTCCACCACCTGAACATTCAGGCGGAGCCTATCCATATTGCACCTACAAAAAACCCGGGTTTTGGAGATCTTTCAACGAATCTGGCTTTTAGCCTGTCAAAAAAAATTGGGGAGCAACCTATTGACATCGCCAACAGAATAAAAACACACCTGAAGCTTGACCCTGGTCTCATTCAGGAAATCTCTGTATCAGAGCCGGGCTTTATCAACTTCCAAATCAGCAGAAGCTATTACCAGGGTCTGCCGGAGCAGATCCTGAAGGAAGGACAACTTTATGGGAGAGAAACAGAGGGAAAGGGGAAAACAGCAAACGTCGAGTTTGTGAGTGCAAATCCAACCGGACCCCTCACCGTGGGGCATGGACGCCAGGCGGTTTTAGGTGATGCAGTGGCAAGTATCCTGAAATGGCACGGATATGATGTAACCCGGGAATATTATTATAATAATGCGGGGAGGCAGATGAGGCTCCTGAGACAATCCGTGGAAGCCCGGTATTTTCAGGAACTGGGGAAGGATATCCCTTTGCCTGAAGGCGGATACAAAGGGGAATACATTAGAGACATCGTGCAAATAATTAGACGAAAACACGGAGATAAACTTCATGCCGATGATATCATTTTTCAAAAGGAAGCGGAAGAACACATCTTTAATAACATAAAATCTTCTCTAGAGAAAATCGGTGTGAAGCATGACCGCTTTACAAACGAAAAAATGTATTACGAAAACAAAGCCATTGATAAACTCTTACAGTCCCTTAAGCAATCGGATTTGATATACGAATCAGAAGGAGCCACCTGGTTTAAAACGTCTTCCATTGGCAAGAGCCAAGACCGGGTTCTCATCAAAAGCACCGGTGAACCAACCTACCGGCTTCCGGATATGGCCTACCATCAGGATAAGATGAATCGAGGGTTTGATCTTATTGTGGATATCTTCGGAGCTGACCACGTGGATACCTATCCGGATGTCCTTTCCTGCCTTGATGTGCTTCATTATGACACCAGTAAAATCAAGGTTCTCATTCATCAGTTCGTCACATTGATAGAGGCCGGAAAAACAGTAAAAATGTCCACCAGGGAAGGACAGTTCATCACACTCGAGAACCTGATTAATGAAACAGGACCAGACGTGGTGCGGTATTTTTTTATCATGAGAGGGATGAACAGCCACCTTAACTTTGACATGGATACGGCTAAAGACCAATCGGATCAAAATCCTGTTTATTATTTACAATATGCCCATGCCCGGATTGCAAACATCATAAAGCATGGAGAAAGCCTTGGATATACCCTGAACACATCTTTCGACCCTGCTCTATTGGTCCACAGCTCAGAAGTGGACTTATTAAAGCAACTGGACCTTTTTCCAATTGTGATGGACACTGCCCTGGAAACTTTGGAACCCCAGGGAATAGCAAATTATTTACAATCACTGGCGGCCCATTTTCACAAGTTTTATGCGGTTTGTCGTGTTATTACCGATGACAAAAGTCTTTCCCAATCCAGGCTTGCCCTCATTTCCGCTGTGCAGACAGTCCTGGCAAACGGATTGAGGATTCTGGGAATCCAAACCCCGGAACGAATGTAGATTGACGACGGGTTATTTACCCCATCCCCACTTTTTTACAAAAAGGTGGAGTAGTTTAATTTCCTATTAAGGTAATAGAACCAGAACTATTTGTCTTAACCCAATATCCTTTCCCTGGTTCAAGGATCTCTGCATTTAAATAGCCACCCGAAGCAAACCCATAAATTGTTCCGGAAATGATAATTCCATCCGGGTCTTGAATGTCCGAGATATTTATAGGAGTATTTATTCCTGACATGAGATTCCAACCTTCAGTTAAGCTAAGCGTAAGCTCACTGATTGGGATGCCTGAAATAGTGGTGCTGCCTGCTTCATTGAATCTC
>CEUC01037967.1_pt1 | contig 10188 bp, 10 predicted proteins | sample 356471 | NCBI WGS metagenome assembly CEUC01 (sample SAMEA2623295, study PRJEB7988) | marine metagenome | biome: marine biome (ENVO:00000447); feature: deep chlorophyll maximum layer (ENVO:xxxxxxxx); material: "saline water (ENVO:00002010), including plankton (ENVO:xxxxxxxx)" | depth 40 m | reverse complement strand
TTTGGACGCAGTATCAAAAACTTTAAAACGTCCATGAAAGAAGCGGAGGAGGCTGGTGCGGTCGAGGGCGGCGAAAATGCTCAGGGCGAGCTTGAAGAAGGACAGCCCGATTTAGAGAATATGACCGAGCAGGAAAAAGAAGCTTATTTAAGAAAGAAAGCCGAAGAAGAGGGCGAAGCCAAGGACAAAAAAATGAAGGATGAGGCTGACTCGTTTACCGCATCGTTACCGAGAAAAGGGTCCTACGACTACAGTCAGGATCAGGAAAACAAAGCCTGAGGATACCCGGAAAGAATTTCTCCAGATATAAATATAAAACCCGCGGGACCTTAAGGTCTCGCGGGTTTTTTTTATGCGTTAAATAAATTCCCAAAATTGTCATCCTGAGGAGTCTTTTGGCGACGAAGGATCTCAATACCTACCAACGGGCGAGATTCTTCGCTAGCACTCAGAATGACATATAAAAGAATTCCTGAGCAAGTTGCTATTCGTATTCCCAGGGTTCCTTCAAATTGTCGACCGTCCAAACCGACCAGCCATCCATATCCTTGTAAATTCCCTTAGTATAGAAGTTGAAAGGATCAAAAAAGCGCACCCCCTTAGATTCGTCTATTTCAAAATTGACCTGCTTTTCCTGAACCTCGTTAGATTTGCAATTCAAGAATCCTTCAGGGTCAACCTTGGACAATTTGAATATTTCCTCAACCTTGTCGGCGTCAAGTTCAGCATCGCCAACTGCGACAAGAACCTTCTCCATGACCGCCTTTACCTCTTCCTCCTCAAGATGGTGCATCTTCATAATGACGTCCCGTTCAGAAAAATAATAATGTTTTCAACTATTATACTCCGAAAAATTACACCTTATTCAATTAATTGAAAGGGGTACGAAATGGATCGAAAGTTAGCGGTCAGTTAGCTTGGGCGAGTGCGATGATGGGGTCGGGGAAAATGCCGAGTTGGATGGTGCCGAAGATGGAGATGGCAATTACGAACAGGGTCATCGGTGACAGGGTGATATCGAACTCTTTAACAGGGTCTTTCATATACATAAAGACGATCACCTTCAGGTAGTAATAAAGGGATATAGCACTGTTGAGCACAGCTATGATGACCAGAATAAGGAATCCTTCCTTAAGCGCGGCGCTGAATACAAAAAACTTGGCGACGAATCCGGCCAGCGGTGGTAGTCCGCCCAGTGACAGGAGAAATATCGTCATGGACAGAGCCAGGATCGGATGCTTATAGGCCAGCCCGGAATAATTTTCCATTTCAAGATTTTCATCACCCTTGCGGCCGAGCAGGATCACGATACCGAATGTTCCGAAGATCATGAACGCGTAGGTGAGCATGTAGAACATGAGAGCTGATGAACTGAGCGAATTTTTCGCGATGATGGCGATGATCAAGTAGCCAACATGCGCCACACTGGAGAACGCCAGCAGTCTCTTAATGTTCGTCTGCATGATCGCGCCCAGGTTTCCTATGAACATGGTGAGTACTGAAACGGTGCACAACAGGACTTCCCATGATGGAGAAAGCTGTGGTATCGCTTCAGAAAAAAACCTGTAAAAAGCCGCGAGGCTTGCCGCTTTAGGTCCGACTGCCATGAACGCGGTGACCGGGGTTGGCGCTCCCTGATAAACATCCGGCGCCCACATGTGAAATGGAACTGCCGCTACTTTGAATCCGAAACCGATAATCATCAGCACCACGCCCATGATCAAGAGCGGTTCAGAGGCAACGTCACCTTCTCCAATGACATTTGCTATCGACGCCAGTTTGGTGGAGCCCGTAGAGCCATAGATCAGTGTCATTCCATAAAGGAGGAATCCAGTCGCGAACGCTCCCAGTAAGAAGTATTTTAGAGCCGCCTCGTTGGACTTAGTGTCATTCCGCCTGATTCCCGCCAGAACATAGAGGGAAATGGATACGATCTCAATTCCCAGGAAGATCATGATCATGTCGGTGGAGGAGGCGAGTAGAACCATTCCAACAGTACAGAACAGGATGAGACTGTAATATTCCCCAACCTTAATGCGTTCGCGTTTGTTGTAATCTATCGAAACCAGAATCGCCATCGCAGAACTGATGCAGAATATGAACGTAAAAAAGACTGAAAAATTGTCTACGATGTAGGCGCCGTTAAACGAATGAACCGGCAGGTTGTACTTTGCCAATGAGCTGATAGCCCCCATGAGCAATCCGGTCAGGCTGATGAACACCAGAACAGATTTATCCTTGCCAATGAATAGGTCCGTTACAAGCACCATTATCCCGAACACTGAGAGTACAAGCACCGGGGCGAGACTGACAAGATCAATTGCTGGAGCGATAATGGGTTCCACTATTATAAAATCCTTAACAAATCAGATTAATACAAAATGCTAATGCTTTGCGCCACTCAACTTCTGGTTCATTTTGGCGATGTCTTCGACTTTAATCAGCTTTGCGTGCTCCGTGTGACCCGAGCCCGGTTTGCCCGGCCTGAAATTATCAGGGTGAACCTTAACCAGTAAATGCTCGACTGAAGCTTCGAAAGTTTTCAGGAACGGTTTAGGGTAAAGGCCGATCCAGAATATAAGAACAATCAAAGGAGCGATAGTTATCATTTCCCTGCAATTCATATCGGGCAGGTTTTCGTTTTTAGGATTGTCCAGTTTCTGGAACATGACACGTTGGAACATCCAAAGGATGTAGCACGCGGCAAAGATAACGCCACTGGTAGCACAAGCGGCCCAGAGACCATTGTTCTGGAAAACGCCCAGCAGGATAAGAAACTCACCTACAAACCCGTTCATCCCAGGGAGTCCGATGGACGACAACGCTACGATCATAAAACAGATGGTATATTTTGGCATCACTTTAGCCAAACCGCCAAATTCACTTATCTGGCGTGTATGTCTGCGGTCGTAAATAATTCCCACCAAAAGGAAGAGCGCGCCCGTGCTGATGCCATGGTTGATGTTCTGCAACAACGCGCCCTGCATTCCATAATGATTGAATGCGAAAATACCAATCATCACGAATCCGAGATGGCTTACCGAGGAGTAGGCCACAAGTTTTTTCATGTCCTCCTGCACGAGAGACACCAACGCGCCATAGATGATGCCGATGATAGACAGCCATGCGATCATCGGCATGAATTCATAACTGGCATGCGGGAATAACGGCAGATTGAAACGGAAGAATCCGTAAGTGCCCATTTTCAAGAGGACACCAGCAAGAATAACCGAGCCTGCAGTGGGTGCCTGAACATGTGCGTCTGGAAGCCAGGTGTGAAACGGAAACATGGGAACCTTGATGGCAAACGCTAGGAAGAACGCCATGAACAGCCATTTCTGCGGAGTCAGTGGTAAGTCCAGATTTTCAGTAATGAATACGAGATCCGTCGTGGCAATGCCCGTCTGTTCCTTGATCGCCACGTAGATCCAGATAATCGCGACCAGCATAAGAAGAGAGCCAACCGCGGTGTACAGGAAAAATTTGACTGCGGCGTAAACACGCTGGGGTCCGCCCCAAACGCCGATGATGAGGTACATTGGCACCAACTGGAATTCCCAGAAAAAGTAGAACAGGAACATATCCAGCGAAATGAATACACCCAGCATACCGGTAGACAACGCCAGGAAGGCCATCATGTACTCGCGAATATTTTTTTGAATGTCCCACGATGCGATGATTGAAATCATCGTGAGAAAAGTGGTCATCACATAGAGCAGGAGAGATATGCCATCCAAGCCTACATGATAACTGATGCCCCATGATGTAATCCACGGAACACTGTACTCAAATTGCATCGCATGCGAACTGGCATCAAAGTTAGTCCACAGCAAAAGCGAAAGTAAAAAGTCTGCGACCGCGAAGGCGAGAGCCGTCTGCTTGATAGCTCCTACCTCATCGCGAGGAATAAAAGCTAGAAGAAGAGCGCCAACCAACGGCAAAAATGTCAGAAAAGTTAGAAACATATTTTTTATTCTATAACGAGATAATCAATAAACCGATGAAACCGACTACCATAAACAAAGCATAATTTCGGACGAAACCGGATTGAAAAGTACTTGCATGATTACTCAGCCAGCCAATAGTTTTGGCGGAACCATTGACAGAGCCATCAATTCCTCTTGCGTCGACCTCTTTCCACAGCAAGTTTGATCCTTCAAGAGTTGGCTTGACAATCGTTTCATCATAAAGTTCGTCTACTTCGTATTTATTTTTAACCAGATCATATCCCCACTGACCCTTAGTAAAAGATTGAGGAAGGTGCGGCATTTTTATGTAGCACATGTACGCGCCAAAAATACCTGCGACGGCAATGCTGAAGGACAGTGCCATAAGCGCAACCTCCACCCACAGATTGTGTTCCGCAGGCTCTAACAAATGCGTCAACGATGGAGCGTGTTTTCCCTGTTCATGAAGCAAGTGCGCCGAATGCTCAATGGCAGATGCCATGTCAAAATGGAATACCGGTTCCAGCCAGTTGTGCAAGACATGCCAGCCGTGGAAGAGTGGAATGCCCAGAGCGCCGCCGAAAAAAGCAAGTCCCGCAAGAATAACCAATGGAACGGTCATGACCTTTGGAGACTCATGCGGGTGAACATGCGGGTCCACCCTCGATTCACCAAAAAATGTCATGAAGACTAGGCGGAACATATAGAACGCCGTAAGCAAGGCACCCGTGATTCCCATTCCCCAGAGAATCACATTACCATCCATCAAAGCATGATAAAGAATTTCGTCCTTACTGAAGAATCCGGATAGAGGGAATATTCCCGCGATAGCCAGAGTAGAGACAAAGAAAGTAATAAAAGTAATAGGCATATGGTCCTTAAGCCCTCCCATCTTCCTCATATCCTGCTCACCATGCAGGCCATGAATGACACTGCCCGATCCCAGGAAGAGGCAAGCTTTGAAGAATGCGTGAGTGACCATATGAAAGATAGCGGCGGTGTATGCGCCAACGCCAACGGCAAGGAACATGTACCCGATCTGGCTTACAGTGGAGTAAGCAAGGACCCGTTTGATATCAAATTGAGTCATGCCAATGGTAGCAGCAAATACAGCGGTGCCACCGCCGACAAAAGCAACCGTTGTCATCGAAAGCGGCGCCAAAGCGAACAACGCGTTACAACGTACAACCATATACACCCCAGCCGTTACCATGGTCGCCGCGTGAATGAGCGCGGAAACAGGAGTAGGGCCTTCCATCGCGTCCGGTAGCCATGTGTATAGAGGTATCTGCGCAGATTTTCCACAGGCTCCGACAAACAGCAACAAGGTGATGATCGTTACCGTTTCACCGTCATAAATAAGCTTCTCAGGTGCGGCGTGAAATACCGTCGTAAAATCTATCGATCCAAAAATATTGAAGATGTACATCACAGCGAGCAGGAACGCGAAGTCGCCCACACGGTTCATGACGAACGCCTTGGTACCCGCGTCGCAGGCAGATTTTTTCTCGAAGTAGTAGCCAATCAGGAAATACGAACAACAACCCACACCTTCCCAGCCGATGAACATCAGTAGGAAGTTGTTCCCCATAATCAACAGCAACATGGAGAACATGAACAGGTTTAAATAGGCAAAGAATCGGTAGAAACTGTATTCCTCATGCATGTAGCCAATGGAATAGACATGGATGAGGAATCCGACACCCGTTACGAACAGCATCATAACCATCGATAGAGGATCGATTTGGAATCCGAAATCGACAGAGAAATCTCCAGCGGACATCCAGGTGAACAGCACCTGCTCGTACACCCGTTCTTCGACAGGGGTCATCACCAACCCGGCAAAGATAAACAGGGTTGTCAGGAACGATAAACCCACCGCTCCCGCACCGATGAGCCCGACGGCATTTTTGCCGATGCGTAGACCGAAAAACCCATTAATGATGCAACCGATCAGCGGGTACAGAGGTACCAGCCCGGTCAGTTTCAGCAACATAAGTATTTCCTCAGGATTTCATAATGTTGAATTCATCCAGATTGATCGTGGGCTTATTGCGGAACAAAGCGATAATAATCGCCAGGCCAACCGAAACTTCAGCCGCCGCAACGCACATGACCATGAAACTAAAAATCTGGCCATCGTGGAGGTTCAAGTAGCGATCAAACGCGACCAGAGAAATATTGACCGCATTGAGCATGATCTCAATAGACATGAACACAACGATAGCGTTTCTTCGCACAAGCACGCCCGTCACCCCGATGACAAACAGCGTGGCACTAAGAAACAAGTAATGAGATAGCGGAACTATTTCCATTTCTATATCCATACTAATCTACCTTATTTTTAGCCAATACCACGGCGCCGATCATAGCAACCAACAGCAGGATAGAGGCAACCTCAAAAGGTAAAACAAATTCAGTAAACAGAATCGTTCCCACTTGCCTGACAGTACCGAAAGTTTCAGGTCGCAAGGCAGGGGAGTCGAAATTACCTGATTCCACAACTGCAATTATTTTGTACAGGACACCGGCGACTAAAAGCCCGGACAGCACAGTCAAAAGTAAATTTTTATCCCTCGAACGCCAACTCGCACCTTCACCAGACCCTTTTAAATTAAGAAGCATAATGACGAACATAAAAAGGACCATGATCGCGCCAGCGTAAATGATGATTTGCAAAACGGCGATGAAGTGGGCCTGTTGCAGGACAAAGATACCCGCCAGCCCCAGCATCATAGCGATCAGCGACATGGCCGACCCGACAGGACTGTTGTTTACGACCACTCCCAGCGCGAATGCCACGCAAAGGCCGGCCAGAGGATAAAAAATCAGTAATTCCATTTTCCGTACATTTTCCTGGTGAACTCAACCCGATCCTTAAGTTGCTCAATCGGCACGGACAGTTGCTCAAGATTGTATTTCATATCCTCGCGGTTGAGCATGGGTATTTCATAGTCATCGCTCATGAAGATGGCTTCTTCAGGACAGGCCTCCTCACAGTTTCCACAGAAAATACAAACCGCATAATCGATGGTAAATTCCTTAGGCCATCGCTCCACATCATTTTGCTTACCTGTGTTTCCCCCCGGGGTAATATCAATACAATAAGCAGGGCAAGCTGCTTCACATAATCCGCAGGCCACACAGTTGGGCCGATTATGCTCGTTGATGGCAAGAACCGGTCGTCCCCGATAAGCTACCGGGATGTGAACCATTTCTTCGGGGTAATACACCGTAAAAATGGGTCGCTTTTTCTTTTGTCCTAGAAAAAACGGGATGAATCCGAATAAATTCAAAAAGAAATGACGAGAGGTGATGTACATACCCCTGATAATTTCAGGAAGGTATGACCGCTCCCACCAAGTCATTTTTACATTACGATCAACAAAATAAGCCATGGTCGGTATTCCTTATTGCACCGCTAAAATCACCAGCCCGGTGACAAGAATATTGGCCAGTGAAAGCGGTAAAAGGATTTTCCACCCCAGCTTCATAATCTGATCGTATCGGAACCTTGGAAGGGTCCATCGAATCGTCATTTGAAACCAGATGAAGAAAACCACCTTAGCGAAAAATACAGCGACGTTAATTAACATGACAGCAAGGTTCGCGCCGCTTGTTCCTAGAAAATCAAACCAGGAAAGAAGAGTGGCCGTTGGTAGAAACGGAATATGCCACGCTCCAAAAAATAAAATGGTGACGATCGCTCCGATTGTGACCATCTCGATAAACTCGGCCATTAAAAACATGCCGAACTTGAGTCCACTATACTCGGTGAAATAACCCGCGACCAATTCAGATTCTGCTTCAGGAGCATCGAACGGGATACGTTTATTCTCAGCAATAGAAGCGGCAAGGAACATGAAGAACCCGAGTGGCTGGAGAAAGAATCCCCAATTCAGGAAATCTTCCTGCGCGGCACCGATATCCGTGAGCTTCATTGTGCCGTACACCATCAGGACGCCGATGATGGTAAGGCCCATCGTTACTTCATAAGAGATCATCTGCGATGCAGTTCGCATCGAACCCAGCAGGGACCAGTTGTTGTTGGAGGCCCATCCTGCAATAACATAACCGTAAGTGGCCAACGAAGCGATGGCGAATACGAATAGCAACCCGACATCAAGATCGGAAATCACAAGATTGACAGATTCCCCCCACAGATCATACTGACCCCCGAAAGGGATGACCGCAAAAGTAAGAATAGCCGGGATGACCGCAACTATCGGACTGAGAGTGTGTAGAAAACGATTGGCGCCTTGAGGAATGAAGTCTTCCTTGGTGAACATCTTGAGAGCATCGGCAATCGCATGAAACAGGCCAAGTGCCGTGAACCCCATGATATCCGCTCGGTTCGCGCCAACGCGATCCTGCATGATGGCACTTTGCTTACGTTCCACCCACGTCAGTACCGGGGCAAAAAAGCCCACCGTTACTCCGACGATGAAAAGAATCTTAACCAGCGTGATTGCTAAATCGAGAATCATATATTCCCAAGCCTAATTCAAAGGGCCAATCAAAGGTTGTCGTTTGTTGACAGGGTAATCCTTCCTTAAAGGATGTCCCTTGAACTCTTCGTAAAGCAGTATCCGGCGCATCTCGGGATGGTCATTGAATTTTATCCCGTACATGTCCCACACTTCACGCTCGTACCAGTTGGCAGTTTTCCATAATGTACATATCGAATTTATAGAGCAGTCATCCTCACTGACAGGAATTTTTATGCGAAGACGTCCGGTATGCTTTAAAGAGAAGAGATGATAGACCACTTCAAAGCGGGCATCCTTGCGGTTCATGTAATCAACCGCGGTGAGGTCCATCAGGAAATTGAAGTCGAGTTCAGGATCATCACGAAGGAATTTGAAGAGCTCAAGTTCATTCCCTTTCTTAACCGTAAGCGTTTGGTCGCCACGGAAATTGTGAGAGTCGATGATGATGCTCGCGTATTTTGATTTAACTCTGTCGATGAAATTCGTACTCATATTTTTCTTAAAATTAACAACCGATTTTTATAGGCTCCGCGCCGAGCGGTTATTCCCAGTCGAGGCCGCCTCGCTTCCATACATACAGAAGACCAACACCGAGAATAAGAATGAACAAAAGCATTTCAATGAAACCAAACATGCCGAGTTGCTTAAACAGGATGGCCCACGGAAAAAAGAAAACAGCTTCGATATCGAACAGAACAAAAAGAACGGCCACCAGGTAAAACTTGACCGAGAAACGTTGATGGGGCGAAACAATCGGACTTTCACCACATTCAAACGGTTCCATTTTGTCAGCAAACTCACGCTTTGGCCCCAGCATCGACGTCATAACAACCATACCGCCGGCGATACCAATTGCCATCAGTAGCAAAATTCCTGCACCTAGATAACTTTCTAGCATGAAGCCACTCCTCGGGACGTTGATGCCCCGATAACAAGAGAAATCATTGGACAGAATGCGACAAAACTCAAGCCTACCCAATGTAATTGTAAATCAAGAATGTTTATTGATTTTCAAAGACTTAATATGGTTTTTCGTGACCCTTTTCAATGCTCAGAAACACCATATAAATAGAGGGGCGATAGTATCTAAGCCTGTAGTTATTGTCAACGAAAAAGCGTTTTAAATACCATGTTTTCGGGGTTTTTAGAGAAAGGGCGATCAGGCCTGTTTTAAAAAGACAGGGAGGGTGCTGTGACCGTGAAAGAGGTAATCATGAAGAGCACCTTTGCGTAGGTCGAAAAAATATAAAACGAGATGCTTTGACACCCCACAATATTATTGAAAGGGGTCTTTGACGAGGCTCAGCATGACACCACAGGTCCATTTTGTCATTGTGAGGAGTGTTAGCGACGAAGCCGTTAGTCCCCCTTGCGGGAGAATCTTGGGTTGTGCAAAGTACTCACTAATAAAAAGGGGGTCAAAAGAGGAATTGATTGGTGCGGGGAGAGCGGGGGAGGTGAGCGCACAAAAAAACCCGCCTGGTTTTCACCAAGCGGGTTTCTTAAAAATGATCCGGCCTCGTCCTACTCTCCCACACGGCTCTCGCCTGCAGTACCATCGGCGCAGAAAGGCTTAACTTCCGTGTTCGGAATGAGAACGGGTGTGACCCTTTCGCTATCAAGACCGGAAAGCTGTATGTTTCCGTCTAATAAAATATTAACAATTGAATTCGTTTTGAAGTAAGCATGAGGAAAATTTAAAGGTCAAGCCTCGCGACCAATTAGTACCAGTTAGCTGAACACATTGCTGT
>CEUC01148580.1_pt1 | contig 10193 bp, 7 predicted proteins | sample 356471 | NCBI WGS metagenome assembly CEUC01 (sample SAMEA2623295, study PRJEB7988) | marine metagenome | biome: marine biome (ENVO:00000447); feature: deep chlorophyll maximum layer (ENVO:xxxxxxxx); material: "saline water (ENVO:00002010), including plankton (ENVO:xxxxxxxx)" | depth 40 m | reverse complement strand
CCCCTCCCTTTTCTGCACCATTCCACTCACCGACGGGGGCAAAGAACAGCGCCCGGGCTATCCGGATCTGCGCATTGAACATGTCGATTCCGGGACCGTGGCCTATCTCGATCCCAAGCTCTACGAGGAAGAGAGCCGTAGATCCACCCTGCGAAGTTTCTACTACAAGCTTGGGGCAAAACCTTCCAAGGTCACCGAAGACGCCCACCACCTTCTTCTCGGCTTTGCCCACGACGGTGTGGATGGATCCTGGAGCTTTACCAGTTGGGAACTCCTCGATCTCACCACGCTGAAAATAGAACTGAAAGCGGAATTTCAGGCCTCCAACCGGGATCTCTATGGTGACGAATCCCATTTGGCGTCCTCTCGCCCGACAACCGGCGAATGACCGGCAGAACCATCACCGACCACCATGAATTCCTTTCCTGTCATCATCCTCTCGCTCTTTTCCTCCTCCCTCATCGCCGCCGAACTCGGTCAGATCTCCGGGGTTGAAGCTCAACCCCTCATCGCGCAGACGAAACGCCTGACTCAAGCCCTCGAATTTATAGGCGCGCCCCTTACTGCTGCCCGGCGACAGGCCCTTGAAGAGGCCCACTCGGGTGAGACTGACGCCGTCGTGGGTGTCGGCGTACAGGTCGCTCTGGACCCCCTCTGTCTGGCACAAGTGACCATCAATCCCGAATCACGCGTGAAAGTCGTTCCCGGTCCCGCCAAGCCTGTTCTGGTGGAAGGTGGCTGGACTGTTTTCCTCATCAAGGTGCACAACGAAGCAGGGGTGACCGCCCCCCTGGGAGTGCAGAGCCCTAACGCGCGAAGCATGCACAACTCGCCCAAGGAGGACCTGCCCGACCGCTGGTTGGATCTCGCCACCATGGACAAGCAACCGCTCGCCAGAACACTGGGTGGACTTAAACTGGAGTACCGTATCCTCTCGCTCTACAGCCGGGACCGGGGAAAGAGAGAGGGCAAACTCCAGTTCGACGTCGGCCAGGGAACCCAGGACCTGGGCTTTCGCAACGAGAGCAGCATTCTCTTCACCTGCCGACCCGCTCATGAGATCGAGCTCGAAGTTCTCGATGAGAACGGCAAACCCACCACCGCCGGCTTTGAGATCCGCGACGAACTGAATCGGGTTTACCCTTCCCAGTCGAAGCGGACCGCTCCCGACTTCGCCTTTCATCCTCAGATTTACCGTGCCCACGGGGAGTCCCTCCGCCTGCCCACCGGTACCTACACCATCCGAACCTATCGCGGTCCCGAATCGCTCCCGCAGGAGCGTCAGCTGAAAGTCGACCAGAACACAGGGAAACTCTCCTTCAAGACCAGACGCTGGATCGACCCCTCCCTCCTGGGCTGGTGGTCCGGCGATCATCACATCCACGCCGCGGGCTGCGCCCACTACACCAACCCCACCGAAGGCGTTCACGCTCCCGACATGATGCGGCACTGCCTGGGAGAGGACCTCAAGGTTGGATGCAATCTGACCTGGGGACCGTGCTTCGACTATCAGAAACAATTCTTTACCGGCAAGGATGACAAGGTCTCCCGCTACCCCTATCTCCTCCGCTACGACATAGAGGTCTCCGGTTTCGGTTCGCACCAGAGCGGTCACCTCTGTCTCCTCCGCCTGAAGAACCAGATCTATCCCGGCGGAGATTCCAAGGACCACTGGCCCAAGCTCTGCCTGAACACCCTGCGATGGGCCAAGAAACAGGGAGCCCTTGTCGGCCCCGCTCACTCCGGTTGGGGCCTGAGCGTTCCCGGCAAGGAACTCCCAAACTACAACCCCCCCCCTTTCGATGGAATCGGCGCCAACGAATACATCGTCGATGTCACCCATACCGTGGAAGGCCCGGATGGCAGGCAGGTAGCCGCGGTCGATTTTCTCTCCATGGTCGACACCCCCTACCTTTGGGAACTCAACATCTGGTACCACACCCTCAATTGCGGCTTCCGTACCCGGATCAGCGGGGAAACGGATTTTCCCTGCATCTATGGCGAACGGGTGGGACTGGGACGTTCCTACGTCAAACTTGAGGGCAGGCTCACCTTCAACGAATGGTGTGAAGGCATCCGCCAGGGCCGCAACTACGTGGGGGACGGTCGTTCACACCTGATTGGATTCCAGGTCAACGACACTGAAATGGGCGTGGGTGACAGCAGCGTCCGGTTGGACGGACCGGGCAAGGTGACCGCCCGGGTCAGGGCCGCAGCATTTCTGCCGGAGAAACCATATCCCGGAATACGGGACCTCCCCTACGACAACAAACCCTACTGGCACATAGAACGCTCCCGACTGGGCGACACCCGTGACGTAACCGTTGAAATTCTTGTCAATGGGAAAGCCGCCGCAAAGCGCACGCTGCATGCCGACGGCAGCCTGAAGGACCTGGCCTTCGAGGTTCCCATCGAACGCAGTTCGTGGGTCGCCGCCCGCATCCTTCCTTCCTCCCACACCAACCCGGTCTGGGTTACGGTCGCGGACAGACCCGTGCGAGCTTCCCGGCGCAGTGCGGAATGGTGCCTGCGTGGAGTAAATGACTGCTGGAGTCAGAAGGAGAAGTTCATCGATAAGGATGAACTGGATGATGCCCGGAAGGCCTATGATCACGCCCGTAACTCCTATAAGCGCATCATCGCCGAGTCGGAGATCCCTTGAGTGGCGGTTGCCGACTCTGATCGTCTGCCCCAGTCCGGAGGCGGGTAACCAGACCCTCCCCGGGATCCTGACGTTCCCATCCGCAGGCTCCACACGGTTGACAGGAGGCCATTTGGGGAATGAATTGCTCTCACAGAATGACCTGGAACGAACAATTCATGAAACTGTTCGACCGCTGCGTCGAACGCTACCGGTCCGGGGACGCGGACTTCGCCCACTACTACGACGGGGACGATCTCCGTTTTCTGAAGGAGATTGGCTGCAAACCGCGCGAACTCTTCGACTTCGTGGAGGATTACGTGGACGAGCAGGCTCCCGCCCCAAGCACCGCCCTTCTCGTCGCTGGAGTTCGCCGCGATTACCTGAATGTGATCCAGAACGGCATTTCCAGCAAAATTGAAATCACACGCGACGACCTTCCAACCTTCGGCGACACCCTTGGCAACATCGCCTACCTGCCACGGATCCTGGCCAAGGCCCGGGCCAAGCTCCGGGGGGAACTCGATCCCGACCTCATGTACTGCTGCGGAGGCGATCGTAAGTTTCTCCGCGAGCACTCGATCCACCCAGCCGACTTCCTCCGCAACGTCTGGGCCGCCGGCGACAACGATGACAAGGTCATCAACCTTGTCCGGAACAACGCTGGCGGCTCACAGGAAAGCGCTCCTGATTGAGCCCATAACCCTGTGACAGTTCTTAACAGCTGTTCCCACCTGGACGCCAAATTAACGTTTCAGATCGCATCCGTTCCGCCCCAGCCTGTGCCATGTCCAAGTATGACGGCGAACAGATCCTGGTCGTTCCACGCAGCCTGTTCGACGAACTGGGAGACTTTCAGGGCCTCACCACTGAAACGGAGCGCTACATCCCTGCCCTGCTGAAACCCTCCAATAATTTCTTCATGGATCGCGAAATCGCGGAAAAGGATCCCGGTCACAAGCAGATCATCCCTTATTCGCTCTTTCGCCACCAGGGCCACTACCTCCACTACGTTCGCGGAAAGTCGGGGGGAGAAAGCAGGCTCCACGCCCTGGGTTCCCTCGGTATTGGCGGTCACATCAATCCCGTCGACGAACGGGGCGATCCACTTGGCCACGCCACCTACATGGCCGGGGTGGAGCGCGAGATCGAGGAGGAACTCGTGCTCTCCTCCCGTGTCACGCAACGGATTGTTGCGCTACTCAATGACGACAGCAATGCGGTGGGACAGGTACATCTCGGAGTCGTTCATCTCTTTGAGTTGTCCAACGACGAGGTGAGCGCCCGCGAGGACGCTCTCTCCGATCTGCAATTTCAGGACGCCGAAACGCTCAAAGGCCCCCTTTACGACTCACTCGAGTCCTGGTCCCGCTTCTGCGTGGATGCTCTGGACGAGTTCTGATCGCGGCACGATCGCCACAGGCCGACCAGTCTGACCGCCAATGATCACAGCGCCTGAATGACCCGGATCTTCCGGCTTCACCACGGCATGATTTTCCTACCCGGCGTAGGAGGATTCCACCCGCTGGGCGACGTCCCGGTAACCGTAATCCACCTCGTAGATCTGCTTGAAGCAGTCGAGTGCCTCATCCTTGCTCTCCACCTTCTCATGGATGAGACCGAGTTCATAGAGAACCTCCTTCTTGGTCTTGTCCATCACGGTCAATTCAGCATTGGCGTCCGCGAGCTGCTTGATGGCCATGTCGCTCATCCCCTTGGCATCGAAGGTGCGCCCCAGGAGCAGAAGCACCCGGGTGCGGATATGCGGGTTCCGGGTGGCCTGCTGGAGGTGCGGAATGGCATCGCTGTATTTTCCGGCATGGTAGAGTGCCTGGCCGAGGTCATAGCGGAGCTGGGGATCAGTCGGGTTCTGTTCCACCCGCTTCCGGCGCTCCTCCACCTGAGCGACCGCCCTCGTCTGTTGAAACTCTTCCAGGGCGGCATGAGCTTCCTCGTCGTCAGGATTCTCCGACACCCGGGTCTCAAGATTTCTGATCTCCTCTTCCCCGGCGCGGTCCTTCATGTTGTTGGCCTTCATCTTGAGGGCCGCATCTCCCGCCGAGAGGGTGTGGGCCCACTCATACATCTGTTGCGCCATCGCCCAGTCTTCCATCTGCTCGTAAATGGCAGATAACTCCTTGGCCACATCGAAATTGTTAACGTCCTCGTTGTACCGGAGGACGAGCTGGTCACGCTTCTCCTCAAGTTGATCCTGGGTCATGGCAGACCGGGAGGCTTTCTCAAGGGCGAGGGCTTCCTCGTCATCCTTCTTCACGAGGGCCCCGGAAGAATCCTGACTGCGCGCCATGGAGGCCCTCGCGGTCATGTCCTTCTCGCCCTTGACCGCATCGGTATCGGTCGGGTCCGCCTTAACGATGTCCTTGTAGACTCCGGCCGCATCTTCCGGCATGTCACGATTCTCATAAAACTGAGCAAGTTTGTGCAGGAGCTTGGTGTTGTCGGGCGTGGCTCTCCGGATGGTTTCAAGCGCGAAGGCGGCAGTATCCAGCATGTTGGCGCTGAAGGCCACGTCGTGTAGCAGCTCATTGAGCGCCGCGTTGTAGGGATCCTTCTCCAGCTCTTTCTCAATGTCATCGATGACCCCGATCGGATCCTTCTTGGCCTTGCTCTTCAATTTTCCGGCACCCCCTCCTCCGAAGAGTCCCTTCTTCTTGGGCGGGCCAGCGATCTTCATTTCCGCGGCGCGCAATTTCCTGCGACCATCGATGAATCCAGGCTCCGTCTTGAGCACGGAGATCAGCAACTTCACGGCATAGCCCAGATTGTTCTGCTCAATGGCTGCATCCGCCTTGAGAACAAGATCACTCAGGTTCTTGGGAAGGCCTTCAACTCCGATTTCGGTGGGGCTTGATTCTTCAATGGATTCTTCGACCATGACAGTGGGATTTTGCGTGGGGCGCTAATGAAGCGACTTCCGCCCGACATGGCAAGCGCCCGGTTGGCCCGGAGAAATTAGGCCCGTTCAATCGAACGCACCAGTGATTCTGTCCTGTTTCCTGCTAGCGACCCTGCTTGTTGCGCATGGCACGGTGAACCGGAGAAGTCATGAGCGAACCACGGGAGACCTTCGAAGTTTCCTGCACCGGGACAGCCTGACCCGCACCCGCATTCGGGTTATTCGCCTGATTGGACCGCAGGGCCCCTCGCGGGGGCAGGACTCCCTGCCCGACCGAGGCCCGGGCCCGCGGAGCAACATCGCTCCCTGCATCGTAATCCTTCTGGTAACGCTTCAATTCCGTCTGGCTATTCAGGATAGAGGGATGGATGAGAATGACCAACTCCTCCCGCAGGATGTCCTTGCTGTTGAGCCCCAGCAGTTTGCCAAGTAAGGGGATCGAACTCAGGAAGGGCACTCCCGAACCGGTCCGCGTATCCGACTCGGTGATGAGCCCACCCAACACAATGGTCGAACGGTTGGGCACAGTCACCCGGGTCGAGATCTCATCGGTGTCAATGTCGGGCACTTCCCCGAATCCCTGAATGGCACGGTTATCCCCGATATTGTCCCTCACCAGGGAAATCTCGAGAGTGACCTCGTCTCCGGAGTTCACCAGCGGTCGCACTTCCAGTTCGAGCACGATATCGCGAAACTCCACGTTGGTGGAAAATCCTGTCTGCGTCCCCCCCTGAAAGGTGCTGGTGGGCACCGCAATTCGCGATCCGGAACTGATCCGCGCAACCCCGTTGTTGGTGGTGAAGATGGTCGGTCGCGAGATGGCCGTGAAGTTCCGGTTCGTCTCCAGCGCATTCACGAACACCCCGAAATTGTCTCCGATCACGGCATAGGCCGAAAGGCCACCGGCGGCAGCACCTGGCGCTCCCAGCAGTGAATTGAAGTCGAGCAGGGTATTGGGATCGATCACGGAGGGCACGCCATTACGATTCTGCACGGCCCCTCTGAAGTCATGGTCACCGGTAAGCAACCGGGCCAGGTCCACTCCGAAGCTCCGGTCCTTCCCGAGGTCGTAGCGGGCAAAGACCGCCGTGATGGCCACCTGTTCCGACGGTTGGTCCAGTTCATCCACGAGAGACTGCACGATCTCGATATGGTGCGGCGGGCCATTCACCACGATGCTGTTGGAAATGTTGTCACCCACCAGCAGGGTCTTGCCGATAAGAATCGACTCGGGTGCGGTCTGGATGTCCTGCTGGGCAAGCTGCGCGCGCGAACCACCGCCGGTTCCACCCGTTCCGCCCGTTCCAAAACTCGTGCGACCGGTCGTCCTCGATCCGGTAGTCCTGCCACTGCTCGTGCCGCTTGTCCGTCCGGTAACCCCCGTGGGACTGCGACGAGCGCTTCCACCTCCCACGCTGGAGGTTTCCAGAGTGCGCTCCAGCGCATCGGCCGCCACCGGGATGAACTCGGTCACCGGCAGGTAGCGCAGCTTCTTACGCAGGAAGTTCCGCTTGGAACTGGGGGCATCAAAATCCGCGATGAGGCCTTCCACGAAAATGATGTCCACGGGGCGCCCCATCAGGAAGATGCGACTCGTCCGCGGCTGCGCAATAATGTTGATGGGCGTATCCTCCCCGGAAGATGCGCCTCCTCCGGCAGCATTCGCAGCATTCGCAGCATTCGCAGCAGCGGCGGCGTTTGGCAGCGGGGGCGCAGCCGGATTGCCGGTGTTGGCCGACGTCGTATTCCGTCGCACCCCGGCCGTAGCATTCGTCTGCCGTTGGTTGTTGAAGATCTCATTGAGGCGGGTGGCCAGATCCTCCACATCGGCAAAGGTCACCTCCACGAACTTGGTGCCTACCTGTGCGGAGGGAACGTCGATCCGATCCTTCAATTCCACCAGCATGCGCACGAGCGGCAGATTACCCGAGATCACCACCGAGCCGGCATTTGGAATAGCCGCTACCGTCCCGGCTGAACCAAACTGCTGCACCACCGCCTGGAAAGCGCGCAACGCGTCGTCGGGCTTGAGATACTGCAGGGCCATCACGTAGGTCACAAAGCCGTCAGCAGAGACCTGGCTCTCCAGGTCGTCAATATCGTCACCCACCGGAGGACCCAGGGGCTTCGGGCCGCTGGTCTGGGAGTTGGCGAGGACCAGTTTCACAAAGCTCGCATCGTCATCGTCGGGAATGATCTCAAGGCCTTCCATCACAAGACGTTTCTCAATCACCCTGGCGGCTTCGGCATAGGTCATCTGTCCCGGCACAATAAAGGAGACCTCCGCTCCGGAGGCTTCCTGGCTCACCAGGACCTTCTTGCCCGTGTAAGTGTGATAGAGGTCCGCGATATCCTGCCCGTTAAGATTGGCGGCATTCAGCTGGGCTGGCAGATTTGGATCCGGGGCGTTGGGTGCGGCCACGGGAGCGCGCCCGGGAACTGGATCCTGCGGTTCAGGATTTGCAGGGTTGGCAGGATTTTCGCCAGGCACCGGGGGAACCAGTCCAGGAGGTGCAGGCACCGGAGCCGGGGCGGGCGGAGCTGCAGGGTTGGCAGGATTCTCCGCGGGCACCGCTGGTTTTTCCGCGGGCGCCGCAGGGTTCTCCGCAGGCGCCGCTGGGTTCTCCGCAGGCGCCGCTGGTTTCTCCGCGGGCACCGCTGGTTTCTCCGCGGGCACCGCTGGGGCCGGGGCGGGAGGTTTTCCAGGCGCGGGAGCCTGGTTGTCCTGCGCGGCCAGAGGCAGCACGAGGGTGAGCAGGAGGCAGAATGCAGTCGTTGGTCTCATTGATCTGAAGTCGTAAGGGTTGATGGGCCTCTAGCGGGTGGGAGGATTGGGAATGCGGCGGACGCGCGGTTTGCCAGCGGAGGGCGAAGGTCTTGATGATGGGCGGGACGGCGGGGTTGGACCACGACTGCTCGAGGGACGTTGTCCCGGCTTCGAGGTCGGTTTCGAGGTCGGTTTTTTGCCTGCCGGAGCCTTCGGAGTGGCCTTCTTGAGAACGATGAACTTCTTGTCATACTCCACCGTGCCGATCTTGCCGCTGCGATTCTTGATCTCGACCTTGGTATCCATGAAGCCCTTGCCCCGGTCCACACTCACCACCTCGAAACCCTGATCGTTCTCTTCTTCCGGATGCAGGCGGATGCGCTTGTCACGTTCCTTCTTGTTGATCAGGACCACGAACCAGCCTCCTTTCACCTCGCAGGTTCCGGCCAGGGTGTATTCATCGAGGGGATTGTCCTCTTCCGCTTCCACTTCCGGCGGCGGTGGCGGCACGGTGAAGGCGGACCTGGTCCACAGCTCACTGTAGCGGGCCAGTGGCGTCTTGGTGGGAACCTCGGAAAACGCCGGGAGCACTGCAACCGCAAACAGGGAGGCGGCGCAAGGGACGGTCAGGAATTGGAGGGATCTCATCATGGCTTAAATCTGGTTGGAAAGGACTTCAGGTAGTGCTCCCGGTTTCATCTCTTCCCTCGGGAATGAACCACTGCTCAAGCACCACCGCACAGTCGACCTGGGTATCATCATCCTTCTTGGGATTGATTCGCAGACTGGTGGCGGTTCGCAGGTCCGAGGGAGAATTCAGGCGGTCGATCCACTGGAACAGAACCTGCTCCCGCCCACTCACTTCAATTTCCACCCGGGCCCGGAAAAAGTTGAGATTCCCGCCCTCGATCCCGGTCATGGGTTTGACCCTCTTCACGGTCAACCCCCGCCGCTTTGCCTCCCGGTTGGCCAACGCCTCCAGGTCGGCGAGGGCCTTCTGCGGGCTCTTGATCTGCTTCTGCTCATTGCGTTGGAGCCACTCGATCTCGGCTCGCCTTTCCTCCTGCATCGCGGTCATTAACTGAGCCGTCGCCAAGTCTTCAGTATAGCCTTTCAAGTCCTTCTTCGCCGTATTTTTTCGCGGAGAATATAAAATCTGGAAGGCCCCAATATTGATAATCCCAAAGACGAGGAGTCCCACCACCACCAGCAGTTTTTTTTCTCGATCACTCATCCTTACTGTTCCTCCGGCCCCTTGATTCTTGCTTCATAATGAAAGGACCACTTGTCCCCCTTGGCCTGGGGCGGCGGCGTGGTCCACTGGTAATCATCCAGTCCCCTCTCACTCTTGAGGGCCTCATCAAAGGCCGTGGCCTGCCCCAGTTCATCGGACTTGCCCTGGAGTCGGATGCTCCGAATAAGGGTCAATTCCAACTTCTCGCCATCAGCCTGAACGTCGAGCTGGTTGGAAATGTCAGCACGATCAAGGCGCACCCCTTCTTCTCCCCCCCGGGCCCTCATGCAATGATAGAGCAGTTCCACCGTGTTGTGATCCTGCTCCACCACCGGTTGGAGCTCTCTCCACTTATCCTCATATATTATCTGTTCCGCATGAACTGCGGCGTATGGAGCGTAGGCCTCACGGGCCTCCTCGGCCGCCGTCTGGGCCCCCCTAAGGTCCCATACCAGGCCAAGGATTCCCGCCAGGTAAAACAGCATCGCCGCAGCCGAGGCAATCACGATGTGCTGCTTCTTGCGCCTGGCCACGCGCTCGGCACGCACATCTGCCGGCAGCAACTGACTCGACCGGGCCGGAATGATCGGGGCCGGCTTGGTCACCACCGTGGCTGGCCCGCTAAGGCCGGCGG
>CEUC01015691.1_pt1 | contig 10303 bp, 8 predicted proteins | sample 356471 | NCBI WGS metagenome assembly CEUC01 (sample SAMEA2623295, study PRJEB7988) | marine metagenome | biome: marine biome (ENVO:00000447); feature: deep chlorophyll maximum layer (ENVO:xxxxxxxx); material: "saline water (ENVO:00002010), including plankton (ENVO:xxxxxxxx)" | depth 40 m | reverse complement strand
ACGAACATCGGCACAGGGCATGCCACTACGTGGGCGATGATCGTTGCCGACCGGCTAGGTGTACCGATGGACCAGGTAGAGGTGTTTCAGGGAGACACCGATCTGGTCCCCTCGGGGGACACGACCGCTGGGTCCAGGTCAGTGCAGTTGGCGGGTTCGGCGATGGCGGATGCCTCTGAGAAGCTCATCGAAGTAGCCCGTCAAACTGCAGCTGACCAACTTGAAGCGGCCGTGGCCGACATAGTCCTCGAGGGTGGAACCTTCCATGTGGCCGGCACTCCAACTGCGAGTCGGTCATGGATCGACCTAGCTGCTTCCTCTAACCAGGTCCTCACTGGCGTTTCGGACCATGAACAGGTGGGTGCCACGTTCCCGTTCGGCGCCCACATCGTCGTTGCTGAGGTTGACACCGAGACCGGCTATGTAGCGATCGACCGCATTGTTGCTGTCGACGATGCCGGCACCATCATGAACCCGTTGTTGGCGGCGGGCCAGATTCACGGCGGTCTTGCACAGGGTGTGGCACAGGCACTTATGGAAGAGTTTTGCTACGACGGGGACGGCAATCCGCTGACCACGAACCTGGCGGACTACTCGGCCATATCGGCAATGGAGGTACCGAGTTACGAGCGCACGTTCACCCAGACACCCTCACCGCGCAACCCGTTGGGCGCCAAAGGAATTGGTGAGTCGGGGAGCGTCGGGTCGACCGCCGCGGTTCAGAGCGCGGTCATCGATGCCGTGGCTCACTTAGGCATCAGGCATATCGACATGCCGCTTACGCCTGAGAGGGTCTGGCGTGCGATCCAATCAGCCTGACAAACTGATTAATACAACTGGACTGGCGTCAACCTTGTGAACGAATCACGAGTACACCTCGTAGAGCGTATGCGTGAGTTCGGGATCACCGTCTTCGCCGAGATGTCAGCGCTTGCCGACAGAACCGGTGCCATCAACTTGGGGCAGGGGTTCCCGGACTCCGACGGCCCCCACGAGGTCCTCGAGGCTGCAGTGGCAGCCATCCGTGCCGGCCACAACCAGTACCCACCGGGTCGTGGAATTCTGCCGTTGCGCCGAGCAGTTGCTGACCACCAGCGCCGCTTCTACGACATTGAGATAGACCCCGAGGCGGAGGTACTCATCACCGCCGGGGCATCAGAGGCGATTGCCGCAGCCATGCTGGCCCTCGTCGAACACGGTGACGAGGTCATCATGTTTGAACCCTATTTCGATCACTACGCGACCTCGGTCGCACTCGCCGGTGGACGCCGTCGGGTGGTAGCGCTGCGTGAACCTGATCTTTCCTTCGAGCTCGCCGAACTAGAGGCGGCCGTGGGCCCACGTACCCGCCTGATCCTCGTCAACACCCCCCACAATCCCTCTGGCAAGGTGTTCAGCGCCGAAGAGTTGGGTCAGATCGCACGGGTAGCAGTCGACCACGACCTCCTAGTCGTAACCGACGAGGTCTACGAGCACCTCATCTATGACGGTGGTAGCCACGTGGCGCTGGCGACCCTCCCAGGGATGGCTGAGCGCACCCTCACCATCTCCTCTGCAGGGAAGTCCTTTGGATTCACCGGATGGAAGATCGGTTGGGCCAGCGGACCTGAGGTCCTGGTGTCGGCTTTGCTCACGGCGAAGCAGTCGCTCACCTATGTGAACGGTGGACCCTTCCAGCACGCCATAGTGGCCGCACTCGGCTTGGACGATGACTACTTCGCCCATCTTGCTGACGACTTGCAGGGCAAGCGTGACATCCTTAGTGAGGGCCTGCGCACTGCGGGCTTCAGGGTGTTTCCGACAGCGGGTACTTACTTCGTGACGGCTGACATCCGCCCTTTGGGTGCGGACGACGGCGTGGAGTTCTGCCTCTCTCTGCCGGAGCGCTGTGGTGTCGTAGCGGTGCCAAGTGTCGTGTTCTACGACAACGAAGAAGCCGGTAGACACCTCATCAGGTTTGCCTTCTGCAAGAGGCCCGAAGTGCTTGCCGAGGCTGCAGAGCGGCTGGCAAGCATGGCAGGCTCCTAGCCATGAGGTTGATGCGGTGAGGGTTGCAGCCGTCCAGCACGACGTGGTCTGGGAGGACCGTGAGGCAAATCACGAGCACCTGACCGGTCTGATTGCAAGTGCTGCAGCCGGAGGTGCGGACCTTGTGGTCCTGACCGAGATGTTTCCAGTCGGGTTCTCGTTAGCAGCCGACCGCATAGCGGAACCACCTGACGGTCCAAGTATCAGATTCCTGCTCGAGCAGGCCGAACAGCACGGCCTTTGGACTGGTGGTTCGGTGCCTGTCAGAGACGATACCGATTTGATGCCGGTGAATCGGTTCGTGCTTGCCGGTCCCGACGGCACCCTCCACCACTACGACAAGATGTATCCGTTCACCTATGCGGGTGAGCGCGATTATTACCGGCCTGGGGAACGCCCTCTGACCGTGACCATTGAGGGCGTGAAGGTCAGTCTCTTCGTCTGCTACGACCTCCGCTTCTCAGAGGCCTTTTGGGACCTGGCCCTGACAACAGACCTCTACCTGGTTCCGGCCAACTGGCCGTCCAGTCGTCGTGAGCACTGGATGACCCTGCTACGTGCTAGAGCCATCGAGAATCAAGCGTACGTGCTTGGCGTGAACCGTGTCGGTGATGATCCCCGGTTCTCTTATTCGGGCGACAGCCTCATCGTGGATCCCCTGGGGGAGGTTCTAGCCGAAGCCGAGCCGGGTATCGAAGCCGTTCTCATGGCTGACGTGGAACCAGAACGTGTCATCAGTGTTCGCACTGAGTTCCCATTTTTGCAGGACCGTCGAGGGAAATGAACAGCCCCGAAATCCTGGAACGGGCACGTTTGCTGGTCGAGCCAGCCATGGCCGTAGCCGTTGAAGGCCTCTGTGCCGAACTGGGCCTACCCGCCCGCTACCACCTGGGCTGGGTTGAGGTGGATGGCTCGCCCTCGACTGTGGGGGCCGGAAAGGGACTCCGACCCGCTTTGGCGGTGCTGTCAGCCGAAGCCGTGGGTGCTTCCAGCGAGGTTGCCCTCCCAGGGGCGGTTGCCGTCGAGTTGTTACACAACTTTTCGCTAATCCACGATGACATCATCGATGGTGACATCGAGAGGCGACACAGGGCCACCACCTGGGCGGTCTTTGGTACCGAGGACGCCATCATCTCCGGCGATGCACTCCACAACTTGGCATTTCAGGTGCTACTCGGCGAAGCCACGCCGGAACGGGTAGCAGCTACTGCTTGTCTGGTCCAGGCCACCTCGGCGATGTTGGCTGGGCAGGCTGCCGATATGGCATTCGATGACCTGCCGGTGGTTTCCTTCGGTGACTGTCTCGCCATGGAGGCCGATAAGACCGGAGCCCTGCTGGGCTGTGCTGCATCCATTGGCGCCGTGTTGGCCGGTGCAACGCAGGAGACAGTCGCTGCACTCGAGTTCTTTGGCAGCGAGCTGGGCCTGGCTTTCCAGGCGATTGACGATGTTCTCGGCATTTGGGGTGACCCGGCTGTGACCGGCAAGGCCGCTGGCAATGACCTCCGAAAGCGCAAGAAATCAATGCCGGTTGCTGTCGTGTTGGCCGGGAGCTCGAGTGGAGCGACAGACCTTGCCGCCATCTACGATCAGCCTGGGGACCTCTCCACCGATGATGTTGCCCAAGCCACTGAGATTATTGAAGCTGCTGGAGGAAGGGAGCGAACCGAGACGGAGGCATCGGATCGTTTGAAGTCAGCTTTGGCGTCGATCGATGGGTTGGCGATACCTGTTGCAGTCGATGAGGAAATACGCAACCTGGCCCGGTTCGTTGTGCAAAGAAACTTCTAGACTTCAGGACAGCCTCAGAGGCGTCGGATTGCACCCAGCCTCACGACAGCCCGCCCTTCCTCACGTGATGTGGTCAGGTCCACTTGACCCTCCAGGACCCATTCGTTGAATCCCTTTGGGTCAGCGATTGTCTGCGTGACCTTCCACATGTCGGCGGCACTGTCGTCAAGTACGAAGAACTCACTCCCTCTAGCGTGGCTGTCGGTGGGAATCACCGAATGCTCCTCCCAGTAGGGGCCGATTGCTTCCCTGATGGAGTCGGTGGTCCATGTGGTGCCGTCGACGGTGGGAACATCGGCAAGCATGTCAGTTGCCTCACCACTGCGGCGAGAGAGCAACTGCACCCACCTGAAGACCTCATTTCGCACCATCACACGGAACGCTCTCGGTGATGTGGTCACATCAGGGCGATCGAGGTCGGTGTCTTCGACAGGGTCTGTTTCGGCCGGGTCTGGGTTGCGTAACTTTTCCCATTCGTCAATGAGGCTGGAATCGACCTGACGGACACTTTCGCCCAGCCATGCCTCCAAGTCGCGGAACTCCTCGGTCTTTTCCTCGTCGGGCACGTTCTGGACAACCGCCTTGTAGGCCTGGGTGAGGTACCTGAGAACCACTCCCTCGGACCGCTTGAGGTTGTGGTGGTCCACGTATTGTCGGAAATTGAAACCCAGTTCATACATCTCACGCGCGACTGACTTGGGCTGGACGTTCTCGTCACCTACCCAAGGGTGGTGTGATCGAAATACATCAAAGGTCCCGTAGATGAAGTCAGCCAGTGGTCGGGGAGGCCGTACCTCATTGAGGCGCTCCATTCGCTCCTCGTACTCGACACCCTCCATCTTCAATCTGTTCACTAACTCGGTTTTCAGGCGGTTCACCTGGGAGGCCAGGATCACACCCGGGTTCTCGAGGACCGATTCGATGACCGAAAGTACGTTGAGGGCGTGTTGTTCCGGCGTCGACTCTGACTCACTGTCATGCAACTCGGGAATCACCTCGAGGGCAAACAGCGACAGTGGCTGGTGGAGGGCAAAATCGTCCTGCAGGTCCACTCCGATGCGGACCATGCGGCCTTCTTGGTCGGGGTCGGCCAGTTCCTCAACGATGCCCGCGTCCCGGAGTGACCGGTACACGCTGATGGCCCGACGGATGTGTTGTCGCTGGAACTTGCGGGGTTCATGGTTGTGGGTAAGCAGCCATCGCAAGTCGGCACCGCTGTCACCCGGTCGAGACAGCACGTTGAGGACCATCTGGTGGGTGACATTGAAACTGGAACCCAGGGGCTCAGGTTCGCCGTAGACCAATTTTTCGAACGTCTCCTCGTTCCAGTGGACGTAGCCTCGTTCCGGCGGCTTCTTCTTCACAGGTTTCTTCTTCCGGGTCGGATCCGCTGAAACCTTGGCTTCGGCACGGCGGTTCTCGATCCAGTGCACGGGGGCTTGGGCCCAGACGTAGCCCTCGTCATCGAAACCCCGACGACCGGCACGTCCGGCGACCTGTGCAAACTCACGGTTTGAGAGCAGACGGGTGGCAGAGCCGTCGTACTTGCAGAGTTGAGTGAACAGAACCGTGCGGATTGGCACGTTGACACCGACGCCGAGCGTGTCTGTGCCACAGATCAGCTTCAGTAGGCCTGCCTGGGCCAACTTCTCGATCAGCAACCTATAGCGGGGAAGTAGGCCAGCGTGGTGGAGGCCGATGCCATGCCCGATGAACCTGCGCAGGTCCTTGCCGATTGGCGTGTCGAACCTGAAGCCGCCTATCGCCTCGCGGATGGAGACCTTGTCCTCTTTGGTGACTACGTCGAGGCTGCAGAGGTCCTGGGCCTTGTCTGCCGCTGCCTTCTGGGTGAAGTGCACGATGTAGATGGGAGCCCGATCGGTGTCGACCAGTTCTGTGATGGACTCGTGCAGAGGGGTCTCGCGGTACTCGAAGGTGAGGGGAACTGGTCGCTGCGAGCCAGCCACAGTCATCGTGGGTTTGCCGGTACGAACCGTCAGATAGTCTTCGAAACGGGCGGTTGGGCCGAGGGTCGCCGACATGAGGAGAAACTGCGCGTCAGCCAACTCCAGTAGTGGTACTTGCCAGGCCCAGCCACGCTGTGGGTCGCCGTAATAGTGGAACTCATCTGCAACTATGAGGCCGACGTCGCTTGATCGACCTTCGCGAAGGGCCCTGTGGGCCAGGATCTCGGCTGTGCAGGCGATGATCGGTGCTCCCGGGTTGACCGAGGCGTCGCCTGTCACCATCCCCACGTTTTCGGAGCCGAAGTCGCGGGTGAGGGCAAAGAACTTCTCGCTGACCAGTGCCTTGATGGGTGCCGTGTAGACGCTGCGCTCACCTCTTGTGAGGGCCGCGGCGTGGGCAGCCGTGGCCACGAGGGACTTTCCAGATCCGGTTGGGGTTGCCAGGATCACGTGATTACCGGCCAGCAGTTCCAGAATGGCTTCTTCTTGGGCTGGGTAAAGAGTGATCCCTGCCTCTGAGGTCCATGCCACGAACCCCTCCAGTAGTTGTTCGGGATCCGATTCCAGTGGGAGCCGGTCAAGGAGACTGGTGTTCATCGGGTCGGGCGCACCAGGGCAGAATGCTCGGCTTCGACCACGGCGTGGAAGGTGCAGCCGTGGAGGTGGTCGTTGACCATGCCCATCGCCTGCATAAAGGCGTAAGCGGTGGTGGGACCCACAAATGTCCAGCCCCTTCGCTTGAGGTCACGGCTCAAGGCTGTGGACTCAGGTGTGTGGGCCGGTATCGGATCGACTGGTCCCCGGCTCTTCGAGGTCGGTTCCCATGACCATATGTAGGTGGCCAGGGAACCAAATTCGTCAGCGATCTCGAGGGCCCTGGCGGCGTTATTGATTGCCGACTGGATTTTTCCACTGTGCCGGACAATGTCTGAGTTTCCTAACAGACGGTCTACGTCTTCAGGGCCGAACTCGGCGACGGTGGCAGCATCGAAGCTGGCGAAGGCCATCCGAAAGGCCTCGCGCTTGCGCAAGATCGTCAACCATGAGAGGCCAGCCTGGAAGCCCTCAAGGCAGATCTTCTCGAACAAACGAGTGTCATCAGTCGTTGGGCGCCCCCACTCATCATCGTGGTAGGCGATGTAGTCGACATGCTCTCCAGGCCACCAGCAGCGCACAACTCCGTCATCGTCGGTAACGAGGTTTCCACTCACTTCGGGCCCAGCCCGGTTCTCTGCTCCACGGGGACCGACGTTACGCTCCCTCGACCGATTGCCCGACCCAAGGGAGGCTTCCCATGATCGTTATCTCAGGCACCATCAACATCGATCCAGCCAGTGTCGATGAAGCTGTGGCGGCGATCGTGCCGTTGATGAACGCAACACAAGCCGAGGACGGTTGTATCGACTACGTGCTCAGCCTCGACCCGGCGCAGGTCGGACTCATCAGGATTTTTGAGAAGTGGGAAAACGAAGAAGCGCTCAGTGCCCACATGAGGTCAACTCATTTGGCCAATTTTCAAGAGAGCATGGCCACCCTTGGCGTGACCGGAATGTCGGTGGAGCGTTTCGACGGAGCCACCATCACCAAACTGTTCTGATAGCCCTACTGGACGACTCCCACGGGAAGGCCTTCGCTGATCTGGTCTAGGTACTCGGATAGTCCCCAGCCGACGTGACCGTCACAGGTGAAGCGGGTCAGGCCCTCGGTGATCCTCGTTAGCAGTTCGTTGCCTTCGGGGGTTGTACGGCGATTGCGCAACGGGATCAGCGACTTAACGTCACCGACTACCTCGTAGTTCCTGTCGGCGGTATTTATAGTGGCGACCAGACCGGTCTGGTACCAGTCGTCATCCCAGGTGGTGTCGATTGAGACATTGGTTATCTCGTGGTACTTGTCACCAAGTAACACCATTCCCCCCGATCGGGTTTCAACACCGTTCCTGCTGACCAGTGAGATGACCATGGCGAAGTCCTCGCTGAAGACCAGCGGCAGCCAGCGGTACCAGGAGACTGCCTGCCAGTAGCGGGCTCCCCATGACTTGTCACGCAGACCTAGGCCGTCCACCTCAAAGTGCTCACCATCGATCTGGATGAACCCTGTAGCTGCCATGTGTTGCTCGTAGTGGGCCTTGGCGAACGACTGTGCCGCCTCCTGTGATGGCTCCTCGCCGGTTGCAGCGTCGACTGGTCGGCCACCCAGCATTGGAGAGATGCCGCGGTAAGTCAGGTCGATGTTGCACTCCACGATTGGATTGGTGGAAAAGGCCAGCTTTGGTTCGGCCATCTCGCAGGGGTTCTTGAGCAGGCAGAGTTGGCCCTCATAGCTGACCCGCAGTCGGTCGAAGGGCTCTTCAACGTCGAAGCGCATGCCGCCGGCATCAAACACCTCGTTCGTATCTATCCGTGGCCGCTGGAACATGAAGCCCACCCGGCCGTCCGGCAGGTACACACAACACGACATCTCGGCGTAGCCCTCGTTTACCCGGTTTCCAAGGCGGAACCATCCACCGACGCAGGACGAGTGGTCGACCACGTTGAAATACATCGACTCGTTGTAGTTGGACACGGGATCTGGTTCGTGGTTGTACTCATCGGTGGGTTCCAACACCAGACGGATCCCCGAGTTCTCAGACATGTACCCGAGTGTGGCAGGTCGTAGGCCATGGCAGCGGACCGGGCGTGATTTCCGACCTATGACTAGGTAGTTGGCTGGGTGTAGGTTCCAACGCCATGGACGTTCGTGAACTTTCAAGCATTGCAGACATCATCCTGACGGGTGCGGCCGAAAAGTCCGACACCGACATGATCATCTACGGTGACGAACACATCACCTGGTCTGACATGAAGGACCGTGCAGGGCAGGTGGCCAACGCCCTTCGAGCCGATGGCGTTGGCTCTGAAGACCGCATCGCCTATATAGACAAGAACGGTCCCGAGTATTTCGAGTTGGCGTTTGGCTGTAGTTTCGTGAATGCCGTGACCGTGGCCATCAACTGGCGCCTGGCTCCACCCGAGATGGCTTACATCATCAACGATGCACAGGCTGGGGTCCTGGTTATCCACGAGGAGTTAGCTGGTCACCTAGCGGCTTTCGAGGCTGACCTGGAAAGCGTCGAGCGCATCGTCGTCATTGGCTCCCACGAAACCCACGTCTCTTACGACGTGTGGCGCAATTCCCACTCTGTCGAAAGCGAAGTCCATGCTGGTCGGCCCGACGACGTTTCGATGCAGCTCTACACCTCTGGAACCACGGGAATGCCGAAGGGTGCCCAGCTCACCAATGCCAACTTCAACGCGGCTTTCAACAACATCGACTGGGCGATGGACGAGGACGCGCGGAGCCTGGTAGTGATGCCGCTGTTCCACATCGGGGGAAGCGGCTGGGCGTTCTTCGGCATGGGTAGCGGTGCCACTTCAATACTGGTACGTGACTTTGACCCAGTTGCCGGTCTCAAACTCATCGAATCAGAGCGGATATCGCACGCTTTCTTCGTGCCGGTGGTCCTTGCATTCTTCTGCATGGTTCCAAGCGAAGGGATCGACCTTTCTTCGATGAAGACGATTGCCTATGGTGCGTCACCCATCACTGAGGATGTGCTGGTCAACTCCATGAAGATGTTCGGTTGCGAGTATTCGCAGGTTTATGGCCTCACTGAGACGACCGGGGTTGTCACCCAGTTGCTGCCTGAAGACCACGACCCGGGTGGGCCCCGACAGAAACTCCTGCGTTCCGCTGGAAAGCCGGTCGCGGGCGCTGAGATTCGCATCATCGATCCCGATACCGGCGACACGATGCCTGATGGAGAGGTTGGTGAGGTCTGGATCCGGTCTGGCCAGATCATGTTGGGGTACTGGCAGATGCCCGAGGAGTCAGCAAAGGCCCTTCCAGGTGACGGTTGGTTCCGCTCCGGTGACGCCGCCTATATGGAAGACGGCTACCTCTTCATCTACGACCGGGTGAAGGACATGATCATTTCCGGTGGGGAGAACGTCTACCCAGCCGAAGTCGAGAATGCCCTAATGGCCCACGAGGGAGTAGCTGACGTGGCGGTCATCGGAGTGCCCGACGAGAAGTGGGGTGAGGTCGGCAAGGCACTAGTGATACCGGCGCCAGATAGCGGTGTCACCGATGAGGAAATTCTGGCGTTTTCCCGGGAGCGTCTGGCGGGTTTCAAGTGCCCCAAGTCGGTCGATTTCGTCGAGGCGATACCTAGGAACCCATCAGGCAAGATCCTCAAACGCGAGTTACGCGACCCCTACTGGGAGGGTCACGAGCGCCAGGTCAACTGAGGAACTGCTGACCTCTGCGACTTTCGGGCCTGTTTGGGAACCTGACTAGGATCGTTTCTTATGGACATCAGAGTTGACGACAAGGTAGCGATAGTCACGGGCGGTTCCAGGGGTATCGGGCGCGCAATCGCCGGTACGCTGGCGGCGGCGGGAGCAAAGGTGATGATCACCAGCCGGAAGGCCGACACCTGCGAGGCGACTGTGGCCGAGTTGTCTGAGGAGACTGGT
>CEUC01030320.1_pt1 | contig 10560 bp, 8 predicted proteins | sample 356471 | NCBI WGS metagenome assembly CEUC01 (sample SAMEA2623295, study PRJEB7988) | marine metagenome | biome: marine biome (ENVO:00000447); feature: deep chlorophyll maximum layer (ENVO:xxxxxxxx); material: "saline water (ENVO:00002010), including plankton (ENVO:xxxxxxxx)" | depth 40 m | reverse complement strand
GCTTATCATATCATCATCGGATTAGCCATCCTAGTTGCATTGCCTTTCGTTGCCTTGCGGATGGTTTTTGATTCCGGATTCAGGACGGGCCTGCTGGCGAGGCTGGAGGGATGCAACGACCTTGAACCGATGAACGATTGTTTGTGGATTCACGCGGCATCGGTGGGTGAGGTGCGGCTGGCGAAAATCCTGATTACCGCGTTAAAAGAAAAAGGGGAGACCCGTCAGATAGTTTTGTCTACGTTCACGCCGACAGGTTTTGAGCAGGCAAAGAAGGAGGGGTTGGAGCATGTGTTCCGAATGCCCCCCGATTTTCCATTGTGGCTCAATCCAGTTTTCGACCGTTTGCATCCCTCATTTCTCGTTCTTATTGAAGCGGAAATGTGGCCGAGTCTTCTTCATGGATGCAGGCGTAGAGAAATACCTGTTTTGCTTGCAAACGGACGCATAACCCAGAGGTCCACAGATCGCTATCTGAAATTTCATTTTCTGTTTAACTGGATCGCGGGAAACGTATCTTTTTTTTCCATGCGAACGCAACAAGATGCCGACCGATTGCGGAGCCTGCGAGTCGACCCGGATAAAATGAGTGTAGACGGCAACATCAAGTTCGATGCGCTCATAGCAGATACTGACATACCTGCGGGAGCTAAGGAAGAATCTAACTGGGTAGTCTTCGGGTCAACGCGACCGGGTGACGAAGGGCCAGTGATGGAAGCGGTGGTCAAGTTGCACGAAGAATACGCTAATCTAAAATTTGTTATCGCTCCGAGACATATAGACCGTTTCCGTGAAGTGGAAGAACTGATCAGGGAATACGGGGTGGAGTTTCAACTTCATACCGAGCGAGGCGATTCAGCAGACTCCCGTCTTGTTCTGCTGGATTGTCTGGGGGAGTTGAACGGATATTATGCGAAAGCCTGTCTGGCTTTTATTGGCGGCGGATTCAACCCAAGGTTCGGCGGTCAAAACATAATCGAGCCTGCATCTCATGGACTGCCCGTTGTGTTTGGCAGGCATATGAATAATTTCGAAGAAGAGGCTCGAGTGTTGATAGAATCAGGCGGCGGAGTCCAGATCAATGGTCCGGCAGACATGTATGATGCCTTGAATCACCTGTTGGCCGACCGGGAGGAACGTCAGCGGCGCGGTGAAAAAGCCCGCGCGACAATCATTAAAAATCGTGGCGCAGTGGATAAAACGATAGAACTTATTGGGAGACTGGAGACCGAAGGCAGGAAACCGGGCAAAGAGGAGTAGCTTATGGGAGGCCCGGTCCAAAAATTTAAAGACCTTGAAGTCTGGAAAGAAGGAATGCAACTTGCCGAGAGTCTGTACCTTTCCTTGAAAGACTGTCGGGATTATTCTCTTCGAGACCAGATTCAGCGTTCCGCTGTTTCCATACCTTCTAATATTGCAGAAGGTTTTGAAAGGAAATCGAATTAAGGAGTTCATTCAGTTTCTTTTTATCGCTAAGGTCTCCTGCGGGGAATTAAGAACCCAACTCTATCTGGTTGCTAAAATTGATATGTTGGATAAATTAACGATCAACGACATGTTGGAAAAGAGTAGAAAAATTTCGGCTATGCTGGCCAATTTAATTAAGACTCGACGGGAAAACCTCTGATTTTTCCAGTCTCCTGTTTCCGGTCTTCGGTCTCCGTTTATGATTTATCTTTATCACCTCATTTCAATATTCGCGTGCCTGATAGTCGCACCCTGTTTTGCTCTTTTTTCTTTGTTAAGTAGAAACAAATGGCGCAGGCTCAAAGACCATTTTGGTTTTGTTCCCTTAGGGGACGCGCCGGACAAGAATCAGAAAACTATTTGGTTCCATGCGTTGTCGCTAGGCGAAGTCGTTGGAGCAACCCCTGCCATCCGCCTTCTCAGGAAAAACAGACCGCAGGACCGCATTGTTGTCTCGGTGACAACCGACTCCGGATTTGAAGCCGCCAAAAGAAAGTTACCGGACATCGACGTTTTAATTTTTCACCCTCTCGATTGTTTTCCTTTTACCTGGAACGCCATCCGAAAAATTCAACCGGATTTATTTGTGTTGATCGACACCGGATTCTGGCCGGGATTCATTCATCTTTTGCATTTGAAAGGTGTGCCGGCGTTATTGTTCAACGGACGTATTTCCAGCCGGTCAATGCGGAGATACCGGATGTTCGGTGCATTTTTTTCGCCACTGTTCAACTGGTTCACAATGTTGTGCATGCAAAATCCGCACAGCCGCGATGGGTTGGAATCGATTGGCATCGACAAATCCCGCCTTATGGTGATCGGCGACCCAAAATTCGACACGCTCCCTTCTCACTCCAAGGATAAACAGGATAAGGTTCGTCAGAAACTGCGAATCGCTCCACTTTCCATGGTTTGGGTGGCGGGAAGCACCCATGAAGGAGAAGAGGAAACCATACTCGATGTTCACAATAGGTTGAGAGAGCACTATGGAAATTTGATTCTGGTTCTGGCTCCGCGCAGACTTGAAAGGACTCTGCATATCGCCCGGACCATTATGTCAAAAGGAATCAGCTTCGTCCGCCGGTCCGATCAATGGGACAAGGAGAACACCGACTTTTCAGTTCTTCTATTGGATTCTATGGGCGAGTTGGCAGAGGTTTATTCAATCTGTGACCTCGCGTTTGTAGGCAATAGTTTTATCACCCCGGGTGGCGGACACAACCTGATTGAACCTGTCGCCTACGGCAAACCAGTTTTGTTCGGACCTCACGTAGAAAACAATCAACATAACGCGGATGCATTAATAGAAAGCGGGCTAGGTATTAAGGTAAGGAATGCAGATGAGATGGAAACGGCAGTCCGTCGCTGGTTATCAGAAGAAGCTGAACTCGCAAGGCTGGAAGGAAAAGCAAAAGGATTTGTCCTCCATCATCAGGGCGCATCCCGCCGCATGGCCGATATCATCAACGACCAATTGAAGGATTGATATAATTATAAAGAGCCCAAATATTCAATGAGTTGATTTGATCGTACTATAATCGATTCTATTTTGGATATTTCGGCTGTCCCATGCTTGCATTGTACGGTTGATTCTATTTAGGGGTCTTTCGAACGCCCAGTCCTCTCGGTCCAATGCAACATTGATTAATCTGACCCCTTCCTGCTTGGTAAGCAAACTTAAAACCTCTTTAAAAATTTCACAGCGGCGCCATTTTATGACGACTTGATCAGAAATATTTCCCCGTCCTGAAACAAATTCCCAGGCATGTAACTCTTTCCTGATATAAATTCCATCAGAATCTCTGATTTGCCTCCTAAAGATATGAATGGTATCAAAAACGGATCTCCACTGTTCTTCAGGTATGGCGATTGCGGAAAAGGTATAAAATTTTCCAGGGTCTGAAGAATCATCAATGTAAATTAGGTGCCTTTTATTAGGCTCGGTTAATTTTGTTTTTAATTTGTATGCGACTCACACTCCATACCGCGAGGGTGGAGAGTAGGAAGGCAGGGACGAGTTCGTAGATGATGCTGTCTGATAATCCTGTTACTTTCCAGATGATCGTGGTGAAAAATCCGGTCAACATTCCGGCGACGGCTCCTTCACGGGTTACTTTATTCGAGTAAAGGGTGAAGAGAATTACGGGGCCGAAGCTTGCGCCGAGTCCGGACCAGGCGAACAGCACAAACCAGAAAATAATTTGTGTCTTGGCGAGGGCTACGGTCATCGCGCCGAGTCCTATCAGCAAAACGGTAATACGACTGACATAAATTATTTGTTTGTCGCTGTGTGCTTTGTGCATGATTTTGCTGTAGAGGTCGTGTGCCACAGCGGATGCGGCAACAATGACCTGTGAAGATGCTGTCGACATGATCGCGGCGAGCACACCGGTCAGAACGACCGCATGAAGGAGAGGTGGAAGTAAATTTTCAGACGCGATTGGAAACAGGTGCTCGGGATCAGCCAGTCCGGGGTATAGTGCCTGCCCGCAGATGCCAAGGAGAATTGCCGAACTGTAAATCAGAGTTCCCCAACCCAAGGCTATCCACATTCCCTGTTTGATGGTTTTCGTGTCCTTCGCCGCCATGTAACGGGTGATCACATGCGGTTGGCCCGGGTAGCCCAGACCAATGCCTAACAGGCCGACCATCGATCCGAAAAAGACGGCGATGGATTTGCCTCCCATCCATGTAAGCGCCGTCGGCGAGGCCCCGTTTACTTTTTGGATCATTGCGGAGAATCCGCCAAGCTCAACCAACGCTGTCAGTGACAACACGACCAGTCCGATTACCATAAGGATTCCCTGAATCAGGTCGGTCCAGGCCACGGCGCGAAATCCGCCCATCATGGTATAGACAATGATAAGAGTTCCGCCTACAGGAATACTGATCAGGTGCGGGATACCATAAATGGCATCGAAGGTTTTACCGATTGCGGTGAATTGCGCCCCGATATAGGCCATCATGCAGGCGAAGATGATAGTAACGGAAACTATGCGTATAAGATCACTGTAATCGTTTAAAGATGTCACCAGATAATCTGGAACGGTGAGTGACCCGTTTTCGCGGGAATATTTTCTGAGACGCTCAGCAATGAATATCCAGTTGAGGGCATATCCCAGGAGACAGCCGGGAAAAAACCATAATGCGGAGAGTCCTTCTTTATACGCCAGGCCCACGGTTCCAAGTACGGCCCAGGCGCTTTCAGAACTGGCCGTAGACGAGATGGCGATGACCCAAGCCTTGAGCGATCGGTCGGCAAGAAAGAAATCCGATGGAGAATAAGTGGAGCGGGATGCAGAATAGCCAATCCACAACATGACTCCTCCGTATATTATGAATACCGCTCCAATGATTCCAGAAAGTTCTGTCATAAGATTTCAGATACAACTCAAATTATTCAAGAAAGTTCCGTCATGGAAAGGATTATAACATTGCGGGGTCTGCGTCAAAAGAGGTGGCTGGCTACTGGCATGGGTATAACAGCGATTCTTCGTCGCTTTGCTCCTCAGAATGACAAAAAGACCCCATATTGTCATTCTGAGCCTCGTCAAAGACCCCTTTCAATAAAACTGTGGGGTGTCGAAGCATCTCGCAATGGTTCCCAGCACTTCGCCTTTCCGCTTTATCGACTTCTCCTACCAAGGAGGGTCGATTTTTTGGATTAATTTCGTTACTATGTCGATTCCTCCGGCGAAGGGTCCATTCCTGTCATCGGCGTACCTTTCATTTAACAAGAAGGCACATGTCGAAATACGATTTTAAATCTATAGAAACGAAGTGGCAAAAGTACTGGGAGGAAAACAAATCCTTCAAAGCGGAACGCGATTCCTCGAAGAAAAAATATTACCTGCTGGAGATGTTTCCTTATCCGTCAGGAAGAATTCATATGGGCCACGTGCGCAATTACGGGATCGGTGACGCGGTTGCCCGGTTCATGCGTATGAAAGGTTTTAATGTGTTGCATCCGATTGGCTGGGACGCGTTTGGATTGCCAGCGGAAAACGCCGCGATCCAGAACAAGACGCACCCGGCTAAATGGACGGAAGAGAACATCGCCTCCATGCAAGTGCAGTTACGGAGTCTGGGGTTCAGTTATGACTGGGATCGTGAAATTGCTACATGCCGTCCTGAATATTACCGGTGGAACCAGTGGTGTTTTTTGCAATTCTATGAAAAGGGCCTGGTCTACAGGAAAAAATCCCAAGTCAACTGGTGTGAGGCTTGCAACACGGTGTTGGCAAATGAGCAAGTGGTCGATGGATGTTGCTGGCGTTGCGATGGAGAAGTGGAAGATCGCTTTCAGGAAGGATGGTTTCTCAAGATAACAGACTACGCCGACCGTTTGCTGGAGGGATGTAAAACGCTTTCGGGGAAATGGCCCGAACAGGTGCTGACGATGCAAGGCAACTGGATCGGCAAAAGCTACGGCGCTGAAGTTGATTTTCAGATTAAGGAAAAAGATGAAGCGATCAAAGTATTCACCACGCGACCGGACACGCTTTACGGAGCTACGTTTATGGTGTTGGCACCTGAGCATCCGCTTACCCGGGAGTTATCCCGTGGTACGGGGCAGGAAACGGCGGTGGATGAGTTCATCAGCAAGGTAAAGCAGGAAGACAATATTTCGCGAACCAGTGAAACCGGAGAGAAAGAAGGCGTTTTTACCGGAGCGTATGCAATCAATCCACTCACGGGCGAAGATGTTCCCGTGTGGGCGGCCAACTTTGTGTTGATGGGTTATGGGACAGGCGCGATCATGTCGGTTCCGGCTCACGATCAGCGCGATCTGGATTTTGCACGCAAGTACAGCCTGCCAGTACGCGTTGTCATAGAACCTGAGGAAGGTTCACTCGACGCGGCGACTATGACGGAAGCGTTTTCCGCTAATGGGAAGATGGCAAGATCGGGTTCCTTCGACGGACTCAGTGGTGATGAAGCCCGACAGAAAGTTTGTGAGTTCCTGCAGGAAAAAGAAATTGGCAAGGCCACGGTGAACTTTCGGTTGCGTGACTGGGGAGTGTCGCGCCAAAGGTATTGGGGTACGCCGATTCCAATCGTTCATTGTGATGGCTGCGGTTTGGTGCCGGTTCCCCAGGACCAGCTCCCGGTACAACTTCCGCTTGATGTTGAGTTGGGTGATCGAGGGCGGTCTCCTCTGACAACACTTGCTGAATTTTACGAAACTCAATGTCCTGCCTGTGGTAAACCCGCACGCCGCGAAACGGATACGCTGGATACCTTTGTATGTTCCTCGTGGTATTTCGACCGATTCACATCGGCGGGAAACGATCAGTTTGCGTTCGATAAAGACGATGTGGACTACTGGATGCCGGTGGATCAGTATGTCGGTGGAATAGAACACGCGATTCTCCATTTACTTTATTCGCGATTCTTCCACCTCGTGTTCCACGACCTGGGGCTGGTTAAGTCTGATGAACCGTTTGAACATTTGCTCACTCAGGGGATGGTTATTAAAGACGGGGCGAAAATGTCCAAGTCGAAAGGCAACGTGATTGATCCTGACGAGATCATTCGTAATTATGGGGCCGACACAGCCCGGTTATTCATTTTGTTTGCCGCCCCTCCCGCAAAAGATCTTGAGTGGAGCAGTCAGGGCGTTGAAGGTTGTTTCCGTTTTTTAAAACGTGTCTGGAGGATTTTTGATGATTTTGCGGATGAGATTAAATCCACCGGTTCCGTTGCCCACGGGTATGAAGCGGACACTAAAGAATTACGCGAATTGAGACGCATAACTCATGTGACGATTCGTCGTGTGACAGATGATATTCAAACCCGTATGCAGTTCAACACTGCTATTTCGGCGATTATGGAATTGGTGAATCATCTTTACACTTTCCGCGATGGGTGGACTTCACAGGAATCCCAAAGCGATGAAGCCAGGGCGGTGGTGAGGGAAAGTTTTGATACTTTGATTTTGCTCCTTTCTCCGTTTGCTCCCCACGTAGCCGAGGAGATGTGGTCGCTTTTAGGTCATAAAACTTCGCTCGTTCAGATTGAATGGCCAATCTATAATGAAAGTTTGACGAAGACAGAGGAACTGTTGATCGTGGTTCAGGTGAATGGTAAGGTGAGGCAACGGATCACGGTCCCAGCGTGCGCCAGTCAGGATGACATCAAGAGCCAAGCTTTGGGTGATCCTAAGATAGAAGAGCAAACGAAAGACAAGGAAGTTAAAAAAGTCATCATGGTTCCCGGCAAACTGGTAAATATTGTGGTGAAATAAAAAGAATGAAAATTTTGCGTTCCGTTTTTTATATTCTGATGTTTGTCCTTCCAATTTCCAGTTGCGGTTACCATCTTGCTGGTTATGGGTCGGCGCTTCCGCCGCACCTCCGCACAATTGCCATCCCTGTATTAGAAAACTCTTCCCCCGAGCCCAATATTCACCGCGATGCTACCGATGCGATCCGCATGGCTTTTATAACGGATGGTCGGCTCAAGGTGGTTGACACGCGAAAGGCCGACTTGATATTGCGTGGAACTTTGACCAACTATCATCTTCGAGCAGTATCTTTTGGTGACAGTGACGCGGCAGAAGAATATGTTGTTCGCTTGGGAGTTGGCATTGAAGCATACGACCAGGTGAAAAAGAAAGTGTTCCTCAAACATGATTTCACCACTCAATCGGATTACCGGGCCGCCTCCGGTGTTATAGATTCTGAAACGGCACGATTTGACGCCCTTAAAGAAGCCTATGATGATCTGGGAGGTCGACTGGTCAGCATCATAATCGAACAATTCTGATTAACTTCCAATGACCCCTGATCAGATTTTTCATGATATTAATGAGGGAACGGTTGCCCCGTTTTATTTTCTTTACGGACTGGAAAGTTTTTACCGTGTGGAGATTGTTCAGGCACTCACCCATCAACTGATCACTGCGGACAACAGAGATTTCAATCTGGAGAATTTCGAAGCCCGGGAAACATCGGCAGGTGACTGGGTGGGAGCGGCCCAAACCCTTTCCTTTATGGGAGGCTCCAAACTGCTAATCGTTCGCAACCTGCATGAAACGACCCTGGAAGATTCCGACCAAAAAACACTTCTTAATTATGTCGCCGACCCGGCACCTGACTCCTGTCTGGTCATAACCGCAGACAAGGTAGACCGGAAGCGAAAACTTTATAAAGCTCTCACCTCTCACAAAGGAGCCGTACCTTGCGAAGCGCCTCAGGAAGCGGGGCTGATTCCCTGGTTGAAACGGCGTGCAAGATCTTTGGGCTATGAATTGCAGGCAGAAGCGGCACGAAAGATGGTGGAGCGGGTTGGAGCCAAACCCGGAATTCTTGCCAAAGAGCTTGAAAAGGTAATCACCTATGCAGGGAAAACCAAAACCGTCACAGGGTCAATGGTGGGGGAACTGGTAGGGGAAATAAAGATGGAAAACGCTTTTGCTCTCACGGAGGCTCTTAAAGAAAAGAAGTCGGAGAAGGCCTTGCGTTTACTGAGAAATCAACTGGACCATGGGGAAGACCCGGTGAAAATACTGGGCCTAATCGCCTGGCAGTTTAGAACATTGTGGGAAGTTAAGCATTATCAGGCTCAAAAGCTGGGAGCCCGAAAAATAGCTGAACAGATGGGGGCAAAGCCATTTCTCGTGGAAAAGGCCATGCAATATACAAAAAACTTCAACCGTGCAACATTGAGAAACGGTATCAAGAGTTTGTTTGAAGCGGACCGGGAACTTAAAACTTCCGGAAAGGATCCTCAGGGGATTCTTGAGTCTCTTCTTTTACGACTCTGTTCAGGCTGAAACAGAAACTTGATGTACTTTTCTAGCGAGGCCAGAAATTTTTCTGGAAGCGGCACGTTTTGGGATTGCTCCCTTACCGGCATTTTTTGAAATAATCCTCGATGCTTCCTTCAGCGCTTTTTGAGCACCCTCTTTGTTTGTCTCATCTACTTCTTCGAGAACAAGCTTAATTGCGTTTTTGATTCGGGTACGTCCTGTCTTGTTTCGTTCGTTTCGTTTTGCGTTTTGACGGTTGCGTTTGAGCGCAGATTTATGGTTAGCCAATGAACTCTCCTGAATTAAAAGGGTCTACACACACATTTAGGGAAACAATACATATACTTTATTTAGGGCGAGTTTGTCAAGGGATAGATAGATTATAAGGACAATACACCCTCTGGAGCCCAAAAAGCCCTCCATCCTACCCTTAAAACTCAAAGGAGTGCGAGTTTAGGTTCAACCATAGAGGCCAAAACCGCTATAAATTATTTAAAAAAGACCACTTAACTAGTCATGAACCAAAACTTATTCATTTTTCGGGTATTACAGAAGTCTGACTGGATCATCAAAATGCTTATCCTACCTACCGACCAAGGTATTTTATGAGCAGTTTTGATTCCAGGATTTGTTTATTACCATCCGCAAATTTTCGCGCCAGTTTGAAGTGATCTTTTGCTTTGTCTTGCTTGCCTTGTTGATGTTGCATTAAAGCCAAGTTGAAATGAATCTCTCCAGCTGTACTGTCGGCGACACTGGCCTGGGTAAACGCGATCAGGGCATCCATATACTTGCCCTTGTGAAAATATTTAATTCCCCGATCATTATGATTTTTCGCCGAAGGTTCCGCCGCCGATGGCAAAAGCAATGGAACCTCATCCATCTTGTCGCAACTGGCGAGTGCAAACGCGAACAGTAAGACTAAAAATAATCTTTTCATAATCGAGAAATTGATGGGGTAAACGAAGTTAATTAAGGCCATAAAGCGAAGGGTAGCGCAGTGGATCTTTAATGTAGTATTCATGTTGCATGTAGGCGGAGTAAAAATGAATCAATCCTTCTTGAAATGCGGGAAACGGGGTGCGACCACATTGGCCAAGGGCATATCCAAGATAATAAAAATACCTGATAACTCGATTGGGTATCATTGCAGACTGTAGTCCCAGCTATTATAAAGTCACCAAAATAATCCTATATCGTCCAAACTTCAAAGCAATTTTCCATTTATGCCTAAAAAAATTAGCAGGCTTCTCAGAGTTGCCTATTTTTAGGCAATCTGCTGTTCCCGTTTCGCCACGGGAATAACTGTATAATATACAATATTTAAATGAGTTACCATT
>CEUC01017150.1_pt1 | contig 10572 bp, 18 predicted proteins | sample 356471 | NCBI WGS metagenome assembly CEUC01 (sample SAMEA2623295, study PRJEB7988) | marine metagenome | biome: marine biome (ENVO:00000447); feature: deep chlorophyll maximum layer (ENVO:xxxxxxxx); material: "saline water (ENVO:00002010), including plankton (ENVO:xxxxxxxx)" | depth 40 m | reverse complement strand
TGGCTAATGTGGTACGATAATTATATAGATAGTAACGGCGAAATTATACTCGATGATAAGGCAGTATTTAATTTACTGTATGAAGGCGCTGATTTAAATAATGTTAAGTGTACGAGGTCTGAAGATTTAGAGATATATAATAATATAGTAGATGAATATGATTTAGATATACCTAAACTGCAATTTACAAGCAGTACCAAAGATAAACAAACATATATACAAACATGTTTAGATAATTGGTTTATCCCTGAAAAATATAAAAATACAAATCCATATAATTATATAAGAAAATTAGCAAAAACACAAAAAGAAATAGATAGAGTAGAAATAGAAATACAAATGTTTGAAGAACGTAATATGAAGAATGTATTACGTTTTATGATATTTTTTATAGACTTTATGCGTGAAAACAATATTGTTTGGGGTGTAGGTAGAGGTAGTTCTGTTGCTAGTTATTGCTTATACTTACTAGGTGTGCATAAAGTAAATAGTTTACAACATAATTTAGATATAAAGGAGTTTTTAAAATGACTAGAACAGCAAGAGGAAAAGAAATAGATATGGCTTCGCTAGTTGCGGCAAACGACGATATGGTTACTGTCGGTAATACAAGTACCAATGTACGAGGTGATATTGTTTCCTCAACTGAAGTAGAAGTACCAGCCGAAGTAATAGAAGAAGCATTTCAAGAAAAACAAGACGAGATTGCAAAACAACCAAAAACAACAGTAGATGATTTACATAAAAAATATAGAACACCTGGAAAGGGAGGACAAGTAGTTTTTCAAGAAAGGAAGTTTAAACGAGATGGAAAAAACTTTGTAGAAATAGAATACGAAGATGGATCAATTGAAGAAAAGGAGGTTAAATGAAAATTCGTCCGATTAAAAAAAGGGTATTAGTTAAATCTTGCGAAATAGGTGCAAGAAAAACTCATAGTGGCATTCTTTTATTAGATGATGACGGACAAGAAAAAGGTATTAGACCCCGATGGTTTCAAGTTAAAGCCATAGGACCAGAACAAGAAGAAGTTGAACCAGGTGATTATGTATTAGTAGCACATGGTAGATGGACATGGGCCGCAACAGTACATGATGCAGATACAAATCAATCAATCGAAGATATTCGAATGGTTGACGAAAACGATATGTTAGCACTATCAAAGGAAAGACCAGCAGATTTAGATTTATATGAAAATCCTAATTGAGCATAACGGTGGACTAGGTGATGCAATTTTAGATACTGCATATTTAAAAAAATTAAAAGAAGTAGATCCGACCGGGCAAATAGATTTACTAACATATTATGATAATGCTGAATTATTTCATGATGCATCTTATTTAGATACAGTATATCCTGCTCCTAAAGATTATAATGTAAATTTTGTACATGAGGATTTAACTAATAAATACGATAGACATGTTTATGTTCTTGGAATGCTTTCATGGGCATTTTTTACAAAGAACAAAACATTATTCGAACAAAGGCAAGAATTTTATCATATAACTGCTTCATCTGAAGATATTTCGATAGAATTAGAAGATCAGTTACCTGTAGATATATTTAATGATTTTTCAATTACTGCACTTTTTTCTGCACCCAATGGGCAAGATATAAAGTCAGGTAAACATATTTCTAAAAAATTATGGGAAACAATATTTGATACATTTCCTGAAATAACATTTGTTCAAATAGGAACAGAACGATATGATTTATCTTTTTCAAATAGAGATAATTTATTAGACTTAAAAGATAAAATTACTATTCAACAAACATTATCAGCAATACCTTTATCGACTTTTGTAATAGGATGTGATAATTTTTTAAATCATGCAAGTAAAGCATTTAATAAAAAAGGAATTTTTCTTTTCGGACCAAATGATCCTAAACAATATGGTTGGAAACAAAATATAAATTTATATAATAAAAAACATTGTTCACCATGTTTAATAGCTCATAAAGAACATAAATGTTGTTTTAAAGAAGGCATAGATAACATTTCAATAGAACAGATAGATATCGCAATAAAAGAATTAATATGATTAAAAATATAGTAGTAATAGGTGGCGGAATTGCAGGCTATATGACTGCATTAACTGTCCATGATGTGTTTAGTAAATGGTATACAGATTATACTCTTACAATAATAGAATCCTCTAAATTAGGAACGATAGGTGTAGGTGAATCTACTGCACAGAATGTTCCATCAGCCCTTGCAACTTTAGGCATCAGTCCTTATCAATTTATAAAAGAATCTGAAGCTTCATTTAAAATGAGTGCAAGATTTGATAATTGGAATTATGAAGGTGAATCGTATCATCATCCGTTAATGCCTATATCTCATCTTGTTGAGTTAAATCTTAATATTAATAGACAAGAAAAACCTGTTGTGTTTGATCCTTATTATAATATAGGATTGGATATATTATATATGCAAGGAAAAAATATTTCATGGGAAGAGATAGGATTTAATAGGTTAATACATGAAAATAAACTTCCTTTTAAAAAACAAGAAGATGGATCCTTTGAAATTTTAAAAATAACCCAACCTAGACCATCTTCAGAAGTTTCATACCCCAGTAATGATAAGGCCTCCCTTGAAGAAATTGTAGGGGTACACATGGATGCAAATTTAGCTGCACAATTTTTACAAAAAACATGTAAACAACGAGGAATAAAAATAATAGATGAAGAAGTAACTGATTGGACATTAGATTCTGATACAGGTTATTTAAAAGAAATAATTACAGAAGGTGGAGATAAAATACAAGGTGATTTCTTTTTTGATTGTTCAGGATTTAGGCGATTAATATTAGGTGATATTTTTAAAGAAAAATGGATAGACTGGTCGCACGAAATTCCTCAAAATAATGTATCGTTAATCGACGGTGGCGTTAAATACAAAGAAGGCGAAGGTCCTGATCTGTTTACTAAATTAGATGCACAAAAACATGGCTGGATGTTTAAGATTCCTTTGCAACATAGAATAGGTTCGGGCTATGTATATTCTGATAAGTTTGTAGATAAGGAAACAATTCATAAAGAACAAGTAGAACATTGGAAATCTCAAGGGTATGATGTAGAAATAGGTAGACAAATATCTTGGACAGCAGGCAAGTATGAACGATCTTTAGTAAAAAATTGTTTAGCAGTAGGATTGTCTGATGGATTTATAGATGCATTAGATGGTAATGCATTAATAATATCTTTAGGTTTATTAAGAGAATTTATACCAATGTTTAATAGACATATGCTAATTGATTCGATGGACTATAAAGATTATAATGCAAAGGCATTAGATGCATATGAACATACAAAAAATTATATTTATTTTTGCCATTTGCAAAAAAGAAAAGATTCTGAATATTGGAAATACTTTAAAAAAGACGAGAATATACCAGAATGGCTTAAAGAAAAAATTTGGTTATGGGCCCATAGGCCTCCACGGGGGTATGAAACTTTAACTCAAACCCATAGACCTTTTGGTATAGGATCTTTTTGTACAGTAGGAATGAGGGCAGGATTATCAGGCGTTCATGTAAGTGCAAGAGATTTAAAAGAAATGGATATGGAAAGAGAAGGGAAACAGGTGTATGATATATGCCAAAGAGTTGAAAAACAAGTTTTAGAACATTCGTCAGATCATAAAGATGTTTTAAATTGGATAAACAATAGTTTTTAATAGGAGTTACTATGATTAAAGAAGGAGATACATTACCTATTGTAACATGGGATATGTATACATGTGATTCAAGAAACCCCGGAGGTTTTTTCGGTAAACATGCAAAGCGTTCTTGGAAAAAGTTACAATCAGATAAGATGTTTGAAAAGAGATGTATAGTCGTTGGTGTACCAGGAGCATGGACAGACAAATGTACATTTCAAATGTCATCATATGAAGGAATGTTTGATTCCTTATATACAAAAGATATAGAAAATATTTATTTTTTATCTGTAAATGATAGTTATGTGATGCAATCTTGGTTTTGGGGGCATTTTATAATTAAACTAGGATTTATAGCAGATGGTAATGGTGAATTTACTGAAAAAATAGGTATGTTGGTCGATAAATCTAACATGGGATATAGTAAACGTTCTTGGCGGTATGCTATGGTTGTTGAAAATAATAAAGTAGAAAAATTACTTGCTGAAAAAGGTATCGATGACAATGTTGCATTTGATTTTGATCCTTTTGTAGATTCTGGTGTAGAAAAAATGATTAAATATCTTAGATCAATAGGAAGAAAGCAAGGGCCACCCGACGAAGGTCGTTGGTATTATAAAGTACCTTTTCCTGAGGTAGATACATCTAAATTTGGCCAGGAAATGGAACGTGACTTTGTAAAAGATCTAGCAGAACAAGATTTAGAATATTCTAAGTGGATGGAAGAAAATAAAGATGCTCAAGATTTTAATCCCGAAACAGATTCTATATATCATAAAGAAATGGAAGAAGAAGATCGAATGAAACAAGACGACGAAATGGAATCTAAAATGTTAGGATCATGATGAAATCTCTTTTATGTTCAGACAAAGATATAGTCGATAGATTACTCAATAAAGAAATAGGTGCTATTTTTCAAGGTAAATTAGAATTAGGACCTAGAGCATTGGGCAATAGATCTATTATTGCCGATCCTAGAATGGAAGATGGCAAGGATCGAGTTAATGAAGTTAAAAATAGAGAATGGTATAGGCCATTTGCATGTAGTATAATAGAAGAACATGCACACGAATGGTTTGAAATGGGCAGGCTCAAATCTTCACCTTTTATGAGTTATGCTATTCCTGTAAAAGAAAACAAGGCAAAAGAAATACCAGCAGTTATACATGTAGATGGTACTTGTAGATTGCAAACTGTTTCTGAAAGCCAAAATCGTCGTTATTATAATTTAATTAACGAATTCTATGCTCAAACAGGTGTTCCGTTAATACTTAATACTAGTTTTAATTTAGTCTCCCAACCTATGGTATTCAATCCAGGAAAAGCGTTAGAAACATTAAGAGATTCAAAATTAAATTTTGTATATTTTCCAGAAGCAAACAGGGTAGTAATATGAAAATTTTAGGAATGGGTGTAGCACACGATTCACATACATGTGTTTTAGATAAAGGCGAATTGGTATATTACCTAAAAGAAGAGTCAATAACTGGTATAAAAAGAGATGCAGCTCCGATAAAATCAATGATAGATGCATTGCATAATCATAATCATATTGATTTAGTTGCATATTCGTCGCCTACCGCCGATATTGCCGAATTATTTACTGTTAATAATTATAAAACTTTCGCTGCAAAATTGGCAGATTGTGAAATAGAAGATTATGCAGATAGGCACCATTTATGTCATGCGGCTATTGGGTTTTATAATTCAGGATTTGATGAAGCATATTCTGTAGTGATAGATTCACAAGGATCGATTGATTATAGAGAAGAACAAGATGTATTTGTAGGTAGAGAAACAGAATCTATTTTTGAAGCATCGTATCCTGCTGATTTTAAATGTATAGCACGTAATCCTCCACATTGGTTTGGTATAACTAGATTATATTCTTTAATTACTAATTTAATAGGAGAAAATGATTTAGAAAATGGTAAACTTATGGGCCTTAGTGCATATGGTAATGATACTGACCTACCATCATTTTTTAATAATTGGGAACCTACAAGGTATGGAGGTTTTGTTAATTGTGTAATACCCTTTACGCATTGGCATAGACCAAAATCAAATGATTGGGAGAAAAAAGGCGAAAATTTTAGAATTGAAATTAAACCAGAAATAGATTTTGCAATAAATGAAATTATAAAAGATACTCCTTGGTTAGAAATGAAAAGTAGAGACATAGAAAAATTACATCCTCCTATGAGTGATAAAACATTGGATTACCAAGAATATGCCGACCTTGCTAAAAAAATGCAAAAAGAAAGTGAAGATGCTGTTTTAAATTTTGTATTTGATAATTGTGATTTTAATGCTTGTAAAAATATTACATTTTCTGGCGGGTATGCATTAAATTGTTTAGCAAATTTTAGATATACACAAGAACTACCACCAGACGTAAATATCTACATAGAACCAGTTGCTGATGACGCAGGTATAGCAATAGGTGCAGCAAAACATGCATGGCATAAACAATCGGGAGATAAAACAAAAAGACCTTTTAAAAATATATATCAGGCAGGACCATCATGGGATCTGTCTCAACTCGATGTACATATAAGGAATTATAAATGAGCGAAACTATTTTATACACACATATCAAAATACCAGATTGTTCGTATTGCAATAAAGCAAAAGAATTATTTGAAAAACATGACATAGAATATACTATTCAAGAAGTAGGCAAGGACTTAAAACCAAGGGATTTATATAATAAAATTGGTCCGTACAAAATATTTCCACAAATTATTTTTGAAGGAAATTATTTACCAAAAGGCTATCCTGACTTAGTTGATAAACTAGGTGAGGAAGAAATTAGTTAGTTTCACTTGCTCGGATAATGCAGATGATGAACCTTGGCATCAGCAACATGCAAGTGATTTAATGGAAAAATATAAAATTTGGTTTGATAATACAGATTTTATATATGATCAAGATTATAGATATATTCAAGCATATTCAAAAACTAAAAAAGATTATGCACCTACAAGATTTTATGTATATGCAGATATAGTAAATCCTGAATTACAAGTCCTATTTAAATTAAAATGGGTATAAATATAGTAAAGTTCTTTAAAGGAGAATAACATGGCTGAAGAAGTAGCAGAAGAATCTGTTGAAGAAGAAAAACCTAAAGCAAAGAAAGCAGCTAAAAAAGCCGCCCCAACTGGTGGTGTAACAAATAGAAAATCAGGTTTTCGACCTGAATAATGCTCGACTTTCCAATGACAGAAAATAAAATCAGAGTTCTAGATGATTACACGTTACGTGAAGTTCTAGAACTCTGCCAACTAGAATACACCCGTAGACAAAAACAATATTACGATAAATTAATAGATGATACACGAAGCTTTCCCTCTGAAAATATTTCATAAAAATAGCGATATAGATCATACATATATTATAAAAGAAATGTTTGATACTATGGGGGATAATACCTCTGTAACTGATCCGACTTGGCATAAAGAAAAAGGATACTCATCATGGATAAAATATTTTTGGGCAGATAATCAGTATTACGGAAAGGCTCATTTAAATCCGGCATTTAAAGAAATAACAGATTTTGTTAATAACTGTGTAATAGAATACCAAGAAGATCTAGGATTAGATATATCAATCCAAGAAATAAAATGTACTTCTAGTTATTTAAATTTTCATGATAAGACTACATCTACCTATCTGCATGATCATGAAGGTGCCGTAATTGCAGGAACATATTATATTTTAATGGAAGGAAATTGTCCAGAGCTTTCATTTTATAATCCCTTAACCGTTCCTTTTAAAGGAGTTCATCCATGGAATACTGCAAAATTTAAGAAAGATTGGAAAGAGGAAATTTCGTTTCGACCTGTTGCAGGAGATTTATTTCTTTGGCCTGGAGATATATTGCATGGTGTAGAATCAAATGGGGCATGGTATGAAAGATACTTTTTAAACATGGGGTTTCATTTTTTCTCAGATAAAGTTCCTAATTTTCCGCCGTTAATTGTAGACTAAGACTCTAGTTAGTTTTTACTCTCCGTAGATACTCAAAACATCCTTTACAGCAGGATGCCGCTCTACGTGTACTTTCTCAAAAGTTACTGTATCAATATAATTAGATCTATTTTGTTTTAATAACTTTATAAAATCGCACAAACCATTCTCCTCAAATCCCCTATCATGCTGATTCAAGTCTCCTGTAATAACAACTTTGGACCTTTCGCCCATTCTTGTTAGCACCATTTTCATTTGACTTGGAGTAGCATTTTGCATTTCATCTGCAATAATCCACGAGTTTTTGAAAGTTCGGCCTCGCATAAAAGCTAAGGGAGCAATTTCAATTGTCCTTTCATCAAACATGCCCTTAATCTGCTGAGGTGACCAATACTCTTCAAAGACATCAAAGATAGGTCTTGTCCATGGCTCCATCTTCTTCTCCAAAGATCCGGGTAAAAAGCCGTGTTGCTCTTCTACTGCAACTGCCGGCCGGGTGATTACAATACGTTCTATTTGCCTGTATTTTAATCGCTGAATAGCGGTTTGAACTGCAAGTAGTGTTTTACCAGTACCTGCAGGGCCTACCGATAAGACTATAGGTATCCTATCATCATATAGTTTTTCCAGATATTCTTGTTGCCGATCATTCCGTGGATTGATGGCAACATCGCGTTTGCGTTTACGGTAGGTACTAAATTGTATAATTTTACTATTCTCGCCATGATAGAACTCGTGTTGGAGTTCTTTCTGAGCCTGGCGAGCGGCTCGCTTCAGTGCTTTTCTACTCATCTATTCTCCCTTTATGGTTATAAATGAGTCTTAGTCTACAACGGTATTTATAAAAAAATGGTTGACCTTGAGTTTTATAGGTGTTATACTATATATGTAATTGTTAACTTATAAATATTAAACTATGTATAGATTAAAATTAACTGTTGAAGAAAGACCGTCTACTACTGTTCGAATTCGATCTTTAGAATTCGAAACATTATTAGAGGCTACTAGTAGGCTTAAAAGTCTTTTATTTAGAGAAGCAAAAGCCGAATTAGATTATGAAATTTTAGATTATACAGTAGAACATCTAGAGACAATAATGTCTATGGGTGATATTGATAACCTTCTAAAAGAAAGACAAAATGAAGGAATCGAAGAAAGACCTAGTCAAAAAATTGCGTGAGGCTTTTTATAAAGTCAAACATGCACGAACAGTAGAAGACTATTATTACTGGCAGGATAGAGTAGAATATGTTGCTCATGCATTAAAACGAATGGAATTTGCGAGGGCCCACTAATGGCAGAAGAACGATTTAATAAAGATGAAGCTTTGGAACGTTCACCACAGTATAGATACATGATAAATCTAGAAAATAAAGAACGTCGAAAAGCAGAAAAAAAACGTAATCAACAAGGAGGTAAAAAAATTGGTAAAAAGCACCCCGACGGTACTTACACTGAGATTTCTACTTCTGATTGCGATTGGCACGAACGATGGCAAAATCCAGACTATGACGAAATAGTCGAACATGCTAGAAAATCTGGTAATAATAAACAGTACGAAAACTTAAATCGACCAAAAGAAGTTAAATTTAAATAAACTACTCGCTGGCGTAGCTCAGTTGGTAGAGCAGGGGTTTTGTAAACCTCAGGTCGTTGGTTCAATTCCAATCGCCAGCTCCATGATATGAAAAATCATTCTATTATATTTGATGAATTTTATGATGATCCTTATGCAATAAGGAGGCAGGCATTATCTTATGATTTTTATTATAGAGATCAGTTACGTTTTGCTCAACCTGATTTACAAGACGACGAGCAATTAAATTTAATGAATAATACAAATTATTGTGGTAGTCGAACTATTACAACAAACAAAGATACAGAACTAATTACAAATTTAAAAAAAATATTACAATTAGAAGAAGTTATATCGTTTTTTCATTTACATTTAGAATCAGACAATGATGACAAAGATATACATAGAGACGAAGGTGTTACACGGTGGGCAGGTATAATTTATCTTACTCCAGATCCTGCACCCGAAAGTGGTACTATGATTTTTAATGATAAAAGAGATGAATTTCCTGTTGAAAACGTGTTTAATAGATTATTATTATTCTATCCAGGTTTACTCCACGGAGTAGGTAGACCATTTGGTAATAATAAAAAAACAGGAAGATTAACCCAGGTGTTTACAATATTATGAGATTAAATACAATTATATATGAAGAATTTTATAAAGATCCTGCAGCAGTTAGATCTGAAGTACTACAACAGGATTTTTACCCAGCTAATTATTTAGATGATATAGTTAGGGCAGAAGGATTAGATAATGATCTAGTTTTTCATTTATCACAAATAGGAAATTTTTGCGGAAAACGTACAATAAATGCAAAAGAAAATCTAGGTCATTTACATACATATACATTAGACATAGTTAAACAAATTTGTAATTTTCAATTTCCGATAGAAATTAACAGTTTTTTTTCATTACATACAGAAGAAGATATTAATAAAAATAATAGTATTCACCAAGATAAAGATCCTATTATGGCAGGTATTGTTTATCTATCACCAATTCCAATAATAGGTAGTGGTACATATTTTTATCAACATAAAAAAAGTAAATGGACGGGATTAAATTACGATAAGTGTCCTCAATCCGCATTTCCTGATATGTACCCAAATAAAAGAGAAGATCAAAATATTAATAATTTTCAAGAATTTGGTTATGTAGAAAATATGTGGAATAGATTAGTACTATATGATACTAATGCGATACACAAGCCAGGAAAAATGTTTGGGACAGATAAAAATACTGGTAGATTAACCCAAACATTTTTTGTTTATATGCTTAGAAAATAGGGGAATAGTTCAGCCTGGAAGAATGCTTGCTTTGGGAGCAAGAGGTCGCAGGTTCAAATCCTGTTTCCCCT
>CEUC01145632.1_pt1 | contig 10707 bp, 10 predicted proteins | sample 356471 | NCBI WGS metagenome assembly CEUC01 (sample SAMEA2623295, study PRJEB7988) | marine metagenome | biome: marine biome (ENVO:00000447); feature: deep chlorophyll maximum layer (ENVO:xxxxxxxx); material: "saline water (ENVO:00002010), including plankton (ENVO:xxxxxxxx)" | depth 40 m | reverse complement strand
TAATTGCTCTGCATGATTGTTTATATTCAATGGAATTACTTCGCAGTATTTTCCTTTTATATCTGTTTTTGTAGGATAGATACTAGGAGACCACTCGTTGATCTGAAATCCGATTTGTTGATCCAATTTATTTTATTTTTCCTATTAAATTTTTCCTAAATGTATATGAATTTAATGAAAAATTCAATAGTTAAAAATATAACAAGTTTTCAACTTTATATTATTAAAACCAATAAACATCTTGATCAAGAAATAGAAAAATTAAGACTTAAGTACAAAGATAAAAATTGGATAATTTTATCATCTACTAAATAAATAAATAAATTTTTGACTTAATGGTTATAATTTAATTATTACAAAATTATCATAAAAGATACATCAATATGGAAAATGAAGATTTTAATAACTTGAAAATGATGATGGACCTTAAAGTTCCTATGTCAGACGGAATATGCCTTTCAACAAATATATACTTGCCTAATGACAATTTGCCTTGTCCAATAATATTACAAAGATCACCCTATGGTAGCAATACTGAAGAAATGGTTAAAGAAGCCGTTAATTTTGTAAAAGAAGGATATGGTGTTGTGTTGCAAGATGTTAGAGGAAGATGGGATTCTGATGGTGAATGGTACCCTTTTATTAATGAAGCAAGTGATGGGTATGACACCCAGGAATGGATAGGGAAACAGGATTGGTGTGACGGAAATATAGGAACGATTGGCGCATCGTATCTTGCTATGGTTCAATGGCAATCAGCAGCTCTAAATAGTAAATTTCTTAAAGCAATGGCCCCAAAAGTTAGTTATTCAAATTTTTATCATGACTGGGTTTATACTGGAGGAGCATTTCAATTGGCTTTTAATCTAAGATGGATAGGAATACAAATGAATACAAGAACAAACCAATTGCAATATCTTTGGTTGCCAAAAGAAAATCATTTAACAGAAATTATGAATCATTTACCACTAATAGATATGGTCGATAAAGCGGGTAGAGCATCAAAACCTTGGAAAGATTGGATACAACATCCAAGTTATGACGAATTTTGGAAAGAATTAAATCCTATTGAAGAAAACTATAAAAAAGTATCTGTTCCTGTATTAGGTATAAGTGCTTGGTATGATATTTTTCTTCAAGGAACTTTAAACAATTATATTGGGGTAAAATCACAAGGCCTTGAGCCTGGGGGAAATAATCAAAAATTACTAATTGGTCCATGGATGCATTTTTTTAGTGGGAATGATCAAATAATAGGAGACGTTGATTTTGGGGAAAAAGTAAAAATAGATATTTTCAAAGAAATGTTAAATTGGTTTGATTATTGGTTAAAAGGAAAAGAAAATAATATTCAAAATGAAGATCCAGTGAAAATATTTTTAATGGGGAAAAATGAATGGCAAACACATAGTGATTGGCCTATTCCTAGTACAAAATATAATAAATTTTACATACATAGCAAAGGAAAAGCCAATAGTTCAGCAGGAGATGGAATATTAAATAAAATTATCCCCAATGAGAATGAAAATTTTGACATATTTAAATATGATCCAGCATACCCTGTATCAACAACTGGAGGAACAGGACCTGCAGGTGGACCAGTAGTTTCTCCAGTATCTGCAGGCCCAAGAAATCAATTTGAAATTGAAAAAAGAAATGATATTCTAATTTACACCACTGACTTTCTAGAAGAAAACCTCGAAGTTTCAGGCCCTGTCCAAATGATTCTATATGCTGCAAGTGACTGCCTAGATACTGATTTTACTTGTAAGCTAGTTGACGTATATCCCGATGGATTTTGCTTAAATCTTGCTCAGGGAATTATTAGGGGAAGATATAGAAATTCATGGGAAAAACCAGAATTATTATCACCTGGAAAAATATATGAATACACAATTGATATGTGGTCAACAAGTAATTTGTTCTATAAAAACCATAAAATAAGAATTGAAATTTCAAGTAGTAATTTTCCACAATTTGACAGGAATCCTAATACGGGAAATGTGTTTGGTCTTGATAACAAACTAAAAATTGCAACTCAGCAGATATATCATGATAAATCACACCCTTCTCATATAATATTGCCCTGCATTGAATAACAATTATTTTTGACTTTATGGTTATAATTTAATGATGGTAAAAAAACAATATCAGAAAATAACAAAAGTAAAAATCAGAAATTTACATGGTAGTTTTGAATCAGATGGAATTTTTTGGGAAGATCGTTTGGTAAGACCTGTAGATATTTATCCTGAGTATGCTGATCAAAATCATGAGAATAACAATTTGCAAAAAGACAATATTGTTTCTACAAGTTCTATATTTATAGAGATACATACTGATGATGGTTTATATGGAACAGCAGGGCCTGTTGATACAGTACATGCAGATATTATTGAAAAATCACTTTCTAATATAATTATAGGTAAAGATCCATTGGCAATAGAATTACTTTGGGATCAGATGTATAGATTAAGTGTCCATGGTAGACAGGGTATGACAATGATGGCAATCAGTGCAATAGATTGTGCTCTATGGGATCTGAAAGGTAAATATTATAATACGCCAGTGTATAAACTTTTAGGTGGGCCTACACGAAAAAAAATTCCAGCATATGCTTCAATGTTGGGGTTTAATGTGACTGATATGAATTTAGTTTCAGAAAGGGCAAAATTATATAAAGAAAAAGGATTTACTGCACAAAAATGGTTTTTCAGGTATGGCCCTATGGCCGGGTTAGAAGGTTTGAAAAAAAATGTTGAAATGGTAAAGACATTAAGAGATTCTGTTGGAGATGATTATGAAATAATGTTGGATTGTTGGCAATCAATGGACTATAAATATGTTGTTGAATTGGCAAAAAGGATTGAAAAATACAGACCGTATTGGCTGGAAGAAACCGTAATGCCAGATAGAGTTGAAATTTACAAAAAAGTAAAGGATAAAATTAATATACCTCTATCAGGTGCTGAGCATGAGTATACAAGGTGGGGAATATTACGTTTTATAGAAAAAAATGCATTAGATATTTTGCAACCTGATATATATTGGGCTGGTGGATTATCTGAAGTTATAAAAATTGCAAATCTTGCGAGTACATATGATTTAATTACTATTCCCCATGGTCATTCATCAAATGTAACGTTACATTTTTCATTGTCACAAGTTCCAATTCATACTCCCTATCAAGAGTATTTAATAAAATGGAATAAAGTTCATCAACATTTTCTTAAAACTCCTGAAAAGCCTATAAAAGGATTTTTTGCAGAAACAAATTTAATAGGATTAGGTATGGAATTAGATGAATCTAAAATTCAAAAAGAAGATATATTAGAAATAAAATTATAATAATTATTGCTGGCTAATAGTTATAATTAAATTCTTCAAGATTAATATAAATTTTTTATTATTTTTTTCATGTAATAATTCATAGAAACACCTCTTAATAGTGCGAAAATAGCATAAGATATCCATACTCCGTAATTGTCAAAGATTTTAGTCAATGCAAATATTGAAATAAAATACATCACTGAACTAAATATCATAGTATTTCTCATTTCCCTAGTTTTCAACATACCCGAAAATGCTCCATCAAGCTGAAATGAAAGTACTGATATTACAGGAATTAAACTAACTAAGTAGATATATTTAAAACTTTCTAAACGCACTGTTTCTATGTTAGTAATTAAGCTAATTAAATTTTTCCCGAAAACTAAATATATCATTGTAAAAAATATTGCTGTTATTATTCCTGAAAAAAATGCATTATGGTAAATTCTTTTGAATTCATTTATACGATTAGATACATAATTCTCACCGAGCAAAGGAGACGAACCAAGAGTCGGTCCATCTATAACCATATATGAGAAACCAGTTAATTGTAAAAATATTCCATATGATGCAAGTATTGTAGCTCCAAAACTTGATGACACATATGTTCCAACTAAGTAGATAGACTGTAACATACCTGTTCTGACAAATAAATTTAAGAATGATTCAAGTAATAATTTTATGTCTTCTTTAGGAAGAAGTTTTAAGGTAATACTTATTTTTAGTTTTTTTATAACTCTTGTAGATTCAATTAGAACATAACCCAGTCCTATCCATTGTGATATTGTTGTTGCATAACCAATTCCGTTTAATTTCATATTGTAATAATTAGTAAATACTATAAGGAGTGCAATATGAGAAACTCCAACCACACTCATTGTTTTAAATATTATATTTGGCTTTTTTATACCTAAAAACCACGAACTTGTTGACATTATAATGAGTTGAGGGGCAATGCCAATTATTCTTATTGAAAAAAAATCTTTTGTAAGTATTTCTATTTCATTGGGTTGATTAAAAATTATTGAGAATATATTCCATAATGGAAATTGGAATATATTTATCAATATTGATACCGATAACATAAATGCAATACTAGTAATAAGAATTTTGAATATTTTACTTGAATCTTTTAATCCTGATTTTTGTGAAGTAAATCCTGTTATCGCCATGCCAACTGATCCGAAAACCCAATAAAAAATATGTATTATATTATTGCCATAGGTTAAAGATGCTAAATATTTTTCGCTTTCAAAATGACCAGCAACTGAGGTGTCTATTAATCCAATTATTGGATCCCATAATGTTCCTAATATAATTGGGACTGCTATCAGCCAAATATTTTTTGTGTCTGTTTTGTTTAAAGAATTTTTAAGTGTATTAATCATATTTAGATATAAATGCCAAAGCAGGCTAGCTTTGAGTTAATATATTTTAAGTATAAATTTATTGTATCAAAGTACTACTTTCATCATGTCCATTTCTTTTTTCATAGAATCAGAGTATCTTTTTTCTATTCCTATTTCTTTAAATCCTAGCTTTTTTAAAACATTGCCTGACGGAAGATTATCTATAAAATATCCTGATTTAATTTTAGGTGAATCTAATTTTTTCAATGCATATTCTAATAAATATTTACTTGATTCGGTTGCATAACCTTTTCCCCAATAATCTTTTCCTAACCAATAGCCAAGTTCATAATAATTATCATTATGTAAATGTAATCCTACACCACCTATTAATTGATTATCTAAGAATATATTTAAAATAAGTTCATTGTTATTACTTTCTTTCAAATAGTTTTCACAGTCATTGTAAGTATAGGGATAAGGAACCTGTGACAACCATTTAACGACTTCCCAATCTCCTATTTGTGAAGCAAGTGATAATTTATCTTGTTTATTTTTAGTTTTTTTTAATATTAATCTGTCTGTTTTAATTTCAATCATAAATGTATTTTATACCATATGCATTAATACTAATTTTGATTTAATAGTTATAATTTAGTTATGAGAAAAAAAAATTTGGGGTCTTAAATGAAAATAACAAATATTGAAACAATATGTTTAAGCAGAATGCATGAAATTGAAAATCAATGGAAAACATTTAATATTAAAACATTAAAAGCTGATGCTGCCATAATAGTGATTTCAACAGATTCAGATCTAGTAGGAATAGGTGAAGCATGTGCTTATGGTAATCCAACGTTTATTAAAATTTGGATTGATAAATTTGCTCCCGAAATAATAGGAAAAGATCCTCGTGAAATTGAATTTCTTCCACATCCAGTAGGTGGATTTAATAATGGCCAACCGTATTGGATGATCAATGAACATGATTTCTTTTTAATAGGTCATGATTCTGCAGTTGGGGGTTTAGATTGTGCAATATGGGATCTTAAAGCAAAAATCAATAATATATCTGTATCAAAATTAATTTCTCCAAAGTCTAATGATTCTATGAAAGTATATGCATCTAGCGGAGTCAGATATGATTGGAGAGAAGATCCCAATCAACTAATAGAAGAAACAAAAAGTTATATTGATGCGGGGTTTTCAGCGACAAAAATTAGAATTGGAACCAAATGGACATGGGATAATGTTACAACAGACAGATTTATTGGATTGATGAAAGAGCTTTCTAGCGAAGTTGGCAATAAAATGAAGCTTATTGTAGATGGAAATTGTAACTTAAATATAGAACAAGCCATCAAAATAGCAAGGGAACTTGAAAAGCTTGATTTTCTTTGGTTTGAAGAACCTATTCATAAAGATGACATTGAAGGATATATTAAAATTAATGATTCTGTTGATATGCCAATATCTGGTGGAGAACAATTAACTACACTCCCACAATTTGTTCCTTACATAGATAAAAAAGCTTACGATATTATTCAACCCGATGTTGGTAAAACTGGGATTACTGAATGTTTAAGAATTTCTAAATATGCTGAGAATAATGGAATTCAAGTAATTCCTCATAGTTGGCATAACGGTTTGATGGTTGTGGAAAGTGCTCATTTTGCAGCTTCACTTAACTATCCTCAATTTGTTGAAATGTGTATGGTACAAGGCCCATTACAGTGGGACATTCTGAAAGAATATCCCATTCAATCGGGCTCAATATCAATTGAAGGACCTGGATTAGGTGTAAATTTAGCTGACAATCTTTCAGAAAAATTTCCATATATTGAAGGTAACTACTTCGTAGAAATGGTCAGATAAATCGTAGTGAAAAATAAATAAGGCATCTTTATGTATACTAAAAAAACTTACTATCCATTTAATTAACAAAAAGGTGGGATGCCATATAAGTATTATGGTTATAATTTAATTATTAGGAAAGTTAAATGGTAGACGAAGATGTTTATTACCTAATCTAAATTGACTAAGTAGGTCATTATGTTATCAAAAAAACTTATCGGATCATTGATGTTTTTAGGTCCTCTTCTGGGGATCGCTATGGCATTCATAGAACCTGCTGGTATGAGTGAGGATTCCTTTGCAGTGAAGGCTCAAACAATGATCGACAATTCCGCACTAACTATGATTAGTTCTATGGGATTCGCTTTGGCTGTGATGGCTATTTTTATCGGAATACATTACTTAGCTCGTTCCATGCAAGGCGAAGATAAGCCTGGTTCTGATCTCGCTGGAATAGCGTCAGTTTTTGCTTTACTGATAGTGGGAGTTGTTATGGTATCATTCGGTATTGAAATAACTGTAGGAGAAAAAGAGAGCAGTTGGATTGGTCAGGGTGGTGATGTTGTTAATGCACTCGCCATCAGCGAAGCAATTAGTCAAAGTGTATTTTTCTTTAATGGTGTGGTCATATTGTTATTAGGTATAGCAATAATTAGACAAAAAAATCTAAATCAAATAGTGGGTGGACTCTTCATACTTTTCGGAGCGTGCATTGTAGTTGGCGGTATTTTTTCAGTAGGAGACAACATTGGCGGAATGATATGGTTAACTGGATTCTTGGGTTGGCTTTTGACAACAATTGCTACTGGCATCCTCATTATAAGGTCTGCTTAGAAAACAAATTTATTGTTAGGAGAGCTCAATGTATTTACGCAGCCACAAATCTATGCTGCTGGAATTTTTTGTGGAGTAATTGTTCCAGCAATTAATGTTGTATTGGGGAAAAATATGGCATACCATTAGCTGTTGTAGGATTTATATGGTTTGTTATTTCGATAATTATTCATTTTGACTTATTATGAAAAAAGTTATCAGTTCACTTTGCCCTTCTCATAGTGAATATTCCCAAGATAACTAGAACTAGGCTATTAATCATCCATAAAACTGGCACAATGTCCTCATTGTTTGATAACTGCTCAGTACTTAAGATAGCAAGAAAAGCAAACATTGCAAAGGATGCAACTGATAATAAACCTGACAGCCATTTAGGGAAAAGATTGGTTCGTAAATATCCTATTCCATTTATGAATATTCCAAGATACATTGAAGACCAACCTGTGTTTGCAATCGCTTGTGCAATTGAGTCAGATTCAGCACTTAATTCAGCGCTGTTTATGGCATCTGCAATAAGGCCCATACTCAAACCAACAATTATTATGAGTAACCCGGCGTCGATGAAAGTATTTCTTTCAATATTCCTTGTCATCATAAAAGCTAGTGGGATAGTAAGCAATGTATAAGCTGCAATTTTTTCTGTGTGCCCCTTATCTAGAATTCCTGAAGCGGTAATTCCTTCAGGTCCAAGAAGCACATAAACAACTATTGAACCGAGCCCAGCGATTATAAATAATATTCCATTAACCATTTTATCTGTCATAATTCACCTTCCTAAAAAAATATTGTATCTTTTTCTTTAAAACAATTCATAGATTTATATAGATCTACTATTTGCTACTTTAACAAAAATTATAAGGCTATGAAAGGATATTGATTGTGCCATTTATATTTTTGACTTAAAGGGTATAATTTAATTATGAAAAAATATGAATGTATAAAATGTAATAATAGTAAATTTATTGAAGGAAAAATAAATACTACTGGTAGTGGATTGTCTAGATTTTTAAATATACAGCTTCATAGCTTTTTAACCGTCTCTTGCGACAAATGTGGTTTTACGGAATTATTTCGTAAAGAGAAAGAAGGATTTTGGTTAAATCTCATTCAATTTTTCACAAACTAAACTAGTGGTATAGTCAGATTAATATTAGTAATGGTTACTTATAGAAATCCCATTTTTCTGTTGAGAAATGTATAAGAATTATAATGAGTTATTGATTAAAATATAATTATCAATTTGTAACAAATTTTTATATATATTCATGAGGGATTTGTGTACAAAATAGCAGTTATTGGGAGAGGTCTTATTGTAAGTGCAGCTGGTCGACATTTATCTATTATAAGTGACGGCATAGCGGTTATAAGACCAAATGAACCTAAGTACAATAGATTTTAAGTTTATTTTTTTATAATTCTTAATAAATTTGTCTCTCCACTAACACCTATTGGAAGCCCCGCTATTAGAACAATTAAGTTTGATTTCCAATCAACAATAAATTTTTCACCAATATTTTCTCCTAATGAAAAAAAATCATCAACTGAATTTAATTTCTCGGACAATCCTGCATTTATTCCCCAAAATAATGTTAATTTATTTACTATTTCCTTACTATTAGTTAGCGCAATGATTGGAGATTTTGGCCTATATTTTGATACCCTCATTGCTGTAGCGCCCGATTCTGTGAATGCTAAAATAACATCTGCATTTATTTGTAATGATGAATGGGACGCATTATATGCAATAGAATCATCAACAGCATTTTCAAGTTGATTTAATTTTTGTGACAAAATTCCTTGATAATCAATTTTTTGTTCAGTAACATTTGCAACTTTACTCATCATTTTAACAGCTTCCATCGGAAACTTTCCTATAGCTGTTTCACCAGATAACATAATTGCATCTGTTCCGTCTAATATAGCATTTGCTATATCTGTAACCTCAGCTCTTGTTGGTATTGGAGAATAAATCATTGATTCAAGCATTTGAGTTGCAGTTATAACTGGAATTCCGAGTTTATTTGATTTGGTAATTATATTTTTTTGAACTATAGGAACTTCTTCAATTGGTATATGTAAGCCCATATCACCCCTTGCCACCATAACACCATCTGAAAATTGTAGAATTTCATCTAAATTAAGTATAGATTGTTTAGTTTCGATTTTAGAAATAAGAATACCATTCCATCCAAGCTTATTTAATTCTTTTTTTAATAAAAGTATATCTTTTTTAGTATTTACCATCGAGACCGCTACAAAATCAGGTTTCATATCAGCAATAAATTCAAACCACTTTTGTTGGAATTTAATATTGGGATCTAAATCAATTTCTTTATCTTTAATATAAATACTTTTTCTATGAGATATCTCACCAGAATTCAAGCTTTTACATATTACTTTATCTGGTAAAATTTTTTCCGCAATTAGATTAACCAAACCATCTGCAATAATTAAATGGTCTCCAATTAAAATATGTTGATAAATTTTATGTGGAATTTCTAAATTATTAATATTAGTTGTTAATTTATTAGAAAGATAAACTGTTTGATTATTTGCAACAGTAAGAGAATTTTCTTGATAAGTTTTTAATCTTAGTTTTGATCCTGGCAAATCAATCATTATTCCAATAGGAACATCTAATGATGTACGAATAGATTTAATTTTAGAAATAATATTTTTATGCGTATTAATTTCTCCATGTGACAGATTAATACGGGCTACATTCATACCATTATTAATAAGGCATTCAAGTATTTCTCTTTTATTTGTAGATGGACCAATCGTACATACTATTTTTGTTTTTGTATTGATACTTTTGAGCATATGAACATTGTATAACATAAGTAGAAATATTTATTTTGCATCTTCACTTAAAAACTCTTATGAATTGAATATGATCTAATGGTAATAAGGCTTGGTTCAAAACTCTTTTTAAGATTGTGAAATAGTGATATAAAGTCACTATGAAAAACACTTTATTGAAGGGATTTATTGGCAATGCTCAGGGTGAGATTCGAACTTGCATGTGTTTAAGTACATATTACACTCAATATAAATATTGTTAAATACTGAAGAGTTTGAAAGTCGCCCCATGTTAACTGTGTATTATTGTTAATTGATAAATGTATAAGAATTAATTATTGACTTAATTGATATAATTTAGTGATGAAAAAAATAATTTTAACATTTATATTTCTTTTACCTTTATTTCTTTTTGCTTGTTCGTCTAATAATGAATCAGGTATTAAAAGGCAATTAAAGATTGATGAACAAAAAAATCAAGAATTAATTCTAGAATCAGAAGCAAAAGCAGAAGCTGATAAAAAAGCTAAGGAAGAAT
>CEUC01142013.1_pt1 | contig 11000 bp, 6 predicted proteins | sample 356471 | NCBI WGS metagenome assembly CEUC01 (sample SAMEA2623295, study PRJEB7988) | marine metagenome | biome: marine biome (ENVO:00000447); feature: deep chlorophyll maximum layer (ENVO:xxxxxxxx); material: "saline water (ENVO:00002010), including plankton (ENVO:xxxxxxxx)" | depth 40 m | reverse complement strand
AAATGTGCGTAGGGCTACAAAGACCTCGCACTTCATTGCTGTCAGTAAACCATTCATGGGGCTACCTCATGGGTAATCTCACGGAACAATTTTCCAAGAGAACCGCGTTGCAAGATCATTTCTGAGACAGCGATGGCATCGGCTACCAGTCTGCGATTGAGTTCGGCAGAATCCATTGCGCCGAGTTGCACGTGTAAATAGTCACTTTCGTCTGTATGGCTGTATTGAGCCGTTGCAATCCCGTCGATAGAGGTGATGGCCGCGTCTGCCTGAGGCGTTCGCAGCAGTATTTCCGTGCCCGTGCTCTTCAGCAGTTCGGCAATGGCATCACTGACAGCAATGCTCCCCTTGTGCAAGATTGCGATATGACTGCAGATCTGTTCCAGGTAAGGTAGTTGGTGGCTGGACAGTAGAAAAGCAGTTCCTTCTGCACGATTCAGATGGGTGATGAGTTGTAACACGTCATCGACGCCCTCGGCATCCAAACCACTAAAGGGTTCATCCAGTACGATCAGTTCTGGACTTCCCAGTAAGGCCTGGGCAATAGAAGCACGTCGCTTGTTGCCCAGTGACAGATGCCTGATTTTGAAATCCTTGAAACGATCTATCCCCAGCAATTGTTCGACCTGCTCTGATGTGCGAGTTGGCTCATCACAAAGCAGGCGGGCATGTTGCAAACATTGTCGAACTGTCAGGTTGGGGTGCAGGCTGGGTGTGTCAAAGATACCGACGATACGGCCTCGGGCGAGATGCAAGTCGCTGGGTTGCTTATCGAGTATCGTAATGGAACCACTGTTAAAGGATTGCAAGCCCAGGATGCATTCGAGTGTGGTGGTCTTGCCGGAACCGTTCAGGCCTACCAGGCCATGAATTGACCCGCGCTGGATTTGCAGATCCAGATTGCTGATGACTTCGAAATCGCCGTAGCTTTTATTGAGTCCGGAAATAGAAAGAGCGACTGCACCGTTGCTGGTACTCATGGGCAGAAATGGAAAGCTCGATGTGAGTTGTTGTTCAGAGGATCCCTACTCCAGGTATTGCCCGGCGGCTGCACTTCAGCCGCCGGGCAATGACTCTTAGTCGACAAACAATTGGTCAACCTGAACTTCTTCGACCGTACCGAACTGTTCAAGTTCCTCGGTGTCGATGATGGAAAGATCGCCCACAATAGAAATCAGTTTTGGACGATCCTTCACGTGTTGTTGTTGAAACTCCAACAGATCTTCCATGCTGGCGGTTTGCAGTTGCTGGTATCGGGCGCGCCGCGGGTCGCTTTCGAATCCCAGTCGTTCCCAGCTTCGCACTGCACCGATGACTTGACGAAAATTCAGTTTCGAAGTTCGATAACGATTGAGCGATGCGCTGACCGCTTCATCGAAGCGCTCGGAAGACGAAGGCATGTTATCAATCAGATCGATAAAGGCTTCCAGTGCATCGACGGTTTTATCGGTCTGGGTGCCTATGGCGCCCAACATAATATTCTGGGCGTTCAACCTGCCGCCCTGAGAATAACGCGCCGAGGCTGAGTAGGCGAGCGCCCTCGCTTCGCGTAGTTCCTGGAATACCACGCTGGACATTCCACTGCCGAAGTAATTCGTATAGATAGAAGACATGACACTATCGTCTTCGGAGAACTCACCATCGGCGAACTCGATACGTACCTGGGCCTGGGCAGTTTGCTGATCGACCACCAGTAATTCGGTGTTGCTAACCTCGCGAGCCTGGCGGAAGCGATACTCCGGAGTATCCAGCAACTCACCCTCTACGATGTGATGACGTCGCAAGACTTCCACTACATCTTCCAGGGGCATTGAACCGGTGTAGGCAAGGGTATGCTTATAGTTCAACAGATCTGAGGGTAGCGTCAATAATTCATCCAGCGTGGTGTCGTTAATCTCTTCACTGCTAAGTGCTTCCAGCATTGGAGATTCTTCGCCATAGCGATTGTACATGTTCAGCGCCCTGGCGATTGCGGGGGGTGAACTCTTCTGGTCTTCCCGTGATTTCAGCAGAATACCCTTCAGCTGTTCCAGCGTCTGCTCATCGGTAGCCGGTGTGTTGACCAGTTCCATGGCCAGTTGCAGGGAATTTTCAAATTGTTCATCTAATCCTGAAACGGCGATGGCTGAGGAGTTTTCGCCGGAGCCAAAGCGAAAATCAGATCCCATGCGGTACCATTCTTTCTGCAACTCTTCGTTGCTCATGTTCTGCGTACCGGCAACGTTCATCAGTGCGGCGGACAGGCCGAGTTTCTCATTCTCTTCGGTGCCGACTTCTACATTGATTGAGAGCGTGAACAGGTCATTCAATGGATTCGGGGCATAATACAGTTCCACCCCATCAGCGAATTCCACCACCCGATAGTCGCTATCCACTTCCACGAAGGACGGCTCTATCTCAGAATAGTCCATGGCCAGCACCGCCCTGGCAAATTCCGATTGTCGGGTAGGATCGATGGTGACTGGATAGATCTGGGGTTTTTCAACCGGAGGAACTTCATGCTGTGCGTCCACGCGATACACCGCAACATAGTCATCACCGAAATACTTGTTTGCAGCATCGATGACATCCTGCTTGGTCAACTGCTCCATACGCTGAATCTCGGCGATGTGATGATCCCATTCCGCGCCTTCGATAAACGCCGTCCGCATCACGCTGACGCGTGCCGTATTAAATTCCTGACTGGCTTTTTCATTCTTCTTGAAATCATTGATGATGGCCGGAATGATCCAGTCTTCGAAATCTCCAGCCTTGATGATTTCGATCTGGTCTAGTAAGAGCTGCTCGACCTCTTCCAGGCTCTGGTCGCGCTTCGGCGCACCATACAGTTGCTGCACGCCGTAATCATTCAGGAACATCGGAGATGAACCGGCACCCGCCACCAGCTGTTGCTGATTCAGATTGAGATTGATAAGTCCGGCAGTGCGATTGTCCAGAATCATATCCACCATGATCAGCGCTTCCTTTTCACTGCTTGTATTGGCAGCGGTGCGAAACGCGATCTGTACCTGTTCCTGGCCGGGGTATTGTACGGTTCTACGCTCAGCACCCTGCAGCGGTTGTTCAACCCAGGGGCCTACGTCAGCAACAGCTTTGGATTCCCAGTGTGCAAACTTCTCGCTGATCAGTGCGATGGTAGCTTCACTATCGATATCCCCACTCATGAAGATGCCCATATTGTTGGGCACATAGTAGGTGTCGAAGTAGTTCCTGATATAGACCAGCGAAGGATTCTTCAGATGATCGACCGTGCCGATGGTGGGTTGTTGCCCGTAGGGATGTTGTTTCCACATCAGTTCATCGACTGCGGTGCCGATGATGCGACCGCTGTTGTCCAGGGTTCGGTTCTTCTCTTCATAAACCGTTTCGAGTTCGGTATGAAATAGACGGAATACCGGATTAACGAAGCGGTTGGATTCGATTTCAGCCCACTGTTCCAGGCGGTTGGAAGGCAGCCCTACCTTGTAAACGGTTTCTTCGTACGAGGTGTGCGCATTCAGTGCCGTGCCACCCATGCCGTTGTAGAGCTTGTCGATCTCGTTAGGAACTGCGTATTCGGCGGCTTGCTGTGCCTCGCTGTTGATTTCCGCGTAAATCTCGGCGCGCCTGGCTGTGTCGGTTTCCAGGAAGTGTTCCTCATAAAGCTCAACAATTCGGTCCAGGTGGGGGCGCTCGGCTTGGTAATCCAGGGTGCCGAGATTCTGATTTCCCTTGAACAGCAGGTGTTCGAGATAGTGAGCCAGTCCCGTGGCATCGGCCGGATCATGTTTACTGCCGGCGCGCACTGCTATCTCTGCATAAAAGCGTGGTTCTTCATGGTTTTCAGTAAGGTAGACCCGCAGCCCGTTATCGAGTTCGTAGATGTGAGCATCCAGCGGATCCTCCTCATTGGGCGTATTGATGCGCCGGTAACCCACCATTTCTTCGACGGCCTGGGTACTCGCCGTCTGGGCAGATTCAGTAGCAACAGATACTTGGGAAGGCGATTGCTCACTACAGGCCGCCAGTGCCAGTACTAAAAGCGGCGCAAGAAAAACGCTGTACCATTGCCTTTTGACGAAGCGGGTAATCATGTTGAAACTCCTGATTTGGTGATCCTGGGCTAATAATCCCTAGTTTGGCAGATTATCCACGCTGACGCGCATATTTCTAATCGCTGTCTGGCCATTTCCATCGGGAATCGCGTCCAGTACCACATTGACGGCATTGCTCTGATTCTCCACGAACTGGTCATACTGGGACAATTGTGTCCCGTCCAGGTCGTCTTGCAGCCGTGTTCTGGCACGATTGAAAGCCAAGCTGCGATCCGCCACTGCAGTAGTCATGCTGCCATCGGCTGCCACAATGGCGCCGTAGTTATTGGCCTGGGAGAACACTTCATCCATTAGTACATCCAATACCAGATCCTGAGTCGCACCGCTTAGACTGCCGCCGGAATTTGGCAAGGAATTGGAATACAGCTCCCGCAGTGCCTCCTCCCGTACGATCAGATCATAATCACCCAGCAATGAACTCTGCTCTTGGGTCAGTACATTGGAAAGATTGCTCAACAGCGCATCCGGTCCGAATATGGCGGCGGCCTGTTCCTGTGTCAGATCTCCAGACAGCAGTTGCCCCATCATCTGGTAACGCGAGTCGGCATAGTTAATTAACGCATCTTCTATGGTTTCCCGATTTGCAGAGCCGATACCCAGAGAATCGAGATAATCGCTATACAGCACGACACCTGCCTGCGCCAGTGAACGGGTCATATCGGGGTCACTGAACATAGCCAGCGGGCTTGAGCCGCTTCTGCGCACTGGTCGAGTGCGGGCGACTTCCTGTCGCGCCTGCTCCAGCAAGGCTTCGTAGTCAGGGTCAGTCTGCTCTCGCGCTTCCTGCAGGGCCTGGCTCAAATTGGAAAGCTGGATAGCAGCAGACTGTATTTGACTCTGCAGTTCCTCCAATTGGGCTTCGGATTCCATGCGCAAGCGAGTGTTCGCTTCTACCTGCTCATTCAGCTGTTCGCGAAAACCTATGGCAGACTCCAATTGACCCTGCAATTGTGAATTACTGGATTGCAGGTTCCAGGTGATTAGACTGAGACCGCCTACGATAATCCCACCAACAAATAGAGGCAGTGATTTCATGACTAAGGACCCTCTGAACAAGTAGTTGACCACTCTGGCCCACAGCCAATTCTGCTATCAAGGCGTGCTGACCCAGGAATGTGTTGACCTTGTAAGTTAGTACCCATGTTCCCTCATCGTTGCCGGCGTTGCTGCATTACTTTGTCAAATAGATCCCATGCCCCGGGAGTGAGGTCTGAATCAGGTCGGGCGGTTACATTCAATTCCACGTAGTTTGGATCGGCACGCGTATAGGGCTGCCACTGCGGTAGTCCCGTACCATTTGGATTGCCGGTCCTGGCGAAATTTACCCAGTAGTCGGACATGATGTCAGCGATCTGACGATCCTCTGCGGTGGCCGGGTTGCGCAATGTATGCGTGTTATCAAATGCGTAGGCTATTTCAGCAGCATGGTAAGCACCCAGCTCATCCTGCATGGGACCCGGAGGGCGGTGGCTGAAGAAATAGAGGTAAGCGTCTTCATCGACATTGGCAGTCATCCGCACCCAGGTGAGCGAGTTCCAGCCGAAGCCACCATCACGATATCCGTCCAGCGTCGATTTGCGCAGATCGCTGGCGGGATACAGCTGAAGGTATTCGTCTGCAAGGTCACCGTAAATCTCTCTAGCGCGCGAAATGTGCACATCGTCATTCTCGGGAATACGACTCAGTGCTCCAAGTGTGGTGCCTTCCTCGGCATTATAACCAATTAGAGCTGGCACCTTGTTCTGCTTGCCTTCGGAAAAAAGATTGAAAGGCTGATCTGGAATAACCCAGCCGTCGACAATGCCATCGGTGCGAAAACGAGTTTCTACCGCCGCGTTGTGTAAATCGAGTGCCGGAACAGCACGTAATGCCTGAAGTGAATTAGCATTCAGGGATTCGCCCAGGCTGGCTCCCTGGCTGGCAGCCTGGCCGAGTGTCATTCGAGGGTCGAGTCGGGCACCGCTCTCTCCGATTGCTTTATGAAACAAACCTTTTGCCAGCGGCGAAGCCGCCAATAAATTCACGCTCCAGGAACCGGCTGACTCGCCGAAGATCGTCACATTGTCCGGGTCGCCGCCGAAGGCAGCGATATTGCTCTGAACCCATTGCAGGGCTTTGATCTGGTCCAGCACGCCATAGTTTCCAGCGGCGTTGTTGCCCGACTCATCGATCAACTCCGGATGCGCGAAATATCCAAATACACCGAGCCGGTAATTGATGGTCACCAGTACCACGCCTTTCTGCGCCAGGTTCGTTCCATCGTAAGTCGCAGTCGCACCGCTGCCCCGGGTCAAGGCACCGCCGTGAATCCACACCATGACCGGCAGTTCTGCATTGGCTTCTTCTGCAGTCCAGACATTTAGGTACAGACAGTCCTCACTGGTGAGGCGTGCCGGACGATAGAAAAATGAATTCTCCGCATACGGCTCCTGCATACAATTCGGCCCGAATGCCGTCGCAACCAGTTCACCTCCCCAATTGCTGGGATCGGCCGGTGGTTGCCAGCGTCTGTTGCCGGTGGGAGGTGCGGCGAAGGGAATACCCTTGAAAACGCTGACGGAATCGCCGGGTCCGGTGGTTTCTCCAATAAGTGCTCCCTGGGGAGTATCCAATACAACCGAATCGGCCAGCAGGCCACATGAAAAACAGAAGGCTAAGGCAGCCAATAAAAATCGCATCGTTAAATCCTCTTCGTTGTCAGTGTTAGTCAGTCAGCAGGGGATTGGTAGTGAATCGCAATCCAGAATACATCCAGAAGAATTCCACTGTTGTTTCGCACTACACTTTTTATTCTTTTCTCTAGTTTCTAGCCTACTATTGCACCTGAGCCATCTGTGCGTAGCCGCCCCAATAAGTGAACGGGCAACTCAATATTAGCAAGGTCTTGTGCTTCATTCTTGCTCCAGCGAGTTAGCAGTGGGGTAGTGTAAGAAAAACGGGACAGAAATCATATTGTTATCCCTCGTACCTCACAGGCACTTGGTCGCTAAATAGTGACGGAAATTGCGAATTGGGGCGTATAATCCTTCAGTTGAGTCCCTGATTCTAGAAACACCGGTATTTCTATGCCTGCTTTTCGTAACTTATTGATAATGCTTATTTTTAGCTGTCTCATGGCGGCCTGTACCAATGCGTCTTACCGGGGCAGCGCCGACGATGAGAGCTACCAGGCGATAGCAGACAAGTCCGAATTGGTCCCGGGCATGAACTCGGGCGTGGTCGTCGATGAGGAACAGATCGTTGATCTCAGCGCTTACCAGACCAATAGTGAATCCTTCGAATTCCTCGACAACGAGGCGGACAGCGAGATTGACGCGCGCATACTCCCTCTCAATGCTGCCCTGGACCTTGCATTTCAGCACAGCAAGGATTATCAGACCCAGAAGGAACGACTCTACCTGGAAGCGCTGGCACTGACCCTGGATCGCTACCGTTACGTCCCTGCGTTCACGGCCACGGGCAGCGGTGACTACCAATGGGACACTGAGGATCAATTCGTCACCGACATGCAGGCATTGACTGGCATGCAGGACCTGAATACCAGTGAATCCACTTTCACTACTACCAGCCTCGGTGCCCGCTATTTTCTTAAGAGCGGTGGGGCTATCGCCCTGAACCTGACCAGCAACTTCACCCGCTTTCTTACCGGAGACGTCAGCGAATTCGGTACCGGCGCATTGATTGGTTCATTCACCCAACCGTTGATCAGAAATTTTGGAACTGATATCGAAACCGAAGTGCTGATGCAGGCTGAACGCGACCTGCTTTATCAGCTGCGGGATTTCACCCGTTTCCGCAAGAGTTTTGCCGTGCGCGTTGCTTCTGATTACTACTCGATACTGCTCAATCGAGAGACTGCCACGAACAACTACGCCGGCCTGTTGGCGAATAACCTGTCACTGGAAAGAGAGCAGGCTTTTCAGGCAGAGGGACTCACCACCTTGCTTGAAGTGGGGCGCTTGGAACAATCTTCGTTGCAGGCAGACCTGCGTTGGACCTCATCGATTACCCGCTACAAACGCAGTCTGGACAATTTCAAGATACTTATCGGTCTTGATGCCGATGATACTATTATTCTTGACGATAACGAGATGACGCTGATTACTGAGACGGGTATGGACAGTCCCGATATCAGCCTGGAGCAGGCCACTGAAATGGCGATCCAGACACGTCTGGATTTATACACCCAGTTGGACCGCGTGCAGGACAGTGCAAGAAGAATTGAAGTCGCCGCCAATGCTCTAAGCCCGACTCTGAATCTCGCCCTGGTAGCCTCGGTACCGAGTTCCACCTCGCTGACACCTGGAGAGCTCGACTTCGAAAACACCGTTTATAGCGCAGGCCTGGATGTGGACCTGCCGGTGGATACCAAGCTGGAGCGGAATAATTACCGGCGCAGCCTGATCGACTACGATGCGACAACGCGAGACTATCTTCTAGCGCTGGACGAGATAAAACTCAATGTATTAGACACCTGGCGACGCATGAACGAGGCCCGTAAGAGTTACGATATCAGCGTGACCAGCGTGGAGATCAACGAGCGGCGTGTCGAAGAGGCGGAGCTCCGGGCGGAACTGGGTCTGGGTGATATTCAGGACACGGTGGATTCACAGAATGATTTGACGGCAGCGAGAACCGAGCTGGTGAGTTCTATCGTCGAACATAATATTGCAAAACTGGAATTTTGGAGAGACGTAGGCTTACTCTATGTCGATGACAATGGACAGTGGGAGGAAGGTATCGATGAGCCTCGATAAGCCAGGTTTTCTGTCGCAGTTAAAAGACCGGATTCCTCAACCGGTGCAGGAATCAGCGGCAGCTATGCGGTCTCGCTTTCTTGCCGCCAGCAAGCCTGTTCAGTACACAGTCAGCGGAGCTGCGGGTGTGCTGGTACTGTTGGTACTTTTCAGCTTTGGTGGTAATTCCTCAGATTTTGAAAGCAGCATCACGTTTCAGGCGCGCCGCGGCGACCTGGATATTACGGTTTTGGAAGGGGGCTCGCTCGAGGCCATGCAATCCCAGGAAATCCGCTCCCGCATCAAGGGGCGTGAAGGCGTCAAGATTCTCAATATCGTCGAAGAGGGGTATCAGGTGACCCCTGCCGATGTAGACGATGGACTGATTCTGGTGGAACTGGATAAGTCCCAGCTGATCGACCAGCAACTCAACCAGGAAATTGCGGTTGAGACTGCAGAAGCCACCTTTATCGAACGCAGGGCCCAATACGAAATTCAGCTGAATGAAAACATGACCGAGCTGAACGATGCCCGTCAGGAGATGCGCTTTGCACGCCTGGATTTCGAGAAATTTCTGGGTGGCAACGTGGTTACAGAAATCATCGAACAGCTGGAAATCGAAGAACGCCTGGCTCGGGTCGAAGCGGCCGATCTGGCGGCAGTAGCAACTACATCGGCACTTTCAGACGATAGCACACTGCAAAACATCGCCTCACAAAGAAGCGCCCAATCTGCATTCGATCCTACTGACCTGTCATCCATCCCGGAGCCGATGCGCGAGCGTATCGAACAGATGATGGCCGAAAATGATGGTGTGCTCCCGGCAGAGATGCTGGAGAGAATGCAGAGTTTCTCACAGGGAGGCTTTCCCGGTGGAGGGCGCGGACCGGGTGGGCCCGACCGTGGCCAGAATCGCGGTCAGGACAGGGGTCAGGCTATTGCGGCGGCACCTGCTGTGTCTGTTCCGGATGGTCCACGTAGCAATAGTGAGCCCACCGAGCTGAGACTGGAGCCGTTGGCAGCGGAAGGCCCGGACTTTGAAGTGACCCTGCTAATGGATGATAGCTACATGGCAATCCGCGATACCCTGGACTTCACTCAATATGCGGATATCGAGAATCTGGAAGATGGCGAGGCCAAGCAGCAACTACGCTCACTGCAGGATGACCTGCAGGTTTCTCAGGAAGAGTACCTGCTAGCCCAGGACCGTATCGAAGGGCAACGCCGGCTGGAAGACCGCGGTTTTATCACACCGACAGAACTGGAGGCAGAAGAACTCAATCTGAGCAAGTCGCGCAACAAGGAGGCGGAGAAAGAGACCGCGCTAAGCCTGTACATTCAATACACGTTTCCTAAAGACGCGGAGCAGAAACTGTCCGATTTTGAAAACGCCGTGATGGGCTATCAGCGTCAGCTCAAGGAAAACATTGCTGAGAAGGCCCAGGAAGAAGCCAGGTTCAGCTCCGCCGAACGCAAGTTCAACCTGGAGCGGGTGAAACTGGCGGACATCAACGAGCAGATCGAGCTGGCTACTATCCGGGCAGAAAGACCAGGCCTGGTGGTCTATGGTGCGTCGAACCAGAATTCGCAGCGCTACCGTGGCAGTAGTCAGGAAGCGATCCAGGAAGGTGCTACCATCCGGGAACGCCAGGCGATACTCACTATTCCCGATATGCGGGAGATGGCGGTCAAGACTAATATCCATGAATCGGCAGTGCAGCGAGTTGCGGTTGGGCAGCGTGTAAAAGTGTCAATTGACGCCTTTCCCGATCAGGAACTCACAGGCACTGTAATCAAAGTGGCAGTAGTCGCAGATTCGGCCAATGCATTTATGAATCCTGATCTTAAAGTTTACCCCACCACTATAAAGATTGATGGCACCCACGACTGGCTTCGCCCCGGTATGAGCTCCGAAATTGAAATTCTTGTACAGAGTCTTGGCGATGTGATCTATGTGCCAGTGCAGGCAGTGACTTACTGGGACGACAAGCGAGTAGTTTACGTCGCAAACGGCGGCAGCCCGCAACGCAGAGAAGTGGAGATCGGCGCTTTTTCCAAATCATATATCGAAATCACCAGCGGACTGCGGGAAGGCGAAGAAGTGCTGCTGCTGCCACCGCAACAGAGCCTGACGGATGTCGGTGCCTGATTTTCGACCGTTACCATGACT
>CEUC01030358.1_pt1 | contig 11071 bp, 10 predicted proteins | sample 356471 | NCBI WGS metagenome assembly CEUC01 (sample SAMEA2623295, study PRJEB7988) | marine metagenome | biome: marine biome (ENVO:00000447); feature: deep chlorophyll maximum layer (ENVO:xxxxxxxx); material: "saline water (ENVO:00002010), including plankton (ENVO:xxxxxxxx)" | depth 40 m | reverse complement strand
GTGGCTGGTGCAGCCGTGGCTGGTGCAGCCGTGGCTGGTGCAGCCGTAACGGCTTCCTCAGCATCATCGCTGCCACATGCGGCTGCGACCATTGAGAATGCCAGCATGAAGGCCAGTACCTTGTGCCCGTGTCTCATATTGTTATCCCTCTCATTTCGGTACACGGTCCCTTTTGGGATCCGCGATCTCACAGATCGGCTCCTTAATAACTAAACGGCCAACCCTTCCAGTAGTTACGTGTCTTCACCCAGATTCCATAGAGCCCCTGAGGCTCAAATAACAGAAAGACCACAATAAGCAGGCCGTAGACGAGTTCGTCAAGTGCGCTGGCTGGAAGCGGATACCCAAGTGCAGTTTCTGAGATGGCCAGGAGACCACCGTCTTTGTCGCCGGTACTGATCAGGGCATCAAAAATACCACTCAGTAGCCCACCAGAATCGACCTGGTGCTTCATCCAGTCGATGACCTCTTCAATGAATCGGGGTGAGAGAACCACGAAAAAAGTTCCCATTAGTGCTCCCGAAATACGACCGATTCCTCCGATGAGCAGGATGGCTATGAACTGGATCGAGAGGAGTAGGCCCCACGACTCGGGCGGCACCTGGCCTGCCAGAACCGCAAGTAACGCTCCAGCTATTCCCGCGTAGAACGATGAGATAGCAAAAGCCATCGTCTTGTAGCGGAACTCAGGCACACCCATGATCTCGGCAGCCACGTCCCTTTCCCTTATTGCTGAAAAGGCACGGCCCGTCCTGGTTCGGGCGATGTTGGCAGCGACTAGGGCCGCCACAATGGTCAACGAAAGCAAGAGCAAATAGGTCTTCTGATTCTTGGTGACCTCAAACCAGAACCAGTCCCCATCGCGTGAGAAGTCGACGAGGGGGTCCTCCTCCTTCCAGAGGCGAAACTGCATCCTGGGCCACTTGCGACCCAACGCCCCGGGGCCTGCGATTTCGGGAAATACACGCGATAGGTGCAGGCCGATGAAGATCAGGCCCAACGTGGCTATACCTAAGTAGAGGCCTCGTACACGGACTGCTGCAGGTGCAACCGCGATGCCTACAAAGGCGGCAACGATCCCCGACGCAGGCAGCCAGATCCAGATTGGAAGGCCCCAACCCCAGAGGTTCGCCGACCCCTTTCCGCCCAACAGAACCGCCGTGTAGGCACCACTTCCCATAAAGAAGGCATGGCCTAAAGAAACCTGGCCTGCTAAGCCGGAAAGGATATTCAATCCCAGTGCAGCGATGGTGAAGATAAGCATCCGGTTCACAACACGCAACCACACGTTGTCACCCAGGAACCTCACTATGGGAATTTGGCTAATTACTGGCAGATCAAACGGCATCAGCACCAAAATGACAACTGCTACGACAACCAGCACCTTTTGGGTGCGGGTGGGGAACAGCTGTGACTCGGCTAGGTAGGACGTGTAGAGCTTCGGGCGACTCTTCATCGGTTCGCCTCTACTGCGAGGGTGCGGGTTCTCATACCCGCCTCACCTCCTCTGTGCCGAACAGGCCATACGGCCTGACTAGGAGCCCGATCAGCATTACAACGTAGGGAACCACCTGTTGGTAGCCCACGCCAAGAACTCCCGTATGTCCAGCAAGGTATTGTCCGGCAAAAATTTCTGCGAAACCGATCAGCAGTCCCCCTACGAGCGCACCTACCGCAGAGTCGAGGCCACCCAAAATCACTGCCGGCAGAGCACGAAAGGCAAAGAATGCCCCGTCGCGGCTAGCCATTCCAGCCGGCCCCCAAGGTGGCATGGAAGAAAACACACCTGATATTGCAGCCAGCATGGCACCAGCCGCCCAGGCAATGGCAAAGATGCGACCCACGTTGATGCCCTGGGCAAGGGCGGCTTCTTGGTCAAAGGCCGTTGCCCGCATCGCCACACCGGTCCGGGTCTTGAAGAACAGCCACACTCCGATGAAGGCCACACCGGCCATGGCGATTGCCGCCACGTACGACCATGCGATCATGGCCCCTCCGATCATGAAGGTGTCCGTTCCCCAAGGAACTGCCAGAGCTCTCGGTGTCACGTTTACTGCATCGAATGCGATAGTCCTGATCATCACTTCAAGACCCAGCGTGATAACAGCCATGGAAAAAATGGGCTCACCGATCATGGGTCGGATCGCCAAGCGCTCGATTACGAGGCCCACTCCGGCGGTTAGTACGGATGCCAGTAGAAGAGCGACAAACCAGTGGAGCCAAGTGGGCCCACCGAGCCAGCGGCCTGGCACGTTCCAGTCGATAAAGATCATCGATAGAAACCATGTTCCCGCCAGTGCAAGCGCTCCCTGGGAGAAGTTGACGGTCTGTGTGGCTTTGAAGATGAGCACAAATCCAAGGGCCAAGAGTGCGTAGAGCGACCCGAGAGCAAGGGACTTGATTACCGCGTGAACGAAGGTGTCGAGGCCAGTGGTGGCCAAAATCATCGTTGCACCGATCATGAATACATCGACTCCACCAGATCTCCGAACATGTCCTCAAGCGCTGAACGCTTGATCTTCTGGGTGGCAGTCAATTCCCCGTCCTCGTGGTCCAGTTCCTTGGGGATCATCTTGAACTTGCGGATGGTTTCAACCCTGGCGAACTTCTCGTTGGTTTCGTTAACCACCTTCTGGACCAACTCGAGCACCTCGGGCTTCTCTGAGAGATCACGGTAGGTCGTGTACGGGATGTTCTTGCGCAACGCCCAGTCACCGACAGTTTCCAGTTCGATTCCGATCAGCGCTGACAGGAACTTCCTACCGTCACCGATGACCATCGCCTCCTTGACATAAGGCGAGGTCTTGAGACTGTTCTCGATCTCTGATGGCGAAATGTTCTTACCACCCGACGTGATGATGATGTGCTTGATCCGGTCGACTATCCGCACATGGGTGCCCTCCACCCATTCGCCGACGTCACCGGTCATCAGCCAACCATCATCGGTAAAAGTCTCGGATGTTTGTTCGGGCTTGTTCCAGTAGCCGGCGAACACACCAGCGTGCTTGGTCTGGATCTCACCGGTTTCCTCGTCGATGCGGAATCCGATCTGCGGATAAGGCTCTCCGACCGTACCTAGGATCATCTTTCCCGGCCAGTTACCGGTGGCTATGGCCGAGTTCTCTGTCATCCCGTAGAGCTCGTACACGGGGACCCCGAGACCAATGAAGAATTCGAGTACTTCAGGGGCGATTGGAGCAGCACCAGAAGCGGCGTGCCTACAGCGACGGAGGCCAATCTTCTCTTTTATTGCCCGAAAGATCAGCGGAAACCCAACCAAGTTCAACAACCAACTCTTGAGCGTGTGGTTACCGCCGTTGGCCACTTTCTCTCTACCGATCTTTCGAGCCAAGCTCATACCGAACCGCAACCACAACATTTTGAAGAACGAAGAGTCACCACTCTTGATCATCACCGTGGCATGCATACGCTCCCAGATTCGGGGTACTGCGAAAAACAGGGTGGGTTGGACTTCTCGTAGATTTTCGATCACCGTGTCAATGGACTCCGCAAAGTTCAACTGGCAGCCAGCTACCACCAAATGCCAGGTGGAGAAGATGCGTTCGGCCACGTGACACAGTGGCAAATAGGTGACCACTAGATCGTCAGAGTTAGGGATTTGACTGCCCCGAAGCCCCTCGTCACCCATGATGAGTACATCCATGCAGAACTCTGTGTTTGCGTTAGTGAGCATGGCGCCCTTGGGGGGACCGGTAGTACCCGAGGTGTAGACCAGCGTCATCACGTCTTCGGGAAGTGCCTCGGCCATTCGCCGTTCGACTTCGCCTGGAGAGTTCCGGCGGTGGCTCCGTCCCAGTTCCAAGAAGTCATCCCAGTACATGAGCCGGGGGTCATCGTATGAACTCAGGCCTCTGGGTTCTGTGTAGAGGATCTGCTTCAGACCGGGAAGCCGGTCCGCGTCTATCTCGAGTGCCCGGTCTACTTGTTCCTGATCCTCAGCGAAGTGGACTACTGCGGTTGAATCGGTTAGGAGATACTCAACTTCTGACGCAGGGTTGGTCGGATAGAGGCCGACTGTGATGCCACGGACCGCTACGGTCGCCACGTCCAAGATCACCCATTCGGGGCGGTCCTCAGATTGGATTGAAACCCTCTCTCCGGGTTCCACACCCAAGGCCAATAGACCGTTGGCGGCATCCATGATCAAGTCCCAGGTTCTTCCCCAGGTGAATTCCTGCCAGATGCCAAAGTCCTTTTCACGCATCGCCACCTGTCGGGGTGCAAGCTGGGCCCAGTCGCGGGCACGGGTGGCAATCGTCGTATAGCAATCACCAGTTTCGGTTGGCGGTAATTCAGCCACCGTCAACGACATGTTCGTCTATCTCCCCTCTGCTTGCATCCGGCGGATCATAGGAAGATCCATCAAGATGATCAACGTTTAGATCACACCTCCGGATTGCACTTCTGGCCCTGCCCTTTGGATTAGCCGTCGAAGGTAACAGCAGTTCCGGCCCATCACCCTATCGGCACCAATCTTCTGCTTCAGAGTGAACTGCTAGTTGTTGTGGACTGGTCCAAACTGGGACTCCGCAGTAGCAGTGGGGTGCGTTTCAGAACTCAGGTTCGATACTCGACACCCGGCAGCACGCACAACATCTCGTAGACGAGATTGGCACCAGTTAGTGCTGTCGAACGGTGCCGCCATGGTCGCCATGTTGTAGGAACGCAACAACACCGGTTCCGAGCGTATACCTCGTGGCCCATAGCGGGCACTGGGTCGGTTCGATGCCCCGAGGTCGAATGGGGCGCCGATGATGGCGACATCGAGGGCATCGAGAACCGAATAACTTGGGAGCCGCATGAACGTCGCGATGCCACCAAAGCGCTGCATTGCATTGCCACCGATCGGCTGAGGGCTCGAAGGATCAAGCGTACGCCGACCCTATTGCCCACTCGGTTGATGGCGTGTCGGTAGGGTTCGAATTTGAACGAAGGGATCAGCTGAAGTCATGTTCATCAGAAAACTTGAATCGGTCAACGCATTCGTGGCTGTGGACTTTGCTGAAGTACCAGGGACTGGCGTCGCGCGCCTAGCACCTAAGGTCCTTCAGAACGGAGCCAAGGACCTGGCCAGGTCCATGACCTACGCTCTTGCCTTACTCGAAAGACAGGAAACAGGTATTTCTGCCGGCATTAACGCCCAGCCCGAGGAACGCTCTAGTGCCGTGGCGGCTTTTGCAAAAGAGGTAGCCAGTTGGGATATTGACTTCAACCTGACTCCGGGAATGGGAATTGAGACCGGAGAGTTAGCCGCCCTTGGTATCCCGTTACAAAATGACCTGGTTGCCGTTAGTGCCGTCGCAGCCGCCATGGCAGCCATGCCGAGAGCAGCCACTGCAGCCGTGATGGGCAGTGGCATCGCCCTTGATGTCGAATTGGCTTCCGCTGACTTGACCATCGTCAAATCGAGTGACCCGGCATCAGCCACTTGTGACTTGTTGTTTTGCAGTTCAAAAGTGGGCGCAATAGACCACCTTGCCGCAGCCCGTCTGGGATGTTCTGTACTCGTGCCGACCGGGCCACTACCACTCACAGCGAGGGCAGTTGCCGTATGTCGGCAGCGCGGCATCACAGCACTTCCAGACTTCATCACCACCGCGGGCCCACTCATCGCCGACCGCCAGCAGGCAATTACCACAGCAGCCTCATTTGTGACCGAATTCCTGAACCACCCGGATGGCCCCTTCCTAGGAGCTTGCGAGAAGGCTGAATCCTTCTTGGCCGAATGGCAAGAACACCTGCCGTTCGGACGACCGATGGCTCCTTGATGAGCTGGCAACACCCCGCCACAGCAATGGCCTACGGGTGGCTGCGGTCACCAATGCCGTACGCTGGTCGCTCCTTACGGGGCTGTAGCTCAGTTGGCTAGAGCACCTGCTTTGCAAGCAGGGGGTCGTGGGTTCGATTCCCATCAGCTCCACCAGACCGTCGTGCCAAGAATTGCATTTCGCCAATTAGGGTGATCCTTCGTGGGAACTTTCCAGATTCTCATCGCCATCGCAGCCAGCATCATCATGTTGCGCCTAGGACTAGGTTTCTTGCGAGCGCTAGCGGCTCCTCGCCCTGAGCCACCTGATCCCGGTGAACTCCGCGCGGTCAAGTTCCACTACAAGTGCACTACCTGTGGCACCGAGGTGCGGATGACCGTGGCAAACGAACAAGAACCTGAGCCTCCACGTCACTGCATGGACGAGATGGAGGCCTTGTCTAACGAAGACTGAACCAGACCTCGCTTGTGACCAAGAGCGTTTGGGTTCATTGTTATCCACAGGCTGTGGGCAACTCTGTGGGAAATGACATCCCTGGAATTACAGCAGTGGCTTACCTGCCAGTGGGCCCACGGTGAAAATGATCAGCGGTATTGGGTTGCAGTAATGATGCCGCCCAGAATCGATCCCAGTCCCAGCAGCAGGATTCCGTTGCTGGTACCACCGGGCATCCAACCCACGTAGTTGAAGAAGATGATCAAGATACCCAGGCCGAGCAGGCCGAACATGAGTACTGGCACCCAAGTCGGCGAAGAACCCCCCGCACCGGTACCAGAAACACCCTGTTGAGAATCCCCGCCCTTGGGTGTCACTCGACCACTCTGGTACCTGGACTTCTGAACAGGTCGTCTATTGGGTTGACCGCCTTGCTCAGGTATTCCCGAATCGTGATGTTCAGACGCGACCATGCCGGGGAGGATACGGGTAACTCCGCCTGCTCCGGCGTTCCATCTGGCTACCGTTGCTCTTGTGAGCCCCCGCGTCTTGGTAATCGACAACTACGACTCGTTTGTCTACAACCTGGTTCAGTATCTCGGGGAGCTAGGTGCAGAGCCACTTGTCCGCCGCCACGACGCCATCACCGTCGATGAAGCAGCCGACCTGCAACCTGATGCTTTGCTTGTCAGTCCCGGGCCCGGTCGACCCGAACAGGCCGGTGTCTCGATGGCAGCGATCCGATGGGCTGCCGGCCGGATCCCAGTGCTGGGAGTTTGCTTGGGGCACCAGTGCATCGGAGCCGCCTGGGGTGGAAATGTGGTGAGGGCACCCAAAGTCATGCACGGGAAGACCTCCCAAATCAACCACAACGGTGACGGCATCTTTGTCGGCCTACCCAATCCACTCGAGGCAACCCGCTACCACTCTCTGCTCGTCGACAGACCCTCCCTTCCAAACGACCTAGTCATAACGGCAACAAGTGACGACGACCTGATCATGGGCTTGCGACACCGAAAGCTTGATGTCGAAGGGGTGCAGTTCCACCCCGAGTCGATCCTTACCGAATCAGGCCACGACTTGTTGACGAACTTCCTGGCTCGAATTGACTGACTAGCCAGGAATACTGTCCGTAGGGGCTCCATCGCCAACACCGGTATCAGCCTCCACCTCGCCGCTGACGCTGTCCGCTGTTTCTGCAGCTCCGACGACGATTGTGACAAAGCTCCCGGAGTCGATTTCTACATCAGCCAGTGGGCTCTGACTGATAACCCTTCCATCATTTGGACTGTTCGTCGGCAGTGACTCATAAACCACGTTCACCCCGAAACCCGCTGCCTCCAGTTCAGAGACTGCAGTCGTCTCAAGCAGGCTCACGACCGGCGGTACACCCACCATTGGTAGGCCGGTGGAGACCACAATCTCGACGTTGCTCCCCGGTGACAACGAACTGCGGGCAGGTGGTTCGGTCCTGATCACCTGACCAGGCGGAACGACGAGGCTGCTCTCCTCAAACGTGCTGGCCCGCCAACCCAGTTGGGAAATGATGTTCATTGCATCAAGCACAGGGCGGTTCGTGAGATCCGGTACTTCTTCGACGGCTGGTCCTGATGACACGAACAGGATCACTCTGGAACCTGGCACAATCTCGGAACCCGCAACTGGCGACTGGTCTATTACTTGGCCAGTTGGAACAACCGGATCCTCAGTATCAACTGGTGAGACTGTCAGACCCATCGCCTCAAGGTCACGAATGGCATCGGCCACGGCATCTCCAACAACCGCCAAGAGGATCATCGGGCCAGTTCCCTGGCTGACCAAGAGACGTACGGTCTCGGCCGGCTCAATCCGAGTACCTGCAGATGGATCCTGGTCAAACACCGTATTCTCAGGGAAATCGGCATTCACCTCGTAGTCCATCTGGACACTCAACCGGGAGTCACGTAGGGCCGCGCGCGCTTCATCCAATGGAGTTCCGATTAGGGCTGGAACTTCAACCAGACCAATCTGGGCTGGAGGCAATTCGTCACCGGGACTACCGAGTGTGTCCACAAACTCAACAACCAAGTAGCCGAGCACAACTACCAAGATTGCCAGAACGACTGTAAACAACAGGGTGCGACGTAGCCCGTCGTCACGTCGGGTGCGCGTACTTCGACCATGGTTCGGATGCTGGGCCGGAACGGCAATCTCAGGCCTGCCGGGCGCTCCCTGTGGGGCAGAGGACCGCAGGTCATGGGCTCCCTCGCGGTAACGTCGAAGGTCGCTACGGAGGTCCTCTGCCGTTGGGTACCGGTTAACAGGGTTCTTGGCCATGAGTTTGAGGGTCACAGCCTCGAGCGACTCAGCCACGGCGGCCCCCGACTGGCGAAGTGATGGGGGACTATTCTGGACATGCTGATAAGCGACTGCCACAGGGGTCTCACCTGTAAACGGCGGACGACCTAGAAGCATTTCGTAGAGGACAACGCCCAGCGAATAGAGATCGCTCCGAGGATCTACCTGTCGGCCCTGGGCCTGCTCAGGTGAAAAGTAGGTGGCTGTACCCATGACTTTTCCGTCCCGAGTGAGATCATGTTGTGCACCGGCGATGGCCGTTGCAATGCCGAAGTCAGCCACCTTTACTTGTCCGCTTGGAGTTACTAGGACGTTGCCAGGCTTGACGTCGCGATGAACCAGACCGTTGCGATGGGCAAACCCAAGAGCCGCTGCAACGTCCGTGGCTATGTCAGCAGCCCGATCCGGGTGGAGGGGGCCCTCGGTGCGAATCATCTCAGCGAGACTTCGCCCCTCAACATATTCCATGACAATGAAGTACGTTCCCTGTTCCTCACCCCAGTCGTAGACGCTGACGATGTTGGGATGATTCAGGTTGGCAGCTGCCTGAGCCTCCCGGCGGAACCTTTCGACAAAATCCGGTTCATCGGCAAATTCGTTGAATAGCACCTTGACAGCTACGGGCCTATCTAGAAGCAGGTCACGTGCAAGGTACACATCGGCCATTCCGCCACGTGCAGTCTGACGGTGGAGTTCATACCGGCCGTTGAATACGGTCGGACCTTCGCTTGACATGGAGGCAGATTCTACCTGCGGACCTTCGGTCGCTGATGTTGATCAGCGGAGTGTTCGACGAGTTGTTCAATCACGCGGTTGGCATCCTCTAGTGAGGCCACCTTGATGGAATCGATCACGAGTGCTCTGTCGTCCTCGGTGAGGTCCATTATCTGGAGTTTCTTCACCTCTGTGAGGGTCGGGTCAAACCAGAGGATCCCAGAGGGCCTACCTCGAAACACTGCCACATTGTCGTCGTGGAAGCCGACGAACCAGCCGCTCCGGGCATAGATGCCAATCACACCTACTACCGACCCCAAGAGAACACTAAGAGCCAGCGCAATGCCACCAAGGCGTATTGCGAAAGCTGACACTGTTCTCTTTCCATCAGAGAGACCAAGCGTTGAAGCGCTCTCGGGCCTTACAGGAATTCTTGTGAGATCAACCCCGCTTGAAACCCTTGGAGCAGCAATTACATCAACAACTATGACAGTCACGTTGTCATGACCCCCTACATCTACGGCAGAGCGAACCAGTTCCACCGCGGCTGCCTCGGAGTCAGCTTTATCTCGGAGAATCCGCGCGATCCCAGAATCATCCAACTCGTTAACAAGGCCATCACTGCATAGGAGGTAGCGATCTCCCTCGATTGGCACCAACTCCCAGGTGTCGACGGACACGTCAGCCTCGATGCCGAGTGCCCTCGTGAGGATGTTCCGCTGCGGGTGTCTCGCAGCCTCATCGAGACTCAGGTCACCTGCCCGCACCAGATCTGCAACGAGACTGTGGTCGTCGCTGACCTGTTCCAACCTATTGTTCGAAAACCGGTAGACACGGCTGTCGCCCACGTTGGCAACGGCTAGGGCTTCCTCTCCATCGTCACCCTCCACCTGGGCCAGGGCACAGATGGTCGTACCCATGCCTGTCAAATGTGGATCACCTGCAGCATGGACGATTACCGCCCGGTTGGCACGCAGCACTGCTCCTGCAAGGCCCTTTCTCGTATGAATATTGAACCCATCAAGGGTGGCCGAAACTGCCACGGTGGATGCCACTTCACCTCCGCGGTGACCTCCCATTCCGTCGGCAAGGACATACAGGCCCTCAACCGACCCGAAGCTGTCCTGATTTGCTTCACGAATGCGTCCCACGTCGGTCACTCCGGCATAGACAATCCGCACTGAACTACGCGTTCGATAGCGCCGCCCCGCAGGCCCCATCAACGGGTACCCAGGAACTGTGATGACAACGAGTGTCGAGACCGTGGCATTAGGCAACCTCGAGGATCGTGTCTCCAACCTGGAGACGATCCCCCGCTCCGATGACAGTCGGAACGGTCACCCTGTCGCGGTTCATATAGGTCCCATTGACCGAACCGAGGTCCTCAACCACGAGCTGGCCACTTCTGTGAAAGATCCTTGCGTGCAACTGTGACACATGATCGTCGTCAATTGTCACCGAGCAGCCCGCTGCCCTACCCAGGATCAGGTCATCGCAGAGATTAATTACCCGCCCGTTCATCGATTCGGGCTCAACCACGAACAGGTGTGACACACCCCACCCGCGCACCGCACGGGACGATCGGGATGCCAGCCAAGCTGATCGCACTACCCGGAGGAACGCGTAGTAGACGAGGGCGAGGACGCCCAGCCCGACAAGAGTCAGGACCTGATCGTTCACTGTGCGCTTGATGCTACCGGTTGACCGTGGGTGGGCTGGTTCACCACAACGGGCTGATCGGTGAGACACGCGGTACCCTTCCCGACGCTGCTCGCGCGAGTGGCGGAATTGGCAGA
>CEUC01090392.1_pt1 | contig 11164 bp, 14 predicted proteins | sample 356471 | NCBI WGS metagenome assembly CEUC01 (sample SAMEA2623295, study PRJEB7988) | marine metagenome | biome: marine biome (ENVO:00000447); feature: deep chlorophyll maximum layer (ENVO:xxxxxxxx); material: "saline water (ENVO:00002010), including plankton (ENVO:xxxxxxxx)" | depth 40 m | reverse complement strand
CTGGTTCGGCTTGTCAGATTCACGGATCTACTCCCGCAGACCAATCGTATTCCACCCGGTTGCCTTCCACTGGGTTAGCTGGCACAGTGATCGTCCGTATTTTTCAGTCAGCCAGGCCACAGTATGCACTTATACACTCAAAGTCTGTCACCAAATGGGCAACGAGTTTCAATATTCCTGAAGGAAAAGGGAATAGAGCTTCCCATGGAGGAGGTTAACCTTCGTGCCGGGCAAAACCTTTCCGAAGAATACCGCCAGATGAACCCCTTCGGCCGCGTTCCGGTACTCGCACTCGACGATGGAAGCTACCTTTCGGAAAGTCAGGCCATCTGCCGTTACTTGGAGGGCCTGCATCCAGATCCAAATTTTTTCGGCACTACCGATGAAGAGCAGGCAATTATTGAGATGTGGAGTCGACGAGTGGAGTTAAACGTAATGATGCCAGTGGCTCAGGCCTTCCGAAATATTACTGGCTTCTTCAAGGACCGGGAGAAGGTTGTTCTGGAATGGGGCGAAGTTTCTGCGCAAGTTGCCAGGGACGCGGTGGCAATCTTCAACGATCATCTGGCGACCAGTGAATACCTCACCAGCAATCGATATACCATTGCCGATATGACACTCGCCATAACCCTTAACTTTGCCAAGGAAGTCGGGCAGGATCTGCTGACAGCTGAGCATATTGTCCGCTGGCACAAAATGGTGACCGAGCGACCTGCCTTCGGCTAGCCATGGCCATGGATCAGGAACTCTCAATCAGTCAGATCCAAGAGCTTGAGTCAGATTTGCATCAACTCAAACTGGATCTTGAAGGTCTGCTTGACACGACTGAGTCAGGCGCAAAGCCCGTAACGCTTCGAGACAATACCGGGCGACTAAGCCGTATGGACGAAATGCACAATCAAAGTATTCTAGTGGCAAACAGGAACCTTACAAGAAACCGGCTCAAACAGGTCCTTATTGCATTAACACGAGCCGACAAGGATACCTATGGCAGATGCACGACCTGTGATGAGCCTATTTCCTATCCACGCCTTAAGGCCTACCCCGAAGCTGATATGTGCCTCGACTGCAAGGGTGAGATTGAGAGGGGGTAACTGTAAAGCTAATCTTGGATAGCTTTCTGAATTCAAGTTCACATCAAATTCCGGAGTACGCTACACCCTTTATGCACTGCCTGACAATATTACTTAGCCGCTCAATACAACTTCCATTTGGGTGAATCATCACAAGCCCATGCTATGCGTAAGATACTTTGGCAAGCAGGTGGTCTAGAGAACAATATGGGTGCCAGGCTAACCTTCATGCAATCCCGCTATGTTGAGCACCTGCATGTATGACACTATAACCGGGCTCCTCGTCCCATTCCCATCGTTCTGGTGCCGTCCAAACAGGTGCAGAATGACCGAAAGGATGATCAAGTGGTGATGATTTTGGTAGCACCTAATGAATAAACTACGCTTGAATCAGGATCAAGCGCTTTGGAACCCGATTCCCGGTCAAATGTCTGCCGATACCGTCGCAGCATTCAGAAAATATTCAATGCACCGAGAGTTTCGCCAAACCAACCTTATCCTCTACGCATTTTTGTTTTTGCCGCTATCAATCTCGCCATCGATATCGTTAACGCTGAGATGGAGTTTGTCGTCCTAAATGGATTCTTCCTATTTGCGTCTCTGGCTGGGCTGTCCTATATGCGACGCATAATGGACTACCGCTTGCTGTCTTTCTCGGTGAACCTGCTCGCTTTTCTTGTTGTAACAGTACTATTGATCGCAAAGAGCACTATCAGTGCCTGACGACTGGTTCATCTATTTTGCTGACCTGCTGGTCATAACCATCGTCACCCTGGCACTACCGATCAACATGTTGACTAAGGTGGTATATGTGCTCGCACTTATTGACGCCGATTCCTGGAGCCTGTCTATGACTGACTTCTCACCAACAAATATTATCGGAGTGACCCTGTTCCTGGTAGCCGCCTCTATATTTTCGCTGATTGTCTATTACATGATGCAACAGGCACATTTCTCCGCGTTTACCAGTCTCCAGGCTGAGCAAAGTGCCAATAGTGAGTTACGTAACGCGATGCGCAGTATTGATACATTGCAGCATTTGTTGCCGGTGTGCGCAAACTGCAAGAAAGTTCGTGATGACAATGGCTACTGGGAACAGATAGACGAATATATCAATGCACATTCTGATGTCAGCATTACCCATAGTATCTGTCCTGGTTGTTTCAGCGATCTTTACTCGGATTTCGTCGAGGGTTGATCAGGAGCAGGGCCTAACTCACCAGTGCATCTGGACCCCGATTTATCTCTCTTGTTGAGAGTCGGACAATAAGGTGGTCAATCGGCCCTGCGTATGTCTGAAGAATTGCCCTAATCCTTCACAAAGATAGTTCAAACCTGGCTCACCGTCGGGAGCCGCAATAAAGCGGTCTTTAGGGCATCCACCATTACACATAAATTTTACATTGCAGGCCAGACAGAAAGCAGGCAAGCTAGTCTTCTTGCCGCGGGCAAAACCTTTCATCTTGGGCGATTCAACCATGGATTTCATCGTACGCTCCTTCAGGTTGCCTAGTTTCCACTCCGGCATCACGAAATGATCACAGGCATACAGGTCACCATTATGTTCCATCGCCATGGAGTCGCCACATTTCTCCTGATAGAGGCACAAGGATCCTGAATTACCGCGGTGCTTGGCCAGACACTCCTCAATAATCTGCACCCACACTACCCCAACATCGTGACTTAACCACTCCTCGAAAATGGCCGTTAAAAAACGTCCATATTCTACAGCTGCTACTGTCTGCTCTGAGACCTTACCGTCCTCAAGGGAGCAGACGATGGGCAGGAATTGCATGGATGTCACGCCCTGTTCACGAAAAAATCGATAAACCTCCAAAGGGGCTTTTGCATTTTGGTTGTTGACGGTGCACAACACTGACGTGGGTACGTCATATTCCAACAGCATGCGTAGCGCCGCCATCGTGCGGTCGTGCGTTGGCTTGCCTCGTTTATCCGGGCGGCACAAATCATGAAATTCAGCCGGACCATCAAGGCTGATGCCAATGGCGAAACCGTTTTCAGCAAAAAACTCACACCACTTCTCATCCAGCAGGGTGCCGTTAGTTTGCGGCACATTGATACATTTCCAACCAGAGGGAAGATGTTTTTGCTGCAATGCTACGGCCTGTTTAAAAAAGTCGAGCCCCAGTATTGTCGGCTCGCCACCATGCCAGGGAAAAACAACGTTCGGGCCCGGGTGCGAAGCGATATAGCTGCGAACAAATTTCTCGAGCAGCCGCTCGCTCATACGGAATTTATTCTTATCAGGATACAACTCAGTTTTGCTTAGATAGTAACAGTAGCTGCAATCCAAATTACAGATCGGACCACCCGGTTTGACCATGACATGGTAACGGTTTCTTACCCGACCGCTGTTTGACAAATGACGGACCACTATTAGACACTTCCTTTTTTTGGAGACGTTGGTTTCTTAGTGCACCCCTAAATATCAAGTGTCCCCTAAATATCACATAGATGTAAGTAGTCACCATGGCAATTGAAGAAATTTTCAACTTTATCCGAATAGACGACAATACATTAACGGCAGGTCAACCCAGTGAAGATCAGTTAGCAGATGTGGCAAAGGCCGGCTGTGACCTGGTCATTAACCTGGCGACAATAGACCCACAGTACTCACTGGATGATGAGGAAAACTCCTGCCGATCACTTGAAATGACCTACTTGCACATACCCGTTGAATGGACGGCACCAAAGGTAGAGGACTACCAGGCATTCGAAATCGCCATGGGCGAAGCGGTGGGTAAAAGAATACTGGTTCATTGTGCCGCCAACTATCGGGCTACGGCATTCTATGCAGTCTACGCCAAGCAGACTCTAGGCTGGTCAAATGAAGATGCACAAACATTGATCACTCGCATCTGGAAATCAAACCCGGAGTGGAAAATGGATGATGTCTGGAAGGGATTTCTTGCTGCAATAGATGTAAGCTAGTCTGGAAACTACTCCCCGATCATCAAATCCGCTCGTACAGCGCCCTTTGCTCATCATCGAGTGCATCAAGATGCGCTCTTGCCTTGTCCGGTTTCACCGCCTCAATGCTGCCGTCAGCGTGCTGTATGACGACACCACTACCGGAAAGGAGTTTAAAGCGCCGATTTCGTTCCTCTTTGTCCGGATGGCAAACCAACTGGCAGTTACCACAGGTGAAATTAAGCTTTCGACCACCGGGTGACTGAGGATGACGAAAGCCACCATCTTCAATTGCAGGACGCTTCAGCCAGGCCTGCGTAGCTTCTACTAGTGCACCACGAAACTCATGATCATCGTCTGGTATTGGAAATCTACCAGGGGACCAGGTCGACCACTTGCCCCTCTCGGACAAACCAGTGAAACCACCACAAACCAGGTCACAGCGATGATAGGAACGTCTTTTTTGATAGCTAAACTCCATTCCTCCCATCGTCACGATACTCTGCTCTTCCTTATCCATTAGATGAGAAGTGCAGGCAGCAAAACAAAGCCGACATTCATCACAGTATTTTTTGTCTTCGGGCAGAGGGTTGGTTGGTTCCAGTTCTGCCGTTGTAACGACTGACCCGAGCAACACAGAGGCACCATGAGACGGTGTAATAATGTTCCCGGAAAAGCCTAGCCAACCTACGCCGGAACGGACCGCCAGGTATCGATGGGATATGTCCGGTTTAAAATCTCGTGATCCACGAGGAGTATCCTTACGGTAAACAATATTTGAATCAACACCATGGGATGGGTAGCCAATTTGATCCAGATAGGATGCAAGTCCGACTGCAAGTCCAGTGATAAAAAAACCTGTATGGATATTGTCTTCCTGGTGGCCTGCGTGATCCTTTTTACTAAGAAAACTACTGACCTTTTCTTCATCCAGGGGTACAGCAAAACTCAATGCTGAGGCAGCATCGGTGAGAACATATTCAAGGTCCGTTGACGGAGGTCCTCCAGCCAGCGTTTCCTTCGTGACAACGCCCACCTCGCACGCACCCTGTTCCTTAAGGTATGCCACTGTAAGCTCGGTAAGTTCCGCTTTACTCATTTCTTTCTTAAACATATCAGACCCCTAACTCTTTGCTATTGACAGAATAGACCCGCTTCTCAAGTAAATCCACAGGGATGGGGGAGGGATTACCTAACATCAGACTTTTGTGACTTCGAACCAGGTGAACCGTTCCTGTGATTATTGATCTGTTCGCCAGTAAGCGGGGCCATTGCCCGATTTTTTTCGTGCCACAATATCGCTACAACAAGCCTTGGATTCGATTCGAATACTCCCATCAAGAAGAAATAGATGCTTCCCATGGCAAAGATTTGATGGGGTTCATTTCCGAATCCAATATCACTGGGAACTGAAATCAGAGACTCAACGACTTCCTGTGTCAGGCCTCCAACAGGAATAGGCAACACTGAGACCATTCCTATCAGTATGAGATACATAATCGCTGAGAAACTCGGCCCATAATGAACAGCGCGATCGGCTTTGAGTTCAACGTCTGACCAAACATCAAATATTCACGGAACAGCAATCAATAGAAAACCAATAAACAACGCCACACTGGAAAACGCAATTGCACAACTCACACCAAACGTGCCATAGATAACGCTAAGCCCCACTATCAATTTGAAGCGGTCCGAATCGCTTTTCCTTCGGGCGTCCAAGGCAAAGACCACTGGAGTGAATTACAAGAAACTCCATGACCATTAGTCCAAGGCCATGCACCCAGGACCCATCGTAAATAGCCAGTGGCCACCACCACACGAGCAGGAAAGTAAGTGACAAGACCCAGAGCATGGTGGCACCGTACAATCTTGATAGTACATTCAAATGGGAACACCCCTATTTCCTACAAACGACCAACCAGATCAGCGTATATATCACTGATGGGCCGATCCAACTGAGCTGGTTCGGCATCGGCCAGCAGTTCTCCGACGCGGCGATTCAATAGCATTTCTACGTTATAACGAGCCTGATCGCGCCTATGGGCAAGCAAGTCAACATTATCCCGGCGCCAATTCAAATGATCGGTGATTGCTTGATCAAGTAACAAAACATCACCATCTTCGCTGGAGGTTTGTAGCACCCGCGGCCGCCAACCACCGGGATTATTTTCTTTCAGTGCCAGCACCGATTGAATGTCGGTAACAGTACGCTTCGCACCAGGACGGTCGGCCTTGTTGACCGCATAAACATCCGCCATTTCCATGACCCCGGCCTTCATGGCTTGTACCGTATCACCGGACTCCGGTACTACCACCAGGATCACCGTGTCCACCAGGGTGCGCACCGAATAGTCTGCCTGGCCAATACCGACTGTTTCGAGAAAGATGTTGTCAAAGTTGTGGCTCTCCAAAACAGCCAGCATCCCGGTTATATTGTCAGCCATGCCATCATGGGCATGGCGACTTGGCATGGAGCGAATATAGAGGTTGGGATCATCAGCAATTTCATCCATTCGGATACGGTCGCCAAGGATCGAACCCTGGGACAATGGCGAGGTTGGATCAATGGCCAGCACACCAACGCGCTCGCCATGTTGCAACCGTGACGCTGCCAGGCGGGCAATCAGGGTACTTTTTCCAGCCCCGGGAGGCCCGGTAACGCCTATGCGCACAGCTGGTTTTTCTGTTTTGAAATTACTGTCGGCCTCCGACAGGACATCAGCGACACTGGCTCGGCCAGCCAGGCTTAGCTGACGGGCAAGGGCACGCCGGTCCAGGAGTTCCTGCCTGGTCATGCCAGCGCCACCTCCAGTCGGGCGATGGTATCCTCCAGGTTCATTTCACTAGTAAAAATACCAGCAGCGCCAGCCGCAACCAAGGCCGCGTGATCATCGGGCGGAATGGTACCGCCGATGAAAACCTTGATATCGGCAGCATCCATCGCCTTCATTTGATCCAGGGTGGCCACCAGCATCTCCTGGTGTGATCCGGACAGCACGCTCAAACCAACGGCATCAACGTCTTCGTCCACTGCTGTTCGGGCTATATAGTCCGGGCTCTTCCGAATGCCGGTATAGATTACGTCGGCCCCATGATCGCGCAGGGCCAGAGTAATGATCTTGGCACCCACATCGTGACCGTCAAGACCGGGCTTGGCGATCAGGATTCGTTTACCTTGCAGGCTCATGTTTCTTCCTCCTGGTTCACAACCTGATCATCCGATCAGGGCAGGTTCCCTAAATTCACCCCAATGGGATTTTAGTTCCGCAACCATCTCACCCACCGTGACATATTGATGGCAGCAATCAATGAGTAACGGCATCAGGTTCTCGTCATCCGTTAGCGCCGCTATACCGAGACGTCGAAGGGCCGCCTGTGCTGCATCGTTATCTCGACGGTCACGAGTCGCCTGATACTTCTCCAAAATGCGGCGACGGTTTCCGGGATCCAGTCGAAAGACTTCACCAAACTGCGCCTCCTCGCCTTCGTGACTGTAGCGGTTTACGCCCACCACCACCCGTTCGCCGGAATCAACCTTCTCCTTGCGTTCCTTTGCACGTTGCGCGAGGCGCATCTGAATATAACCTTCCTCGATCGCCTTAATGACTCCGCCATAATCATCAATCTCATTCATAACCGCGAGAATTTTCTCTTCCATGCGATCGGTCAGATACTCTACATAATAGCTTCCCCCAAGCGGGTCAACGGTGTTTGCCACTCCGCTTTCGTGGGCAATGATCTGTTGAGTGCGTACAGCAATTTCAGCGCTCTGTTCCGTTGGTATCTGAAAGGCCTCATCATAGGCGCAGGTAAAGATCGATTGAGCTCCACCAAGGACCGCCGCCAAATTTTCTATTCCAACTCGAACGATATTGTTAAGGGGTTGCGCAGCAGTCAGTGATGAACCACCACAAACCACACCAAAACGGAACAACAGACTGCGCGGATCCTTGGCCCCGTAACGTTCGCTCATGATGCGTGCCCAGATACGGCGGGCAGCACGGAATTTCGACGCTTCCTCAAACAAATCCATATGCACGTAAAAGAAAAAGCTAAGTCGTTTGGCGAAACTATCGACTTCGCCACCGCGTCGCAATAGCTCGTCCACATAGGCCAGTCCGTTGACCAGCGTATAACCGATCTCCTCGACCGCAGTGCAGCCGGCATCGCGAACATGGGCACCGGCGATAGAGATGGGATTGAAGCGCGGCGTCTCCTTGTTGGCAAACAGAATGGAATCTGCAATCAATCGCATTGAAGGTTTGACCGGGAAAATCCATGTACCCCGCGCAACGTATTCCTTCAGTATGTCATTCTGGATCGTACCGGTCAGGCTGGCACGCGGTATGCCTGCCTTGTCTGCTGCAGCGACATACATGGCAAAGATCATGGCAGCAGCACCGTTTATGGTGAAGGAGGTGGAGATCGCTGCAAGATCAATGTCACTAAACAAGATTTCCATTTCCGCGAGATTGGACAGGGAAACACCAACCTTGCCGGCTTCGGCCGTTGCCATGGGGTCATCGGGGTCATAGCCACACTGGGTCGGCAGATCCAGGGCGACGGACAGTCCAGTCTGCCCCTTATCAAGCAGAAAGCGATAACGCTGATTGGATTCTTCTGCTGAACCAAAGCCTGAATATTGTCTTATGGTCCACATACGGCCGCGAAACCCATCGGGGAAGATACCCCTGGTAAATGGCACTTCACCCGGTTTGCCAAGGGTCCTGCCGTCCAGCATGTCCGGTGAAACGACGACAGGAACTTCAATGCCCGACGGAGTTTTTATACCCTTTTCGTCTTCCTTTTGAGTGGGCATGGTTATACCTCTTCCTTTGATTTATCCAGGACCTTATCCGCTGCCGCCCAGTGATCAGGATGTACCCAGTTTCTCGCGAAGTGTTTGGTCTCCAGCTCATATAGCTCAACCTGACTGTCACCACGACGTGCGGCTTTAACCATGTCCTTGAAGGTGCGCAATACCTGTGGAGCCTGGCGAAGAAAAGGTTTCAGGAACAGTTCCACCGCCGCATCCAGGCCATCCGATTCCTCAGCAACTGCATCATATAGGCCCAAAGCAAGCGCCTTGGATGGAGTCAACATCTCGCTGCTGCACAACAGATGCAGGGCACGGTCTGGCCCCACCAGGCGTATCAGGTCGACGCCACCGCCCCATGCGGTAGATATATTAAGGCGACCCTGAACGAACCCGATCCTGGCTGACACCGCGGCGATACGAAAATCGCAAGCAGCCGCCAGTTCAGCGCCACCGCCCATGGCATTCCCATTCAACGCAGCAACAACGGGTACCGGGAAATTTCGTATTGCATTCAGCGCAGATTTGGCCTGTTCTGCCATCTCCATTGCCTGCGGCAGGGTGGTTACGGTACTCAGATCTTTCAGATCACCGCCCGCGGCAAAACTTTGATCCCCCGCGCCGCTCAACACAACGGCTTGCAAGCTCTCGTCTCCGACTTTCTCTTCGAAAATTCGTCGCAAACCGTCTAGTACGGACCGACTCAGGGCATTATGCTTTTCGGGCCTGTTCAGGGTAACCCGCAGTACCGTTGCCCGTCGTTCAACCATTATTTCTTTCTGCATCAGGTTATCTCACTAATGAAGTTGAAAGTCGCTAGTAAGATCGATACCAGACTTCCGCTGAAATATTCAATCCCTCTGAATAGTCGCTCGTTCACCTATTCGACCTTTGAGGCTGAAAACAATGAAAGCATAATTCTACATTTCAAACTTTTGGTCAACATACCGGGATCTAGTCGCCAAATGCAGCCCCCATCAGCACTCTAATCACTCAAAAGCTGTGGATTACGTTCCAGTAAAACATTCACATCCAGATCCGAGCAGACAAAACCGTTACTGGTCAATTCTGTTGTAACATCAAGTCAACAAAGTGATGTGCGTGCTGACGATGTTTAAACTGCTTGAAAAGATCAATGAGCGTCCTGCACCATTTGAGTTCTACACTGCGAGTGAACTATGGACTGATGAGCATACCTCCCGGCGGATGCTAGCCTATCATTTGAATGGTGATGTGGATCTTTCGTCGCAAAATCATCGTTTCATCAAAGAATCTGTGCAGTGGATAGTTTCCCGCTTTAAGGTCGGAGAGAACACAAGAGTAGCAGACTTTGGATGCGGGCCTGGCCTGTACGCTCTTGAGCTTGCGCGCAAAAAGGCTAGCGTGACAGGCATAGACTTTTCCAATTCTTCTATTCAATACGCCCGGAACAGTGCATCTGAGAGCGGCTTATCCATTAACTATGTTCATCAGAATTACCTGGACTATGAAACTATTGATCGTTTTGATCTCATCATCATGATCATGTGCGATTTCTGCGCGCTAAGTCCCGGCCAACGGAAGGGGATTTTGGAGAAATTTCACTCCATGCTTGCGCCCGGTGGATCCATTTTACTGGATGTATATTCGCTCAAGTCCTTTGAGAAAATAGAGGAACAGAGCATCTATCAGGAAGATCTCCTTTCAGGGTTTCGGTCTGCAGCTAAATACTATGGGTTTCAGAACACTTTCAAGTAGGGGAACGATAGGGTTGCTTTGGATAAATATACAATCATTGAAAAAGCCGGCAACAAAACAGTCTACAACTGGCTGCAATACTTCAGCCCAGAGAAACTGGGCAGGGAATTCAAGGAAGCTGGTTTTGTCGTTGAAGGGCTCTATTCAGATGTCGCGGGGAGTGAATTTGATCCCGACGGGAATGAATTTGCAATTGTCGCTTCAATCTGGCCTGAATAGGCTACGCCTCTCCATGTGAGCCACTCAGACCGCCGTCAACAGGTCAGGGTACTCCTCTACTATCTCATCCCATAAGGTCTGAAACGACAACCATCCGAACATAGGGCTTCCAAGTGCAGCACCGATCGCGGCAGCCGCGTCATCTGGCCACACCTCGTAGTCACCCGCCGCCGATGCCAGTAGCTGTAAACGGCAGGGGCAGGCCTTTCCCATCGAAACGAACCACCAGGCTGCCTCATCCACTGTTGACCCGGTACTGAACAGACCATGCCCCACGTGGATGGCAACCTTGTCATCGTCCTCTTCGTTCCAGGTCATAGAGAAATAGCAAACGGTCAGTCCAGTGAGCAAGAACACAGTGCTAAAAACGCTCATTAAGGTAAACAGT
>CEUC01136827.1_pt1 | contig 11193 bp, 8 predicted proteins | sample 356471 | NCBI WGS metagenome assembly CEUC01 (sample SAMEA2623295, study PRJEB7988) | marine metagenome | biome: marine biome (ENVO:00000447); feature: deep chlorophyll maximum layer (ENVO:xxxxxxxx); material: "saline water (ENVO:00002010), including plankton (ENVO:xxxxxxxx)" | depth 40 m | reverse complement strand
CCCCCTAACGAATAATCATGACCAGCACCAGCAAAATCCATTCCGGCGGAATCAAACCGCTAAACGCACCTCGAGAAGTCCACGTCCGAACCGATGCAGTGGGCAACCCAACAGCGGTTCAGGTCCCACCAGCCATAGACTCGCCACGCGCTCGCCGAAACCGCCGCAACAACCCACAGCCAGCAGCGCACACCAGTCCTCCCTCCCTCCGAGAGAGGGAGCTAGAGGGCGACCCCAATCGCCTCACACTCACAACGACAAACGGCGCACGTACAGCTCGCACCCACCTCAAAAACGTGCCGTCGGCACCACTCGTCTCCGATGGCAATTGGGTGAAGGTTATTGAGATAGAAAACCTGTGGAAGGTGAACGACGAGTGGTGGCACGGTCCTGAAGAGGAAATAGCCCGGCTCTACTATGTGCTACGACTCGAAAGTGGCCAACAGCTAACCGTGTACCTCGATCTAGTCGCCAACAGTTGGCACCGGCAGGCAGGCTAGGCGCACTCACCCACCTATCTACTAGGTCAAAGCCTTTTCCTAATGAGGTTGAATCTTCTTGTACGTCTTAGCAACGCTGCCGACAGTAGTATCGAACAATTCTATGCCACTAGAACGAGCCAGAGCAGCGCCCTCATCAAGAAGTTGCTGATAGGCGTTCGACTCGATATCGAAGGCACGATCTTTCCGTCGACGCAGAATCCGATCAACCGTCACCTCACTAAAAATCAGTGAAAAAATTCTCAGAAATAGAAAAACCCTTGCCCGCCAAAGAAGTAATCGGATCTCCTGGCCAGCATGCCGATTCCTCTGCGAGTTCGGATTCTGTCAATATCACTCCCCGGAACATAGAAGAGACCACCGACCCGCGTTACGAAACGAAATCTCGCCGCAGGCAATCCGTTCCAAAATCGCGAGAACCCTTGGCAGCCGATAGAAGCGACAACCCGGCGAACGCAGGCCGGGTTAGTGGCAGGCGCGAAATCACTGGCATCCTCAACGATGAACAGGCGGAGTATTTGCAAGGGGCAAACGAACCCAATACCCAGCGGCTCGATGCCATCGACTCAACCACCTCCACCCCCACTGCAGAAAATATGGCAAGCCACTATGCGGAATTGCATGCGCATAGCAACTACTCGTTTCAGGAAGGAGCCTCTGAAGCCTGGGACCTGCTGCTCACAGCCAAACAACTAGGACTTCATGCCCTCGCCATCACCGACCACGACAACGTCAGCGGCGTCATGGAATTTGCGCAAGCAGGCAAAGAGCTCGGCATCAAGCCAGTCATTGGCATCGAATTAACCCTCACACGCGGACTCAGCGAACCGCACGGCACACAATACGAACCCGACGAACGCCCCCACATAACTCTCCTCGCCGAAACTGCCGCCGGCTACCGGAATATTTCTTTACTGACCACCCGGGCGCACGTCGACGCCGAAGAGCGCAACGACCCGCACCTCGACCCCACTCTTCTCGCCGATCACGCCGAAGGAGTCATCTGCTTATCAGGTTGCCGACGAGGCGAAATTTCAAAGTTAGTGGCTACAGGCGACATCGACTCAACTCAACGCGCCACCCAAAAATATGCCGAGGTATTCGGTAAGGAAAACTTCTTCCTCGAACTACAGCAAAACCTCGTCATGGGCGACGTGCAACGCAACCGTCACATGGCAGCAATCGCCAAAGAAGTGGAAGTGGGCATCGTCGCCACGAACAACGCTCATTACCACGTTCGTGACCGACACCGACTCAACGACGCACTCGTTGCGATCAAGCACAACAAATCGCTCGAAGCCAGTCACCGAGAACGCCGCCCTAACGACCAGTTCTTTCTGAAATCGCCCGACGAAATGAATGCGCTATTTAGCGAACACCCCGAGGCGATTGCAAACACCGTCAAGATCGCCGACCGGTGCGAATTCGATCTCAATTCCGGCGCTATCTACGACTTTCCCTCTTACGATTTCCTACCGCCGGGTTACACCGAATCGACGTATCTGCGGAAGATCTGCGAGGAGGCTGCCGTGCGTCGATATGGCAGCGTAACGCCCAAAGTAACGGCACGACTCGACAAGGAATTCGATCTGCTGGAAAAGCACGGTCTTGTTGGTTTTCTGCTGCAGTATTACGACATCATCAGAACTGCTCGCGAAGTGCAGGAAGACCTCGGACTTGTTGAACCCGGACTACCAATCGAAGAAAACCCGCCGGGTCGCGGGCGCGGTTCGTCGGTAGCGCTGCTGATCGGCTATCTCACGGGCCTATCGCACATCGATCCGCTCAAATTCGGACTACGGCTCGATCGCTTTCTCCCAGAAACTGCCGACGGTGAAAAGCTCGCCCCGCCCGATATCGATCTCGACTTCCCACGAGAAATCCGTGCCGAATTAATCCTACGAATCCACGAACGCTGGGGTTACGAGCGCGCCGTGCTCACAGGGATGATCTCGACCTATCGAATCCGTGGTGCAGTGCGTGATCTAGGTAAGGCGTTGGGCATTGCTGAAGACGATTTGGGGCGACTCAACAAACGGCTTGACGGGCACAGTTCGATTCCTGCCTTAGCCAAAGAAATGGCAGAGCTTCCCGAGTTTCGAGATAGAGTCGACGCCCCCGTGTGGCAGATGCTCATCGAATTGTCGCAACAACTAAACCACTTCCCAAAATACCTGGCGCAACACCCCAGCGGGATGATTCTTTCAGCACGACCACTCTCCGAAACAGTGCCTCTTCAGCGCAGTGCCATCGATGGTCGATACATCTGCCAGTGGGACAAAAACGCCGCCGAAGACGCCGGTTTTGTGAAGATCGACTTCCTCGCCCTCGGCGCATTATCGCAACTCAGTGAAGCCCTCGAATTGATAAGAAAACAAACCGAGGAACGAGTAGACATTTCTCGCATCGATTTCGAAGACCACGCCGTCTACACCGACATCCACAACGCCGACACCATCGGGGTGTTCCAGATCGAATCGGCAGCGCAAATGCAGACCGTCACCCGCCTGCGACCCCGCAACTTGACCGAGATGGCATGGGAGGTCGGAGCAGTCCGACCCGGCGTTAGAGTGAACGATGGTGTGACTCTGCTTATAAGGCGCCACATGGGCAAAGACCTCGACTGGCAATACGATCATCCGCTAGAAGAAGCCGCTCTTGGGCGAACCTACGGCGTGCCGCTCTATCAGGACCAGCTCGGCGAACTGGCGATGTACGTCGGCGGTATGAGCGCCATCGAGGGCGATCAGATGCGGCGAGCGTTCACCCGCAGAAACAACGAGCGGCACATCGCCCACTGGAAAGAAAAGTTCATCACGGGTGCGCTTACGAAAGGCGTTCCGCTCGATGCCGCCGAAAAGGTGTTCGGCAAGTTCCACGGCATGTATCAATTTCCTGAAGCTCATGCCTTTGCCTTCGGTGTAACTGCCTACCAGATGTCGTGGCTCAAACACTACTGGCCGCTCGAGTTTTTCGTCGGACTGTTCAACAACCAGCCGCTGGGTTTCTACAATCTGGAAACTCTGAAAGAAGACGCTGTCCGGCACGGCGTTAAGGTGCTCGAACCCGACGTGAATCTAAGCGGTGAGAAGGCGGTTATCGAGGATGGTGCGCTGCGGATGGGGTTCACCCACGTGGCCAAGTTGAATACTGCGACAGCCGTACCTATTCTCGAGGAACGAGCGGCAGGTGGCGAGTTCGTTTCGCTGGCGAATTTCATGTCGAGAACCGGGGTGCAGCAGGAAGTGCTCGATCTCCTCTCGGCGGCAGGTGCGCTCGATCGCTTCGACGAGATCGCCGACCGTGATCCACCAACGATCGCTGATCGCCGACATCTACGCTGGGAGTCGGGCCTGCGCTATCGACCCCACGGCGAGAAGAAAGACGGCACGCGTCAGTTGACGTTCGAAATGCCGGTCGAGCAGGATTTGGTGGCATTGCCCGCAGAATCGGATTGGGATCGAATGATCGGCGAATACTCGGCGACAGGCGTCTATCCGCAGAGTCACCTGATGGCGAAACTCAGACCGCATCTACCTTCAACGGTCATACGCAGTGAGGAGGTACGAAACTACGCCAACGGCAATCGAATCTCGGTGGCGGGTCTTGTCATAAGACGCCAGAAGCCGAACGGTAAGACGGTCTTCATCACCCTCGAAGACGAGTTCGGCCACTCACCGTTAATCATCTGGCCGAGCATCTATCAGCGTCTGAAACTCGTGATCAAAGAATCACTACTCCTCGCCACCGGTACAGTTTCCCGCCGCGAAGGAACAATGAACATCGTCGTCGAAACAATCACACCCATCGAGGAATCAATCCCCGAATTCCATTCGAAGGACTGGGGCTAGGTGGAGGCCACCCAGGCTCACACGCTCTAGGCGCTCTTCACGTTCCTGGTTGCTACAACATCGCAGCCGGTGCCGAGCACATCGGAAATCAGAACATCACCGACCTTGATCGGAGCCTGCACCCGAACGCCGATAATCTCGTCCATAACTTCTAGTATTTGAGCTTTCGGAATCGGCGGATTCGTTCGAACACTCACCAGTGGCCAGTCACCCCCGTTAACGGGCATCGATGTGGTCACCGTTCGGCGGGGATCAAACAATTCTGAAGCCACGTAGTCGTTCGCCAACTTACAGAGATGGTTCTTGATGCCGGTAACGCCATCTTCCTTGGTCCACTCAACATCTACCGGGCAACTGACCGGGCAGACGATACAAACAATTGTGGAATTCAATCTTCAATCTCCGCTGTAATCTCATTATCGATGACGTTCTTAAAACGTCCTTTGGCGACTCTGACTCGAATCATTCCAGCCGGCTCCATGTGCGGCATTTTGAGACGCCGCAGCACCTCGCCACCGCTCTTGAACACCACCGATTTGTCGTGTTCTTCCTTCCACGGCCGCATTGTGAAGTCGACAGCATCTTCTCCACTGATAGTAGTTGGAAGGACGTACCGTAGACCGTTTCCGGCACTCATGTTGATCTTAGCATCAGGAAGTTGGCCAGTCATCGCCCACTGTGCGGCGGCCACACCAGCCTTCTCGGATTCGAGAGTGGCGTAGTCGACTACGTCGTGGACCTGAAGCACGTTTCCGCACGAGAATATTCCCGGAATGGAAGTTCGGAACGAATCGTCAACCACTGCACCGTTTGTCGCCCGGTGCATATCAACACCCACACCAACAGCAAGCTCCGTCTCAGGAATAAGTCCAACCGAGAGCAATAGCGTGTCGCACTCAACGAACCGTCGTGTGCCCTTCACCTCACCCATCTTCGGACCAACTTCAGCGAGTGTGACACCCGTGAGCCGCTCCTTGCCATGAATCTCAGAAACAGTCGTGTTGAGATAGAGAGGAATGTCGTAATCTTCCAAACACCGAACGAGGTTTCCAGCGATACCGCTCGGCTGAGGAAGAATCTCAGCCACACAGACCACTTCTGCCCCTTCGAGAGTCAGACGTCGAGCCATAATCAACCCGATATCACCGGAACCGAGGATGACGACCTTTTTGCCGACAGCCAGGTTCCGAACGTTCATATAGTTCTGGACTGATCCCGCGGTGTAGACACCAGCGGGCCGCGTACCAGCAGTTCCAATCGCGCCACGCGTGCGTTCACGACAACCAGTGGCAATAATCACCGCACCGGCCTGAATCGTCTGCACACCGCCTTTGTTCCGAACGGTGATGACACGCTCGTCGGTAAGATCAGTGACGATTGTGTTCAACCAGGTTTCGACGTTTCGTTCGTTTACTCGATCTTCGTAGATCGCTGCGTATTCCGGACCCGTCAATGCTTCCTTGAATACTTTTGTGCCGAAGCCGTCATGAACCTGCTGGTTCAAAATGCCGCCGACCTTGTCATCACGCTCGAGCAGAAGCACGCTATTAGCGCCGGCACCTTTGGCTTCGGCTGCAGCGGCCAGTCCTGCAGGACCACCGCCAATTACTGCCACATCAACTATCTTCGGACTGGCCATTACTTCGCACCCATTTTCTGGCTAGCCCGTCTCGTTTTGGCTTGCGCTCGCAAGTCCTCAGTTGTCCCGAGGAACAACCATGAGTCGCCACCGTTGAGGGTAATCGATTCAGGTGACTTGCCACTTTCAATAAGTAGATCAACGATTCTAGGACCACAAAATCCACCCTGACACCGACCCATGGTTGCCCGTGAGCGGTACTTGATGGCGTTGAGTGATGTGGCATCGAGTTCGTTGTTGATAGCGTCGACGATCTCAGTCTTGGTGACCATCTCACATCGGCAAACAATCTCACCGTAATCCGGATCTTCCGCAATCATGGTGTCGATTTTGGACAGCGTATCCTCACGAGTTCGGTGTACCGCCGACCACGTCTCCTGGAAGCCGGAGTTCGCTGACGCGGGAATACGTTTTCGCACCCATTCAGAAACATGTTCGGCGATTGCCGGGGCTGCCGTCAGACCAGGCGATTCGATACCGACCAGTTGCATAACGCCAGGTGCTTCCTCGACTTCTTCAACAACAAAGTCGCCGAATCCGCCTTCTTTTGCGGTTACAAGCTTGGGTCGCATACCGGAATAGGCGGTAATCACATCGCGAGGTGTCAATTCGGGTAAGAACTCACTGGCTTCATTCAAAAGCTGGCGGCGAATCTTAGCGGTAGTGCGCACGTCATCACCGTCATTGGTGTAATCGGCCGACGGTCCGAGAAGAATGTTGCCGTCGGTTGTCGGTGTGATGTGAATGCCGAGTCCTGCTCCACCCTTCGGTGGAACCGGGTAAACCATGCTGTTGATCAATCCACCAACACGTTTATCGAGAATTACGTACTCACCGCGGCATGGCCACACTCGCCACCGGTGCACCCCAACCATGCGAGCGATCTTGTCGGAACCGAGCCCAGCAGAGTTAACGATCAATCCCGCACTGATCGTCTCGTTCGGTGTTTCGATTTCGAAGGCACCTTGGGTGCCATTGATTTCCGTGACTGGAGAGTTGAGCTTAATGTCAACACCACCAGCGGCGGCCGACTCAGCAAGTGCGATAGTCAACGAATAGGGACAGGCGATCGCGGCGGTAGGCACATTCAACGCGCTGGCGCCTTCGATGTTTGGTTCCATCTTCTTGAGTGTCGCGCGGTCAATAATTTCAAGATCAGGAACTTCGTTCGCCTCGCCCTTGGCTTTCAGGACATCCAAATCAGGAATCTCAGTCTCACCAAGCGCAACGATAACCTTGCCGACACGCTTGAACGGAACGTCAAGATCGGCACAGTACTTTTCGAACATTCGAGCACCGGCGACATTGAACTTCGCCTTTACCGAGCCGAACGGAACGTTGATACCGGTGTGAACAACACCACTGTTTTTACCGCTGGTCCCACGCGAAACATCGGCGGCACGCTCCAGGACAGTAACTCTAAGATCGTAGCGGCTTAGTTCACGAGCGATTGCGCTTCCGACAACGCCACCACCGATGATTGCTACATCGTATTTCTCAGACATTGAGTCTCCATGATTCGGCTATCTGCGTGCCGGGTTAGCGCAACCAACATCAGTTGACCGCACGAGCAGGAATGCTACGGAACAGCCCTACTCACCGCAATAAGCCCCCTTCACCGAATTAATAATTGACAGAGGCTCAACGACACGACTAACTATTGTGCTCCAGAAACCAGAAATGTGTGTGAAAATTCCACAAAGTTTGAAAATTCGAACAACCGCAATTACTGAGACTAGGCATCTGTCTCGAATCGCTGAGGCGAAATTGCCGGTATCGATGATTTCAACATTTATTTCCCGCGTATCCCAATCTGTCTCAACGAAAGTGGACACCCAAGGAATGCCGAGTACAATCCTGCCGAAGTAGGAACTGCCGATCAGACAATCGGCCTTATCAACGTTTACTCGGAGCACACCGCATGACTATCGACGTCGCAACCGGCATCGCACGAATTCTCAAGCAAGAAAACATCCCTTGGGTCTCCACATTCCCTGTCAGCAGAGTAAACAACTCGTTCGGACGCGAAGGATTGAAGCTCCTGATGATGCGGGATGACCGATACGCGGTGAGCGTTGCTGACTCTTATTCGAGAGTCAATAACGGCAACAAAATCGGCGTGTGTACATTCTCTGGAGGCATCAACGCTGCCGGTGAGCAGGTCGCATATTCGGGCATTGCGCAGGCGTACGAAGACGGTTCGCCCGTTCTCTGCATCGTCGATGCCGTGCCTGCCGGTTCGACCCAGAACACACGATTCGATCAAGACGCCAGTCTTCGAGGTGTGGCGAAATGGTACGGCTATATCGACAAGCCTGAACGCACACCCGAATTCCTGCGTCGAGCGTTCACCATGCTCCGATCAGGTCGACCCGGCCCCGTAGTTCTCGGCATACCAGATGCCGCAGCGACCTACGACGAAACCGTCGATCCATACCGTTCACCGAAAGGCTGGAGGTCGCTCCCCGATCCCGAAGATATCCATATCGCAGTCGACGAACTCAGCAGAGCGAAAAACCCGCTCTTATTCGTCGGCGAGGGCGTGCTCTACTCCAACGCGACAGACGAACTCAAGGCGTTCGCCGAAAAAGCGAACCTTCCTGTTGTCACCTCGTTAAAGGCAAAAGGTGCGTTCCCCGAGAACCACCCACTTTCCGTCGGTGTTCGTGGCGACCACGTCCTCAAATTCATGGACGATGCCGATGTCGTACTCGCTATCGGGGCCAGTATTTCTCCTGGTAGGTTCGGTCATGGAATTCCCGACGCAGTCAATAAAAAGATCATCCAGTGCAACATCGACGAGTTCGATGTCAACCGCATGTACCCGACCCACCACGCAGTGATCGGAGACGCTAAAGTAACGCTAACCTCACTCACGGCGGCAATAGACGGTAACTCAGGTCGGGCTGACGTCACACCAACAGTCAAGTCGATCAAAGACGAGGCGATGGCGCAGTATCGCGAGGTTATGGAATCGGATACCAAGCCAATCAATCCGTACCGTGTTTACGGCGACCTCATGAAAGTTCTCGACCGCAATAACTCGTTTGTCACGCACGAGTCAGGGAACACACGCGACCAACTCAGCACCGCCTACGAAACGCTTATTCCTCGGGGCTTTCTCGGTTGGGGCAACGTATCGTCGCTCGGCTACAGCTTCCCGGCTGTGGTTGGCGCCAAGCTTGCCCATCCCGATCGCCAGTGTGTTGCTGTTATTGGCGACGCAGCACTGAGTTATATGCTGGGCAATCTCGAAGTGTTAACTCGGCTGGAACTCGGCATCACGATCGTCCACATCAACAACGGGGGATTCTCGGGATACGGACCAGGATTCTGGGGCGAAGGACACGACCCCTACACGTTCGATGTCTCCGGCTCTGACGTAATCAACATGACTGCAGCGATCGAAAACATCGGGTGGCAGACCGAACGGGTCACTGAGCCCGGCGAAATCTCAGCAGCTCTCGAACGAGCCTTCGCAGCCAACCGGTCCAACAAACCAGCCTACATAGAAGTCATCGCCAGCCAGTACCCCGTCTACGGCGACTGGGCCGGGTAGCCAACTACTTTGTCCCTGAAAGATCAAGAAGAGCGGGTTGACGAATCAACCCGCTCTTCTGTTCGGTCGACACACTCAGCGTCAAAAATATGTCATCCTGAACCTCGTTGAACGGTCGACAAAGTCACCACTCTCGCCAACAACCTTCACCACCCAAAACGCAGGAAACCTGCCCACAGGTATATATTTCCAAGGGTGATTTGAACTTGATCATCCTTCCACATATTGGAAATCACATCAGGTGCCACGCACAAACAGCGGAATATCCGACCTCACACCCGACCTCGACATTCAGGGACTCGTCCTCGATGTCGACCAGTTCGCGTCCCACGACGGCCCCGGCATCAGAACCGCCGTATTCCTGAAAGGCTGTCCGCTCTCGTGTGTCTGGTGTCATTCTCCCGAATCCCAGAGCGTCCATCCCGAGCTGCTCTACCAGAGCGAACGATGCAACGGCTGCGGACTCTGCCCGGCAACCTGCCCCGAACAGGCACTCATCCTGACCACGGCCGAAAGTACACCTGGCAAAGAAACCGTCGACGGAATTTCTCAAATAGCAGTGCTCGATCGTGACGCCTGCACCGCCTGCGGCAAGTGCGTCGAAGTCTGTTATCCCGGAGCGCTCCGCATCGGTGGCGCTCCAACCACAGTCGGTGAAATACTGCGTCAGATAGAAGCCGATGCGCCGTTCTTCACCAGTTCCGGCGGTGGAGTAACTCTCAGCGGAGGCGAACCGGCACGACAGGCCGAGTTCTCGTACAACTTCTTGCTTGCATGCCAGAAATCCGGCGTCCACACCGCGATGGAAACAACCGGCTACGCCCGTACTGAAGTCATGCAACATCTCGCGAGTGTCACCGACCTTCTGCTGTTCGATGTGAAATTCGTAAACTCCGCTGACCACCGAAAATTCGCTGGAGTCCCCAACGAGCTCATCATCCACAATTTGAAAACGCTCGCGAACGAAGGTCACACCATTCAGGTTCGAGTCCCCTGCATTCCCGGAATCAACGACTCAGTGAACCAAATCAGGGAAACGACTGAGCTTGTCTCGGAAATCGGACTCAAACGAATATCACTCCTCCCTTACAACAGCGCAGCCGGTGCCAAATACGAATGGATCGGCACTCCATTCGAACTCATTGGTAGTGAGACTCAGAACGATAACGACATGCAAACCCTCGCCGATATTTGCAGCACAGCAGGTCTTGAAGTTGAGATTGGTGGCTGATGCCGTTGTGAGGCGGTCCGACCTGCACTACTCGTAAGAAACGAGTAAAGTAGCCTGCCAAACACGCCCCTCCATAAAGAACGGCTACCGTAGCGAATTTGATCGACCAAACGGAAAAGAAACCGGGGCTGGTGGAGAATATTCATGACGATCCGCACCAGATCCAAAGAGACACTCACCTCTCCAACACTCTCTGACGACAACCTCACCGCACTCGCACCGAGAGTCCATCGTCTACAAGAGGTGTTGCAGCAGCGGATGACTCAGCCCCAAATGACCTGGGGCGGTGATCTCTCAATTCTCGATGAACCCGGTGCAGCCGACGCACCAATCGTGGTTCGTCACGCTATGTCGTTCGCACGAACAATGCGCGAAATGCCAATCGCCATCGAAGCCGATGATCTGATCGTCGG
>CEUC01132553.1_pt1 | contig 11241 bp, 10 predicted proteins | sample 356471 | NCBI WGS metagenome assembly CEUC01 (sample SAMEA2623295, study PRJEB7988) | marine metagenome | biome: marine biome (ENVO:00000447); feature: deep chlorophyll maximum layer (ENVO:xxxxxxxx); material: "saline water (ENVO:00002010), including plankton (ENVO:xxxxxxxx)" | depth 40 m | reverse complement strand
GTTGATGACACGGAAGCGTTTTTCAGAGGAGGCGGCGTTGGATTTGCTGCGCCAGATCGATCTGGATCAGGCGTCGGGGAATACTGTTGAGAGGTCGATACGGACAACTGGTATCAGTGAGGCGACGTACTACAAGTGGCGGAAGCTTTATGGCGGGATGGGTAAATCCCAATTACGTGAGCTGAAGGCGATGGAGAAGGAGAACGCACGATTGAAGCGGATCGTTGCGGAGCTTGAGCTGGACAAGCTGATCCTGAAGGAGAGCCTGGACTATTTAAAACCCAAGGTCTGACGGTTGCTGATCTACGTCGGACTGTGATCCATGTTCGTCAAAGGCTCGATACGTCGGAGCGACGAACCTGCAACACGATCGGCCTGGGGCGGAGTTCCCTGCGCTATCAATCACTCCCAAAGGATGATGACGAGCTGCGCCTGGCCCTGATCCGGTTGGCCAAGCAGTATGGTCGTTACGGTTATCGTAAGATCGCCCAGCTTCTTCGTATCGAGGGCTGGACGGGCGCGACGGTGCTCAATGTCACGGGCCTTAAATCGCTGCTCGAGACACCCATTAAGAGCGACTAGGAGATTGTTAAAAAAGTCGGCTGAGATGGCTGTCGCGTCGTGATTCCGTCATTCTGCTGGATCGCGGGAGAATGGATCGATGATGGGCGAACCGGTTGGTCAGCAAGACGGTCGGTTGCCAACATTGCGCCATAAAGCAGCGCTGTTGCGCGAACTTCCCGGAACGCAAGATCCACGTGACATCACCGAGAAATCCCTCTCGCGCATCCTAAAATCACAGATTTTGCCGCCTCGGTTCCATCGTTTCGCGCCAGAGACGGCGTCCGATGTTTTCACACAGCCACCAGTGATGTGGGCGTTGGCGAGCCGAGTTGTACAATCACCTTCGGCCCATGACGCGATTGGCAACCTTGTGCCGGTGTGATTTTTTCGCCATCATCCCGGATTCCTAAACCAGCGTTTGATCCAAACTTTGGGGGAACATTCCAGTTGGCAAATAGGCTGACTTGGGATGTGCTGCAATCTCTGGGGGCAGGCAAGGCGATGCACTGGAATCGTAGCTCAAGGCGCTTCATTGCGAGGGAAGATGATGGACAGGAATGACCCGGCACCTTACACTGATTTGCGACGCTGGCTGCGCCACCTGGCGCGGACGAATCGCCTGACCGTCATCAAACCGGGCGTGCCATTGCGCTTTACCCTTGCTGCCATTGCCAAGCGATTGGAAGGGGAATCGGCCAGCTATTTTCCGGGCCCGGAAGGCCACTCCATGCCCGTCATCGCAGGTGTTTTGGGGGCTCGCTCATGGGCCGCCGAGGCCCTTGGCGTTGCTGAGAGCGAGCTGCTAAGCCGGTTTCAGCAAGCGCTGGAAAAGCCGCTGCCCCTTAATGAGACCTCGCCCGATCAAGCGCCCTGCCAGGAAGTGGTGCACCAGGACATCGATCTGAGGAGGCTACTTCCGATCCCCACCCATCATGAACACGATGCCGGCGACTACATTACCGCTGGGCTGCTGATAGCCCGCGACCCCGTCAGCGGCAAACAGAACCTGTCCATCCACCGGCTCCAGATCACGGCTCCGGATCGTATGGGTATTCTGATCCTTCCCCGTCATTTGAATGCCTTTTTTGGAAATGCCGAGGCTTCGAATGTTCCCCTGCCGATTTCCATCGTCATTGGCGTGGATCCTCTCATCCTTTTGGCCTCTCAGGCCATGGCCCCCCTGGGCCAAGACGAGCTGGAGATCGCGGGCGCACTGCACGGCCGGGCCCTAGATGTGGTTCGCTCCAGGGCCAGCGATATCCTGGTTCCGGCTTCCGCCGAGATTGTCATTGAAGGCGAAATCCTTCCCGAAGTCAGGGAAATGGAAGGGCCGTTCGGCGAATTTCCCCGCTACTACGGGCCGGGCGGCATGCGTCAGGTCGTGAAGGTGAATGCGGTCACAACACGGCATAACCCGATCTACCACACCATCGTTGCCGCTGGATGGGAGAACCTCCTGCTTGGCGGCATCGCCCGCGAGGCCTCCATCCTGTCGCACCTCCAGAACGTTCTACCTGCTGTTCAGGATGTCCACCTGACCCCCGGTGGACAATGTCGTTACCATTTATGCATCAAGGTCAGAAAGTCGGAGGAAGGTGAGCCGAAGAACGTAATCATGGCGGCCTTCGGCAGCCACTATGACATCAAACAGGTAATTGTCGTGGATGAAGACGTCGATATTCACGATCCCAGGTCCATCGAGTGGGCGGTGGCAACGCGTTTTCAAGCGGATCAGGACTTGATCGTCGTCTCGGGTGGCCATGGTTCGAAACTGGATCCTTCGTCATCGACAAAAGGCGTGTCCGCGAAATTGGGAATCGATGCCACTATACCCCTAGACAACAATGGTGAGTATAGCGTCATGAGAATCCCCGGCGAAGACGAACTGGACTTGGATCATTGGCGATGCCAAACAGCCGAGCACTGGGCGGAAGAAGCGTTTGGAGAAAGCTGAACTTGGAACGGTTATCGAAACGCCGGGGGAGGAAGTGGCAACCGCGACGGCCTGTATAATCACCGTCTTTATCATAGTCCTGCCAGCCGGTAGCTCTCTGCAAAGCAGCGACCCGATTGTCGCCATATCGGCCGTACTGCCGCGTCAATTCAGCCATGTCCGCCGCAGGGCGTGAAATGTCATAAAATCTTCACGCGGACCTAGAAATAGTTCGTAAGATAGAACCACAATCTAAGGACCGTCACATGACATTAGAAGCCCCGATCAATCGCTGGAAAGAAACCCAAACCTTCAGACCGCCATCGACACCCACCTCGAAAACCTGCCGTCAACCCGATCGATATCGCGCGGCTCACGCAAACCCAGTGGCCACCATGAATAATGCGGGCTAAGTTCAACGGATAGGTTTCTTCCGTTTTGCTCGGAGAGAGAAGGATGAACGACTCGTCATCACCCAAAAAATACCTTGGCCAGTCGGTAGAACGAATTGAAGATGCGACGCTTCTGCGTGGAGCCGCTCCTTACACCGATGACATTCCGGTTCCAGTCGGAACTCTGCACGCTGCGATTTTGCGGTCTCCTCATGCCCATGCCGACATTCTCTCGATCGATGTCACCGCAGCCGAACAGCGGCCCGGCGTCCACGCTGTCTTAACCGGCCGGGATATCAAAGCGCTGACCGAACCCTTTCTAATTGTGCTTAGGGTGCCGCTGGATCAATGGAGCTTGGCGGTTGATCGCGTGCGCTTTGTCGGCGAATCGGTCGTTGTCGTCATCGCCGAAGACCGCTATCTGGCGGAAGATGCGCTGGAATATATTGACGTAAAATATCGCCCGATTGAAGCCGTTATTGGCACCATGGATGCGACCAAAGACGGTGCGCCGCTAGTCCATGAAGCGGCTGGCACGAACGTCGTTTCGCGGCGTGATTTTTCTTACGGTGAGCCTGAAGACGCGTTTGCCAAGGCGGATAAAATTGTCGAACTCACCATTGATTACCCGCGTAATTCACAGACCCCTCTGGAAGGCTTCGTCGTTGTCGCTAATTATCTGCCGGGCGATGAGAGCTACGATATCTTATCGAATTTCCAGGGGCCGTTTACCGTCCATCCGGTGATGTCGAAAGCACTGCGATGCAAAGGCTCGCAATTGCGCATGCGCTCGCCAGCTTATTCGGGCGGCGGGTTTGGTGTGAAGCAGGCGATCTTCCCGTATGTCGTTTTGATGTGCGTGGCCTCGCGCAAAGTCGGCAGGCCGGTAAAATGGGTTGAAGATCGGCTGGAACATTTGACCGCCGCCATCGCCGCACCCAACCGGGTTATCGAAGCCAAGGCGGCGGTGATGAATGACGGAAAAATCATTGGCTTGCATTTTGAGCAATGGGACGATTATGGCGCTTACCTCAGGCCGCCTATGCCGGGACCGCTTTACCGCCAGCACGGCATTATGACCGGAGCCTATGATGTTCCGAACATGACCATCGTTAATAATTTGGTGATGACGAACAAGACTCCGTCCGGCATGGTTCGAGGCTTCGGTGGGCCGCAGATTTATTACTCGATTGAGCGCCTTGTTCATACCGTCGCCGTTGAATTGGATATGGATCATCTTGAAATCATCAAGAAAAATCTCATTCCCGCAGGATCGTTTCCGTATCGGGCGGCGGCGGGGGCTTTGATCGATTCTGGTGATTATCAACAGGCGCTTGAGATCGCCGAGCGCGACGGCAAGCTGGAAGATTTGCAAGAACGCCGGGACGAGATGCGGGCAGCGGGTAAATTGTATGGTATCGGCTATGCCGCCGTGGTTGAGCCGGCCCAGTCGAATATGGGCTATCTGAGTACCATCAACACCGTCGAAGAACGCAAGAAAGCGGGTCCAAAAGGCGGCAATGTTGCTATCGCGACGGTTAATATTGATCCCCTTGGTACCGTCAGTGTAACGGCTGATAGTTTGCCGCAGGGCCAGGGTCACGGCACGATCCTAAGTCAGATCGTTGCTGATGAGTTGGGTCTGACACCGCAGGAAATTATCGTCAATATGGAGCGCGACACGCAACGCGATCCATGGTCGATCGCGACCGGCAATTATTCCAGCCGGTTTTCATCCTCGACCGTTGTATCGGCGCAAAAGGCGGCGCAGCGGGTGCGGGCCAAATTGGCAAGAATTGCCGCCCAGACGTTAAACGTGCCCGCCGAAGAGATAGATTTTGTTGGCGGTCAGGTGTTTGCCAAGGGCAATCCGGAAAATACCTTGCGCTTTAGCAGGGTTGCCGGAACCACCCATTGGTCACCGGGAGAATTGCCGACCGATATGGCTCCTGGCGTAACCGAGACCGTGACCTGGTCCGCGCCGGAGCTGGAGCCACCAAATGACAAAGACCAAATCAATACATCGCTGACCTATGGCTTTGTGTTCGATTTTTGCGGCCTTCAAGTTGACAGGGTGACCGGTGAGGTTCGCATCGACAGATATGTCACCATGCATGATTCAGGAGAAATCCTTAACCCGCTGCTGGCCGACGGTCAGGTCTATGGCGCCTTTGCTTGGGGGCTTGGCATCGCTTTGAGCGAAGAGTTTGTGTATGGCGGGGACGGCAGTTTTCTGTCCGGCACTTTTGCTGATTATCTCTGTCCGACCGCACCCGAAGTACCCGAACCGCAAATCCTCCATATGGTGAGCCCGTCGCCCTTTACGCCGCTTGGCGCTAAGGGTATCGCCGAAGGTAATGTGATGAGCACGCCGGTTTGTATTGCCAATGCAGTTGCTGACGCCACCGGCCAGCGGGACCTGCGTTTGCCGTTAAGCCCGTCGAAAATCATGGGACTGATCGATGATGACGAGCCGCCAGCACCTACGCGCGCGGCCTCTGAAATCCTGGTCAAATCAGACGCCAAGGGAGGCCGCGGCGTAACGGGAAGTGGCTCGGCTCGAGCCCCGGCAGCAATACAAACGGTCTGGGATACATTACTGGATCCGGTCAAATTGGCGGCGGTAATTCCGGGCTGTCACCAACTGGATCTGGTGGGGGAGAACAACTATACGGCGGAAGTCTCGTTAGGTGTGGGCGCGGTGCGCGGTCGTTTCACGGCCGATGTCAGACTTGCTGATCTTGATCCGCCAAATTCAGTGGTTTTGAGTGGTGGTCTGCACGGGCCTCTCGGCGCTTCCAGTGGCATGGGTAAAGTTACCCTCACCGCGTCAGGCGAAAGCACGCGTATTGATTACGATTATGAAGTCGTGGTCACCGGCAAGGTTGTCGCAATTGGCGGCCGTATGTTGGATGGCGCTTCCAGGGTCTTGGTTGAGCAATTCTTCAGGCGCCTCATTGCGCAAATCGAAGGTCAAAACGAGGCTGGGAATTCCGCTGGCTCCTGGTTGTCGCGCCTGCTCAAGATATTGGGTGTTGGCCGATGAAACCGAAGGGGTTTGAATATCTTAGGGCTCATTCAGTCGAGCAAGCATTGGATAGTCTGGCCAGCAATGGCGACGATGCTAAGATTATTTCAGGCGGCAATTCCTTGATGGCGATGCTTAATTTTCGCCTTTTGGAGCCCAAAGTCTTGATTGATATTTCCCGTCTCGAAGCGCTATCTGGCATCGAGTATAAGGGCGATTATCTCGAGGTAGGGGCGGCTGCTACCCAGGCCCAACTACAAGCTTGGCCCGGCCTGGCCGAGCGGATGCCGTTATTGGCCTTGGCGGTTCCCCATATCGGGCATTTCCAGACCCGATCAAAGGGCACGGTATGCGGCTCAATCGCCCATTCCGATCCGAGCTCTGAACTACCGCTTTGTCTGGCGCTGCTGGGCGGCAGTGTCGTGCTTCGCTCGAAGCGCGGCGAGAAGGTCTTGAAGGCCGCCGATTTTCAGCTCGGCATGCTGTCAACGGCGTGTGCCGATGATGAGATGGTTGTCGCTGTGCGCTTCCCGGTCAAACGCCAGGGGGCGGGCTATGCCTTCACGGAAGTCGCTCGGCGAAAAGGCGACTTTGCCATTATCGCCATTGCGGCGGAAGCCGTTGGTGGCACGATCCGTCTCGGTATTGGCGGCGTTGCCGATAAGCCCGCGGTTCGCGAATGGAGCGATCTGGCAACAGACGCCTTGGACGATAAGCTGAATGAGCTGGCTTGGGAACTTGGCGGCAATGATGATATTCACGCCAGCGCCAAATACCGCCGTCAACTGGTGCGCCGATTAGGTCGCGAGGTTATCGAAACTGCCCAAGAAAACGGTGTGGCGGTTAAGGAGACAAATTAATGTCACAACCGATCGAAAACCAAAAACAACAGGTGAATTTTACTCTGAACGGCCGCGAAGTAGGTGGTTCTGCGGAGCCGCGAAAGTTATTAAGCGATTTCTTGCGCCAGGAAATGGCGCTTACCGGCGTCCATGTCTCCTGCGAGCACGGCATCTGCGGTTGTTGCACGGTACGGATTGACGGTAAAGCCGTGCGCGCTTGCCTTACCTTGGCGGTTCAGGTGGATGGCCGGAGGGTTGATACGGTGGAAAGCTTGGCCCATGCCGGCGAGCTTAGCGATTTACAGAAAGCCTTTCGAAAACACCATGGTCTGCAATGCGGTTATTGCACCCCCGGCATTCTTATGTCAGTCGAGGCTTTTCTTGAAATTAGCCCCAAGCCAAATGAGGAAGAAATCCGCGACATGCTTGGCGGACATATTTGCCGGTGCACGGGTTATACCGGGATGGTTCGAGCGATCAAAGAAGTCGTCGAACAGCGCAATGAGCCGGTACCTCTTATCGAAGTCTAAATAGAGTTCGTTATGAAGAATAATACCTATTTGCTGGCTAATTCCAATAGCCCACCAAGCATCAAGTTCGCTCCCATATTCAATGTTGCCGTGCCATTCATAGACCGGCATCTCAGCGAAGGTCGTGCCGACAAAGTAGCGATCGAGTGCGAAACCGAAGAGGTCACTTACCGCGAACTCAGCGAAAGGGTAAACCGGGCTGGCCATGCACTGCTCTCCCTCGGCATGAAGCCAGCCCAGCGCGTTCTAATGGTGGTCAAAGATTGCCCCGAATTCTTCTATGTTTTTTTTGGGGCCATTAAGGCAGGTATCGTGCCGGTTCCGGTAAATACCTTGATGCGCGTAACCGATTATAAATATTTGATCGAAAATTCAGAATGTACGGCGCTGGTTCATAGCTCTGACTTTGACGATGCGATGTCCGACTCGCTTGCGATTGTTGATCAAAAGCCAGATCACATTTTAAGCGTTGAAGACTTAACGGCAAGAATGGCGGATCAGTCGTCGGAAATGGCGCCCGCCAAAACGACAGAAGATACGGTTTGTTTTTGGCTGTATTCTTCAGGCTCGACCGGCAATCCCAAAGGTGTTGTTCATCCGCATCGCTCAATGGTCTATACCAGCCAGTGTAGCGGTGTGGACACCATTGGTATTCGTGAAGATGATGTTTGCTTCTCTGTTAGTAAATTATTTCACTCCTACGGATTTGGGAATGCCTTGTCGTTTCCGCTTTGGGTGGGCGCCACGACCGCACTTAGCGATCAAAAGGTCTCGCCCGCCATGAGTTTTGAAATGATTGAGAGGTTTCGACCAACACTGTTCTTTGGTGTGCCGACGCTTTATGCTCAGCAGCTTCATGCGATGGAAACTTCGGATCCGGATACTAGTTCGATCCGTCATTGTGTGTCCGCCGGGGAGGCCTTGCCAGCCGATGTGTTTCAGCGTTGGAAGGAAAAAACCGGTACCGTCATCTTGGACTGTCTCGGCTCGACGGAAGCGCTGCACTTTTTCATTGGTAATACGACGACTGATTTTAGTCCGGGTACTTCCGGCCGCCGGATCAATCGATATGAGTTGCGAATCGTCGATGAAGCGGGCAATGAAGTTGAACAAGGCGACATCGGTACTTTGCATGTACGCGGTGGCTCTACCGCGATTGAATATTGGAAATACCCGGAAAAAACAGCGATGACGATGTTGGCTGACGGCTGGCTCAATACCGGCGATATGTATTTCCTGAATGATGAACAATATTATGTCAATGGTGGGCGCGGCGATGACATGCTAAAAGTTGGCGGATTGTGGTGTTCGCCAACCGAGATTGAAGGGTGTTTGATCGAGCATGAAAAAGTCTTGGAAGCAGCGGTCGTTGGCCGTGCTGATCCGGATGGTCTAATCAAACCGGAAGCCCATATCGTCCTAAATAGTCCAGCCGATGCCGGTGCAGAACTGGAAGCAGACTTGTTGGAACATTGTAAGGCTGGCATTGCCCACTACAAATATCCGCGGTGGTTCCATTTTATCGACGAATTGCCCAAAACAGTGACCGGCAAGATCCAGCGGTTCAAGCTGCGGCAATAGTCGAAACGTTACTGGAATTTCAGAAGGAAATTCAACCGATGGCACTAGAAGCCCCAATCGCTCGTCATGAAGAACCCGTTCAAGAAGCATGGGTCGACTATAACGGTCATCTAAACGTCGCTTATTACACGCTGATTTTTGATAATGCAGTGGAAGTTTTTTATCCGCTATGTGGCCTTGGGAAACCCTATAGAGCGGCAACCGGCATGTCGACATTCGCTGTTGAATGTCACATTGGTTATCAGCGGGAGGGTAGTATTGGTGACACGGTCAAAGTGACCAGTCAGCTTCTAGGCTATGATGAAAAGCGGCTACATTATTTTCATACGATGTATCATGCGACCAAAGGCTATCAAATGGCGACCCAGGAACAGCTCGCTGTTCACGTCAATCTTTCGATCCGCAAAGTTGTACCCTTCAGCCCAGATCCCATGGAAAAACTCGCCGCTATGTGGGAAGCCCACAAAGATCTGCCAATCCCACCGCAGGTGGGCAGTACTATGACCGTACCTATCAAGAACTAGGATCCTCGATGATTTTTGTGAGCTGGCCGCGTGCTCGCGTACATTGGAGTTATGCTCGACCTCATCAGAACCTTACCGTGAAAGCTATAACGCCCGCTTCAGAGACGAACTGCTGAACGGAGAGTTCTTTTACGCATTGAAGGAGGCACAGATCATCATTGAACAATGGAGGAAACACCATAACACCGGGAATCCGCATAGTGCTCTGGGATACCGACCGCCAGCCCCTGAGGCCATCGTCCCGATAGACTGGATGCCGGTCATGCACTAACAATTTCACTGGACCAATTAAGCCGGCCGACCATGTTGAAGATTCTGCAGGATTAGATGAAACCGGATCAATTTGACGGAAAACAATAAATGTCCCACATCGGAAATAAACATACGGATTTTAGATCAGCCATTCAAAGAATGTCCGAAATGGGCAGAATTCAGGTTTACGAAAATCCGATTGATCGCAAATTGGAAGTGGCGGCCGTGATGAAAAAACTTGACGGCGGGAAGGCGATCCTATTTCCGTCGGTTGCGGATTCCGATGTGCCTATCATTGGAAATTTGTTGTGTTGCCAGGAAAACTGCGAGGCCGCCTTTGGCACTGACTTCCGGGGCATTCGAGGCCTCATCGACCAGGCGTTCAAAAATCCGATGGAACCCAACGTGGTTACCGATGCGCCGGTTCAAACCTGCATCCATACGGACAACTTGGATATTCGGGAAATGTTCCCCGTCTTAAAGCACACGGCGGCGGATTCGGGCGATTATATTTCCGCCGGCATCGTCCTCGTGCAGGATCCGGAAACCAAAATCTACAATGCGTCCTATCACCGGCTTCAGCTTAACAGTGGAAACCGGTTGGGTATCAAGCTGGATTATGGACGCCATTTGCGCCTTGCCTATGAACGGGCGAAGGAGTTGAGCCAACCCTTGCCGGTGGCCATATGTTTGGGGGCTAATTTGGCGCTGCAGTACATGGCGGCGACAATGGGGTCGCGGATGCCGGAGCAGGCAAATGAAATCGCCTTCGCCGGCGGCTTGGCCGGGCGACCTCTCGCGGTCGCAAATGCTGTCTCCCAACCGATTATTGTTCCAGCGGAGGCGGAAATTATCATTGAAGGTCAAATTTCGCCCGATGTGATGGAACCGGAAGGCCCATTCGGTGAATTTATCGGTTATTTGGCGCCGCAAGCCGACGCTCCGGTGGTTGAAGTAACCGCCATAACGCATCGGCAAAATCCGATTTATCAGGCTATCAACGGTTATGGCCGGGAAACCGTCATGCTGCGAAAATATGTGTTGGAGGCCAGCTTGCTCGACGTTCTCCAATCGGCGACGCCGATCGTTGAGGACGCTGAAATGACGGCTGGCGGACTGCATCGGTTTCATGCGGTGGTGCAAATCAATAAGACAACCCCGCAACATAACGGCATGGAACGGAATGTTATGGCGGCAGCGTTCGGGGCGTTGAAGGACCTCGATCTGGTCATCGTTGTTGATGAGGATATTGATATCCGTGATCCATTGGATGTGGAATACGCCTTGGCCACCCGCTTCGAAGCATCCAAGGATTTGGTCACCATCCCCGGCGCGCGGGGCCACGAATATGTCCGCGCCGGCGTCGATGGCATTCGGGCCAAACTTGGGATAGATGCGACCGTGCCCTTCGAAGAAAAAGTCCTGTTCAGCCGATGTGAATTCGAGGAAGTCTCCCTCAGCGATAATGACCTGAATGATAATTCAGAAGCCTATAATCACCTCTGGTCGTTCTAGCACCCGCTGCCTCGGCGCGTTGGCTGGCGATGCGCTCCCGCGCCAGGACGAGTACGCCGAAGAGTATCCCAGTGGCGTCG
>CEUC01086963.1_pt1 | contig 11265 bp, 18 predicted proteins | sample 356471 | NCBI WGS metagenome assembly CEUC01 (sample SAMEA2623295, study PRJEB7988) | marine metagenome | biome: marine biome (ENVO:00000447); feature: deep chlorophyll maximum layer (ENVO:xxxxxxxx); material: "saline water (ENVO:00002010), including plankton (ENVO:xxxxxxxx)" | depth 40 m | reverse complement strand
GCCATGGCCGCCGAGGGCGCCGCGGGTGGTTATGTGGTCACCTCAGGTCAGTTCACCCAGGAGGCCAAAAGCTTCGCCCAGGGCCGCAATATCCAGCTGATCGACGGCGCCGGCCTCAAACGCCTGATGCTCCGCGCCCAACCAAGCGCCCCCATTACCCCGGCCACTAGCACATCACCCAGTACACCCACCGCAGCCCTCCAGCCCGCAAAAGACCCAACCTGCCCGCTATGCCACAGCAGCATGATCAAACGCATTGCGCGTAAAGGCACTAACGCCGGCAACAGCTTCTGGGGCTGCAGCACCTATCCAAAATGCAGAGGTATCGTGAATGTGCAGCCACTTTAAATGCCCACATGGTATGTCGAGCGGCATGCCATACAGGGTTATTGAAAGCACGAAAAGAGGAAGTCGCGTTATTACGTGCGTGGTTAATTGGATGGCGGTAGCTGGCTGTTTTTATTGTTAAATTTTTATGCTGATCTGTGGAAGGAGGCGTTGTTATGAAGAAGTCACTGATATGCAATGATGAAGCCTTCGGTCCAATCAGCTGTTAGACATCAATCAGCCATATCAAGATATTACAAGAGTGAATTTATGTCAGGGACAAATCGAGGTAAAAGCACGTTTTTAGAGCTTGTTTTTCCTCCTATTTCAAACCAAGAAGCTTATTGGTTTAAGGATCAGCCAGCATCCGAATTTATGCGGGCTAGTGATTTTTATATGATTGGCGGAAAGGTTAAATCAAAATTCGTCAATTTATCTGCTTGCGAAGAAACGATGGTTATTAGCTTTGACCTTTGCATTGGTGACGATGTGAAAGGATCTGGAATAATCGATGTGCCACGCCTTGAAGCTGTAGAGAACTATGAAGGAGATAAATTTGGTGTTGGGGCTGGCGAAGAAGCTATTGAAATATTTTATGAGAAGGATGGCGATAATTATCTTATCGAGAGATTTACTCCTGAAAATATTTTATGGCATCGCTCAAGGGACATTACAGGACTATCTGGTTTAGATAATTATAAAGATCTCTTCTGTTACGACCTTCTTTATGTCGGAATAGCTAAAAAAGGCGATACGTATGAGCGCCTAATTAAAAATGGCCATCATGCGAGATTAGATGTACTTGCAAATGAACCTCAGAGATACCCTGGGGCTAGAGTTACCGACGAGATCTTCCTGTTTTTATTTCGTTTAGAGCCATTGTTTGTCACTACTTTTGGTCCTGACAGTGATATTGACCTCGACTTTGGGTATGACCATAAGAAAATTGTTGCAGACGCAGAGAAGGCATTTGTAAGTCTGCTTCAGCCAAACTACAACACCGTTAAATTTAGCCAATACCCCAAAGGTGCTGATGGTCTGTATGATTCAAAGCTCGATAGATATACATATTCTATCGGGGAAGCTATCACTTTCAATACTCCTCATGGACAGATAAAGGGAGGCAGGGACAGAAACTTAGGCGGATTAACCAATGACGCAGACTTTATTTTTGTAGACAAAGAGTCATCGAAGCTCTTTATTTCTGGAAAAGATTTCGATGAAGATCCAAATGCCTAACAAGCGCATGTTGTCGGACTGGTTTTTCGCTGCGCTACAAACCAGCCGCAAATGCGGGCGTTAGCTGGTGGCAGTTCCGAGCTGTCGTATAGGAATAAATTTAAGGTGGAAGAGAAAATCTCAATGTGGCCAGATCATTATCCTGAGAAGTGTCCACCGGACGATGCGGAAGATGTATCGGGTGTGGTGTATAGATTCACCAATAGAATAAACCCAAAACACAGGGACTTTCTGTCTTATTATGAGCTAAAACCAGATGAGGATTGGGGTAAAAAGGCATGTCAAGCTAGAGGGTTGTCTATTTATACTTCAGAAGAGGACTGTAAAGCTGCTGTATCATTGGTGCCAGCGTTGAGGAAAAAGAAGCTTTGTATCGCTAAACTAGGTTCGGAATTTGGTGTGATTGCGCCCACTCCCTCGAAAAACAATTATAATCACAAGACGCTGTGGCCACTTGTTAGCGCCCAAGAATTAGCTGAAATGTTTATGCCAATGGATACTTCGAAGGTGGCTCATGCTTAACCTTCCAAAAAACACAATTCTCGGAAAATTGCGTCTTGAAACTGTCTTTCAGTTTTATGATATTCCGCGACTTTTCTCATGTGTGAATAACTCCGGCACAAAGTATCTAGCATTATCGGTGTTTGATGATTACGAAAGTTACAAGTGGTTGTATCTACCTATTTCAGCAGATAGATTTTCCACAATCGTAAGTAAAGGTGTTGCGCTTAGAGCAGCATTTCAATCTCCCGAGGATGGATACCTTTATGAGGTTGAATCTAACTTTTATGGAGAGTCCACTGTGCGCCATGTCTTCCCAGAGCAAATACCATTAGAAGATTTGCCAGATGAAGCTGCTTATCTGGAATCGAAAGACGGCGTTCATCTCGGTTTGGGAGTTGTTGATGCCGATCTTGCGGCAGCGGGCTCAAGAAGAGAAACATATAACTTTCATTTTTACCCTTGGGACACGAAACTTCCTGAAATTGACGCAAGAGGTTTGGGCGGCATACTTACTTCGTTTCAAGACCTCGCCAATGCGCTTGGGCAATATTGTAAGGGCGATGTCACTCTAAAAGGCGCGATCCCTGCTGATATTCTCGAAGCAACAAAATTTAGAGCCACTCAGATTTTTGAAGGCTCGTTCGGGCTACAGCTAAAATCTAAGTCAACGTCTGATTTGTTTCATAGCTCATTGGCATCCGATGTTCTTCTGGAATTAACGGATTTAATCGAGTCTAGGGATAATGAAGATAATATCAGCAATAAGCTTCATGAATTAAAAGGGAGGGTTGCATCCAAGTATCGTTCCTTTTTAAGGGAGGTCTCAAAACTAGACTCTCCTATGAAGCTGCATTGGGGGTCACCTAATAGCGAACGCGGTAGAGTTTTGTTGCTCTCTAAACAGGAAATCAAAAGGGCATTCGATCTGGTTAGCAAAATAGATATCGATATGTCTGAATCAGTTACTTTTAAGGCCGAGCTACTGGGCTTGGATGTCAAGACTAAACGATATCGAGTGCGTCATTTGAGTGATAATGAAGACTACAGCGGAAAGATTCTGGACGAGTCTCTAGACGCAGTAAGGCATTCTGAAATCAATGGAATATATAGCGTAACTCTAAAGAAGATTATCGAAACAAATTTTTCGTCTGGTGCCGAATATACAAAGTGGGCTCTCGTTGCGCTGGAATCAGCTAATAAGTAGCTGTACGCGGACCCAGTTACGCTCCGCTAGCTTGTGGTTTGCTTCGCAAACTTTACCACAAGCTAGCTCCACTGGGTCGGTAAGCTAGGCGTTAACTTTATTATGAACATTGCAGAACTCTACAGCGTACTTCACCCAAAGCTAAAGCCCTACGTTGGCGATAGTGAAAAGTATCGACACAGACTTTCTCCTGATATGGACCTTGCAATAACCAAAGCTGGTGTGCTCAAGTGGGTGGTGGAAGTCCACGAGAGAGGCCAAATAAAATCGACAGAGATTTTTGTGTCGGAATCGGGAGCGTGTGAAAGGGCGCTAAAAATTGCAAAATCAAACTGAAGCGCAAAAAGTTAACAAGGCCAGGCACAGCGACGGCTTTTTTGTTGTGGCTTCGCCGTCACTTAACGCCGCGCGTGCTGGCGGCGTTATGAGGCCTGAGTAAGTGAGTGATGAGGATATAAAAGCGGTGGTGTGTAAAGTGGCTTTAGCGACTCTTGCGGTTGCCAGTAGCAAAGTTGTCCCGCAGCTACGCGAGTCGATAGAGGTCCAATTGAAATGGCTTGTGGATTATTTTGAGGGCCGTTCTAACGAGAGGAGACTGCTGTTCGAGCTTACTTTTGGGCACTATGCAGCTATAGAAATTGACCCAAGAGAGGAGAAGTTAATTGGTGCTCTTAATAAGGCTTTTTATGTGGCTGTAAGAGCTAGAGATGGACTGAAAATTGATCTTAAACTTTTGGGTTGCAACTAATAACAAGTGCATGTTTCTTGTAAGTTTCCGCTGCGCTCCAATTTGCGCCAAATGCGGGCGTTAGAAAGAGGGTGTTTCCGGAATGTCTATGAGCTATGAGGAAGCCCAGCAGGAAGCTGCATATGATGAATTTGTTGCTTCACTAGCAGAAGAGCTTTACGACGAACATCGGGACCAAGCGATTGAAGAGTTCATAACTGAAAGGCTTCAGTCATACTATGAACGTAACTCTTCCATTGCCGTCAATGCGTTGACATTTCTAGAAACTTCTAAAAGCCTATTAGACAAAGACCCAACGGCCTCGCTCCTCTATTCGTCGATCTCCACGGAGGTGATTTTAAAGGCCGTTATTCTTAAGCCCATTGTTTCCGGCTTGGTGCACAGTGAATCGATTTCAGAGCTAATCGCAACTGTTTTGACTAAACAAACTGGAGTGGATCGGTTCAAAGATCTTATATTTAAAATATTGGAAGAGTACGTGGAGATTAAAGAGGGCGCTGCAAAGTATAGTCGTCCCGAGTCAGAGATGTCTCTGTGGAAAGAGAGAGAGTTAGTTCAAAAAGTGCGGAACTCTGTAGCTCATCGAGCACAGTTTTGCAGCGTGGCCGATGCTCAACTTTCACTGGCTGTAGCACATGAATTTTATTTACTTACGGAGCGACTTGTTGTTGCACTCGGTTTTCACTTCGATAGCTCTGGCGAGATTATGTTTGGGGTTCCCGGACAGCAGACTTTTTTCTAACAATTGGCTGCGCAGCGACCGATTTTCCACCGCTTCGCGGCTCCAAATCGGCGCGTGATTCGGGCGTTATATCACTTGATCGGAGCGAACCGTGAAATTCAGTTTCGACATTAAGTCCAATGCGATTGATAGTTTTAATGAGGCTCTAGCAAAGTACGAGCAAGGGCAAGCTGGTGACACAAAGTCATTTAAATTTGCAATTACTCATCTTGCCCATTGTATTGAGCTGGTTCTAAAGATGTACCTTCAAACGCTGGATGAATTCCTCGTGTTTTCAAAGTGTTTTAAAGAGGTAGCAAAAAGAGCCAAATCTGATGGGTCCGATTTGTTATCTGCTTTCACAGCCCTAAAGGGAGAAGGGTTTGATCTTGAAAGTCTTGTCCAAGGGCATCCATGCCCTCACACAGTAACGGTGGAGCAGGCACTATCTGTTGCAATGTGTGAGGTGTGCAAAATAACTGGGAATAAGTTTGTAGGTCAGGACTTTGTTGATGATATCAATTGGATGAAGGGTTTGAGGAATTCAATTGAGCATTTTGAGTTTGATTTTACTCCTAAAGAAGTACGTCTGTGCATTGGACGCCTAATTAGAGGTTTGGCTGAGTTTGCAGATATATTCTCATTGTTTGATCTTGAGTCCGAGGTTGGTAAAGAGCGGTTTCATGTTTTTGAAGTTTTGGCTGATGAGTACTCGCACTTGCTAGCCGAAGCGAACCAAACCGTCGCAGACGCAAAGCGTGAACTCTTTTCTGGTGTCAGGCCAAAGCATCAAATGTTCATTGAATAGAACGTATACGATTGCCCGAGCTGCGGTAATAGCACCATGATTCCAAATAACGACTCTTCTACAGGGTACAGGTGCACATTTGAAGGGTGCGGAAACGAAGAGTCCGAAGAAGTTGAAGTGGATTGTGATATTTGTGGGATGCCATGGCCAAATGGAGATATGATTTCATGGGGAGATACTTATACCTATGTTTGCCCTCGGTGTGAAAACCCCGAAGCCTGGTGATATAACAATTTGCTGTACTCGGATCTAGACTTTCCCCCACTTCAGTGGACACGCATCGATAGTTTGCACTGAGGGTGGAAACGATGAAGGCAATGAAATGGTGCTGTTCGCACTAATGAAGTGGAGTAAAAATGAAGATACTTTTTAGTTTTGTGTTGCTGGTTTTTTTATCAGGCTGTGCATCGAGTAATCATGTACAGATGGGCGTCAATGAACAGGATCGCTCTAGCCACGCTGTAATCATCGCCGACACGGAGCGAGACCACGGTATTTTTGCCGGGCTCGACTATCGAATGTATTTTATTTTTTTGGATGATGAAGACCTTTTCGACATTATGCGTAATGAGTTTCACCCCGAAACGTTGTCAGTAACCCCGGGCTCTCACAAAATCGTTGTCCAGTTGGCTCACCGTAACTGGCGTTCGTACGGTTGTTTGTTGCTGGATGCTGAAGCGGGTGAAACCTATATCGTTAAGCGGGAGCTGCGTAACTACTCGGTCCGTTTTTGGGCAGAGAGGGTTGGGGGTGGCGATCCTGTTGGCACGCCTTGCGAATAGCAAGGCGGTTTAGAACTGCGCCCCCCATGAAAACCACCGCCAAACTCAGCATCCTCGCCACCGCCTCAGGCTTACTCGCACTGCTCCTCGGCATCTCGGCAGCGCTGCTCTGCGCTTATGCGTTCACCAAGGCGGGTATGCCGTACAACGAGCAGGGGAGCTACTTTGACGGGGTGACGGTTCACCACGCGGGTAGTGAGTATGTGTATGGGGTGTTGGGGCTGTCGTTTGGGGTGTTCGCGCTTGTTGCGGGTATCGGTGCGTTTCGGCTGTTCAAGCGTGCTGCTGCGGCCCGGCGAGGCCGCAATGCTGATGATGCTGAGGCTGGTAGTTCTCAGGGATGACCTAACGCGGGCCGGTTCGCTTACCCCGGCGTATCCAGCATTCGCTTGGGGCAGTAACCGGCAGTTGCTGCGCGTTACAGCCCCAGATACTGGGCGATCAAAAAGGCGTCGCCTTGCCCTTCATGTTTGCCAAAGTAGCTGACCGGCTCGCGTTCCCCGTCTTCGATGGAGCCTACTTCGCAGTCGATGTCGTATTGCTGGGCGAGGCCGTTGAACAGGTTGACGGCGGGAGCCAGGTGGGTGTGCTTTTTCACCGGTTGGCTGATGCCCAGCTGCCAGTCTTCGCAGTCATCGCTGCTGCAATCGTTGATCAGCTCGGCGCGGTTGGCTTCGTTTTCTTCAACGTAGGTCTGTAGCGCGGCTTGCAGGGCTGGCAGATTCTGTTTGAGCTGTTTTTCCTGCTTTTCATCCAGCCGGTCGCAGGCGATGAAAATGTATATAAGCATGGGGGCTACCTGGTGGAATTAAGCGGCCACTTTACCACAGCGGCCGCCGTGCTTAATGCGCCAAGCCCGGGTGGTGCTCTGGGCAGGTATACTGCCTGACGCCTCAGCGGGCACAGGTCAGTTTACCCGTCGCCTGTCACACGCCCGCTTGGCGAGGACAACCCATCTGGCAGCAGGACGCGCATGAGCCATTACCCCGCAGCAATAGACTCCGCCCTGGTAGGCACCTATCCGGCCCACACCAAATCGGGCGGCGGTTACTTTTACGATGATGTACTGGAGTACCGCGTATGGTGCCGGCCCTGGCAGGGTGCGCCCGACGAGTTTGATGGCGAGATCTACTACTACGCCTTTGTGACCTACGAGCAGGCCAAGGCCTTTAGTGACGCGACGGCGGGTAGTGAGCAGCCGTTGGTGCTGGTGCGGCAGCGAGAGTGGATTGATGAGCCGGTCAGCAACCAGTTTATCCACAAGAGGGGAGAACGGCTGACGGAGTGGCTGGTAGAGTGGCTGCTCGACGGCAAGCGTGAAGAGCAAAGCATTGAGCTGTTCATGCGTCAGGGCGGCGGCCTATAGCGGCAGCCGAACGGCGCTGAAGCCTCAGTTATTCCTGCGTATTTAACAAAACAGAAAAGGACGTTATTGATATGAAACTGGACTATTGCGTGCTCGGCACCAACAACATGGACGCCGCGGTGCGCTTTTACGACGCGCTGTTCGACGGCACCGGGCTCAGTCAGGTGCTCGCAACCGACCGCATGACCTTTTGGCAGGGGCCGGATTTTGCCTTTGCCGTGGCCAAACCGGTTAACGGCGAGGCGGCCACCAATGGCAACGGCACCATGATTGGGCTGAACGTGGGCTCTGCTGATGAAGTTAACCGCCTGCATGCCAAAGCCCTGACCCTGGGCGGCAGCTGCGAGGGAGAGCCAGGCCAGCGCGGCCCCAAATACTCTGCCTACATCCGCGATCTGGATCGCAACAAGATCGTGTTCTCCGTTTAAACAGGCACCAAGGCTGGCCCTTCGGGGCGCAGCAGCAGGAGGCTTTATGCCCACACCCTATAACATGGCCTTTGCCTGTCTGGGTTGCCGCAAATCCTTCAAGCGCGAGTTCGATCTGGCGGACGGTTGCCCTGGTCAGCTTGTGTGCCCCGAGTGCGGTGGGGCGGCCTACAATTTTGGTCGCCACTTCAAGGCGCCGAGAAAGAACGACCTGAAGCAGTGGGAGAAGGTGGCCTACCTCTTTGAGCACGGCTTTCGGTTTCAGAAGATACGCCCAACACGCGATTCGCTGGAGTCGGTGCCGTACCCGGACACGCTGGCCGCAGCAAAGGAATTTGTAGAAACCTACAAGGCCTATGCGCTCAAGCCGATCAGTGACGAGTAGGGCACAGGTTGGCTCGACCACCGGTCGCCTGCGTTGCTCGTCTGGAGGCTAGCCGTTGACCGCTGTTGGCGGTGCCGGGCACGGTGATGCAAAACGAGACCCAGACGCCCCATGACCTTGCGCCCGCTAAACCTGCTATTGCTACAGCCCCTACTGCGGCTGTTTATGCTTGTGGCGCTGTACAGCCTTGGCCACCTGGTTGCCGAGGGGGCAGGCAGGGCGTTTAGAGGTGGCTACAGTTGGGGGCTGACGCTGTGGCTGTGGAGCGCCGGGTTTGTGGTGCTGTCTGTGCTTGAGGGGCTGGTGGTATTGGTGTTGCCCAGGTTTGCGGTGCGCGCGGCCGTGCTGGTGAGCGTAGTCTTTGTGAGCGCGACGGCATTGGCGATTGGTTATACCGGGGCCTGGGCGCACCCCTATAGGTTGGCCTACTACCAGTTGTGTGTACTGGCTGCAGTCTGGTTGCCGCTGGGGTTACTCCGCTGGCGCGCCGCCGCCAAAGCTGGCAATGGGCAAGACTACTGACCCGTGGAGGGAACCATGCGTTTGCTGATTGCGTTTGTCGTCTGCTTTCTCGCCCTGCCTGTGCACGCCTGCAGGGGGCATATCCTTGAAAATACGCTGTTTTATGAAGCCCTGCCTGAGCCGCCGCTTGAGGCAGATGTGATTGCGCGTGTTGTTCTGTCTGAGGTGGACCGCGGGCGGGCGAGGGCGGAGATTGTCGAGGTAGTTACCACCTCTGGGGTTGAGGTGCATGAAGGGCAGCAATTTTTGCTGGAGTACGCATTCAGCAGCTGCGGCCCTAACCACCGCGACGGTGATCAAGGCATGATCATCGCCAAGCTGGCTGACGGCGATGAGCGTGTGCTGCTGCCGTATCTGCGCCGCTTCAGCGATGGCCGTATTACGCCGCCTGCAACGCCTGAATGACATGGGCTGCTGGGCCGTTTGAGAGATAAGGGAGTGTCTGTGGATCACGACGATATAGCGCCGGGGCAGGTGCTGAAGACGTTCGACCGGGATGAGTCCAAAGCCATCGAGCGTGCGTGGCTGGAGGTGTTCTGCCGCAATGGTTTGGGCCTGAATACCAAGGCCTACAAGTGGCACATCTTTAGCGGTGGCGGCTACCCGGCCTTGCAAGGGCGGGCGGCGCTGCAGGCGTACGCCTTGCACGTGGCGGCGCGCTATATCCTGTTGCCGAATGACGGTGAGCCGGCAATGCTGACTGATCTGCGCCCCGAGAATCTCACTGGCCAGGATGTGTACGTGTTTCCGGAAAACATGGCCTGGACCATGGCCTTTACCCATGAAGACGGCCTGCTGGGGCCGTATTTTGCCCAGCATCCGCGTTATGCCGCGCTGCAAAAAGACAACGAAAAGCGCCTTAAAAAGCAGCAGGACATAGCCTTTGCCCGTGAACAGGGTTGGTTGTAGCGATGACCGTCAGGGATAAGGTGGCCGTGACGGTCCGGGCTATGCGTCATGCTGACCTTGAGCTGGCAGCCGGCGTGCACCGGCTGGCCTTTGTGCGGCAGGAGCATTCGCTTGAGTGGCTCACGGCAACGCTAGCCGCTCACCCGCGCTTTCTCTGTTACGTTGCGCAGGTGCAGGGCGCGCTGGCGGGCTATATCCTCTGGGCGCAAAAGAGCGGCTTTCGCGAACAGGCGGTGCTGGAGCTGGATCAGATTGCGGTGCTGCCGGAGCGGCATGGGCAGGGTATTGGCACGGCGTTGATTGATCAGTCGCTGCCGCTTGTGAAGGCCGAGTTGGCGCACCAGGGCGCTGCGCTGAAGCACATCATCGTCACTACGCGGGCCGACAATCATGCACAGCAGCTGTACCGCAGCGCGCTGGGGGCAGAGGTGGTCGCTACCATTGCTGATCTGTATTCAGCTGACGAGGTGTTTATGGTGGCGAGAAATACGCCGCTGTAGCCACTTATGTTCCTGTGTTTGCAGGTGACTAACGAGGCATCAACACAAAGGCGGCTGAGGTATCGCTTTAATGTCGGGCTGATGTGCTGTGTTGCTATTGCGGGCGGCATGGCTGCGCTGTGGGCTTTTGTGAATAACGACTGGTCGTATCAGGCAAACAGTCTGGTGGCCGGCCTGCTTGCCGAGCCCGCAGCGGATTGAGCCGGACCTTGGCTTATCTACTCCGTTTTACCGTCTCCGACGGATTTTCCCCAAACAACGCTTTGTAATCCCGCGCAAACTGCCCCGGATGCCAGAAGCCGCGCTCTGCGGCGATGCTGGCGATGGGGCTGCTTTGCTGCGGCTCACACAGGGCGCGGCGTACCTGGTTGAGACGGGCGCTGCGCAGAAACTGCAGCGGGCTGATGCCAAGCATGCTCTCGAAGCTGTACTGCAGGGTGCGGCGGCTGACGTGTACGCGCTCACAGAGTTCGAGGATGCTCAGCGGCGCGTCCGGGTGTTCTGCCAGATAGCATTTGACCTGCTCGACCACCTTGCGCCGGTGCGCGTAGCTGGGCGCGGCAGCCGGTTGCGCGGCATTGGTGACCAGCTGCAGCAGGGCCTGGCTGGCGAGCTGCTGCTGGTGTTCACTGTCCAGCCCCTGGGCGTCACGGTAGAGCACCTGCTCCAGCAGGCTGCGCACCTGATCAAGCTGGGCCTGCGGCACGGTTAGCCGTGGGCTGTGTTCGAGTGATGGCAGATCGAGTACGCGCGCTTCGCGCTCGGCGGCGCGCAGCAGGGTCTCTTCCCGGATGACGATGCCGTAGATGTCGAAGGCATCGG
>CEUC01141589.1_pt1 | contig 11300 bp, 7 predicted proteins | sample 356471 | NCBI WGS metagenome assembly CEUC01 (sample SAMEA2623295, study PRJEB7988) | marine metagenome | biome: marine biome (ENVO:00000447); feature: deep chlorophyll maximum layer (ENVO:xxxxxxxx); material: "saline water (ENVO:00002010), including plankton (ENVO:xxxxxxxx)" | depth 40 m | reverse complement strand
CCAAGTAACAACTCAGGTAGTTCTCCTACAAAAAACACTCCATCAACCGGTGCATCCAGTTTCGCAATCTGGTTCGCAAGAGTAATCGAACCACCAAAGTTAAATTCAACCCTTTTACCAGTTTCCTTCTCGTATATCTCAGCCGACTCAGCAAGTACATCTGCAAGTGAAGCTGCGGCGAATATCAACGGCACATCTTTATCAGCGTTCCCACCGCATGAAGCGATAAAAGTCACGCACAACAACGTCAGTACGATCTGAATTGAACGACGAGTTAGCATCCGACGAAATTTTCCTTATTGAAAACGATAAGCTCTGATAGAATTCGGAAGCTACGGTTGATAGCCGTAGGCGATCTGACAAGATCGTATTTGAACAAGCGCCGCGAACGCAGCTGGTCATGAGGCACGAAATTGGTAACAGCGAGCGAAGAATACTCCTTCACGAGCTTCTCCAGCCTATCTTTCTACACCAAGATTAACGAACGCTTGCTCGATCTTGCAGAAGTTGGCAAGCATCGAAAAATCGTCGATCTGGGTTGCGGTACCGGCGGAATCACCAAACTCATCCTCGAAAGACTTCAGTCTGCCAAAGACACTGTCATCTACGCCGTCGATCATTCAACAACAGCGCTTAAAGTTGCCACTGACGAAATAGGCGACCACAAAGATGTGGTAATCAACTACGTACACACCGAGGTTCAAAACCTCACAGGTTCGTTGAAAGAAAAAGTCGACGCTGTCGTCTACTGCAACTCGATTCACTACGTGCCCGACAAGGCGAAACTGGTTGGTCAGATCAAAGAAAAACTTGTACCCAACGGAATATTTGCGTTCAACACGTCATTCTTCGAAGGTTCACACCCAGAAGACAGTCTGGAATTTTTCCGCAAGTGGATGATGCGGTCTCTCCGCATTCTCAAGCGTGAGCACGGTCTTTCAGCCAACAAATCGGCGAAGGTTGAATCTCGAGTTCAACTCACCGCTCAAAACTACATCGAACTGGTTGAAGATGCCGGATTCAAAGTTCTGTTGAACGACCTCAACCGGGTTGAAGTACCGTACGAGGGATGGCATCACATTTCCGGTTTCTCAGACTGGATCGAAGGCGTACTGCCCGGCGTCCCGCTCGACATAGGTCGGCAGGCACTGCAAAAAGGGTTGGCACAGATCTGGGACGAAATGAATCTCAAAACCGTCCCGCGAGTCTGGCTATCGGTCAGTGCTGCTAAAACTTAATCACCAAAACTACGCACTGAAAAAAACCCTGCCATAGGCAGGGTTTTTTTATTGCAATATCGAACCCCACCGTGCGCAGTACGCATCATGCATTACGATCCATTCTTCCGCGGCGCAACCTCGAATAACAATCGAACCGCAGGCTCCGACCTTCGACTTTCTATCGTCCAATCGTTTGTCACGCTCCACGACGGAAGAATCTCGATCGATAGCACCGGCAGCGCCGGAATATCAATTACCGTAAGTTTCCCGGGTATAAGCTCGTTGTTGATCGAACAATAGTCAACGAAAATCATCGCGCAGGATCCGCATTTGACATCCTCAACCGAAGAATTCTCAATCCTCAACGAGGAACTCACAACCTTCCTTCGTTCAAAACTCAGGGAGAATGTTTCGATCGACGGAGAACTGCGCCGTATGCCGGGCGGGTTCGATACAGACACCTATTCGTTTTCAATAACGAACGCTCCCGACAACTTCCCTACCGATCTCGTTCTCCGCTATTTCCGTCATGCCCATGAAACTCCGAGGGTAGTCAGGGAATCAACCGTTCAGAACGCTGCAGCGTCAGGCGGTCACGCCGTTCCGAGTGTTCCTCTCGATTCAACGGGCGTGCTGCTAGCTGACCGACCGTTCCTGATCATGGAACGATTACCGGGTACGAACCTCGGTGATCTACTCATGAAGGACGAATCGTACGTCCCGCTGTTCCCGGCGATCATGGCAAAACTTCAAGCCGGCCTGCATCGACTCGACACGACTAGCCTCCGCAAGCACCTCACTGAATCTGGCGTAGACATCGAGCACATGCAGCCCACTAGAATGCTTGGCGCAATCGAAGCGATTGCAAACGCTGCTAAGCTTCCCGATCTCCGGAAGCTCAGCAGATGGTTGAACGGCAACTACCCTGATCAACCGTCCAATCCGTCGATTATTCACGGTGACCTTCACCCCATGAACATCCTCATGAGCGACGGGAAGATATCCGGGTTGATCGACTGGGCAACTTCGATGTTCACCCATCCTGAATACGACATCGCCGTATCACGCACGATTCTCTCCATTGGGCCTCCCGAAGAAATCGGCATACCGAAGGAAGAATTCGAAAAAATGCTGGCATGGGCAGTCGGTGAATACATGAAAGAATGCCACGCCCGCCAGTCGCTCGACGATTCACTCATCGACTACTACTCGGCACTTCGCATGGGTCACGCTTACGCCAAAGTGCTCGGTAAGCGACACAACGTCGATCTGAAATTCGTAGCCTACGAAGGCTATGCCTGGGACCGACCAGACCTGTACGCATTTGTCACCAATATCATCGGCAAAACTACCGGAATCGCACTCGTTTCGGCCTAGCTAAACCGACTCGCCATCCGGCTACCCCGCACACGCTACTCGACGTTGAGATACTCCGCGAGTGTCTTGATGTTATAGCCCTGACCTCCCAGAGCGCCGACAGCTGTGCCTTCAGCCTCAACGGCACAACGCGCCGTATCGATCGATGTGAAGCACGGAATTCGCTGCATCACCGCCGATCGACGAATATGAAATCCGTCCTGCATCGTCGAACGGTCGCCAGTAACCGTATTCACCACGGCACTGACGCTCCCATCCTCAATAACATCAACAACCGTACGACCGGCTCCGATCCTCAACCGCTTCTCAACCTCGATCACTTCCACGCCCATCGCCCGGATCATCTCAGCAGTACCACCAGTTGCGTAGATCGGGTGTCCCGCCTTATCCAGAGTGCGAACCAGTCCTAGCGCATCGGCCTTATCGGGATCGGCGATACTCAACAGCACAGCCTCACCCTCCTGAATGTTCAACCCTGAACCCAGTAGCGCCTTGGTCACGGCACCTTCGAACGTTGTGTCGATGCCCATGACTTCACCGGTCGACTTCATCTCGGGACCTAGGAACGTATCGACACCGGCAAGCTTCGACATCGAGAAAACAGGTGCCTTCACAGCGATCAAATCTTGCTTCTTAGCAAGTCCGCCCTCGTAGCCCTGCTGCGCGATCGTCTTGCCACGCATCACCTCGGTAGCAATCCGAACCATCGGGATGCGCGTGACCTTAGAAATAAACGGAATCGTCCTGGATGAACGTGGGTTCACCTCAATGATATAAATCTCGGGATCATCGGATTTGCTGCTCGTTCCGCTGGCATTGAATCCGCGATACGTCCCGCCACCGGCAACGACGAACTGGATATTCATTAGCCCAACAACACCCAGTGCAAGACCGATCCGACGCGTGTAATCGACGATCATCTCGATCTCGTCTTCGGTAAGCGACTGTGCCGGGTACACCGCCATCGAATCACCAGAGTGAACACCGGCCCGTTCGATGTGCTGCATGATCCCCGGAATCAGTACGTCTTCACCATCGCAAACGGCATCGACTTCGACTTCCAGCCCTGTCAGATAGTGATCGATCAGGATGGTTTGTCCGGGGAATTCGCGCATTGCGTTTTCGAAATAGCGAAGCAACTCAGCGGGAGTCTGAACGATCTCCATCGCCCGTCCACCGAGCACGTAGCTTGGACGCACGAGAACCGGGTAATCAACGTTACTCGCCACCTGCAGTGCGCTCTCAACATCAGACGCCATTCCACCCGGAGGTTGCGGCAGTCCGTGACGTGCTGTCACTTCTTCGAATCGACCGCGATCCGAAGCCAGGTCGATCACGTCTGGAGTCGATCCCAGCACGGGTAGATCGGCAACGCCCAAGGACTGCGAAAGATTGATCGCGGTCTGCCCACCGAACTGCACCATCGATGATGGATTCGTTCCCCCATCACCCTCGTTCTCGATGATGTCGCGAACGCTCTCTTCGTCGAGCGGCTCGAAATACAACCGATCCGAAGTATCAAAATCCGTCGAAACCGTCTCCGGATTCGAGTTGATCATCACTGACTCGACACCCGATTTTTGTAAAGCCCGCGCCGCATGAACCGAACAGTAATCGAACTCGATACCCTGCCCGATCCGAATCGGACCGCTCCCAAGAACGATCGCCGTTTCGCGATTCGTCGGAACTGCTTCGTTCTCCTGCTCGTAAGTCGAGTAAAAGTACGGCGTAACCGCTTCAAACTCGCCAGCGCATGTATCGACCATCTTGTAGACAGGCTTGAGACCCCACTCTTTCCGTATGGTCCGGACCTGCTCAGGCAGATAATCGGCAAGTGTCCCGATCTGTGCGTCAGAGAATCCGAGGCGCTTTGCGCGCCGCATCAAGTCGGGAGTAATTTCCTCAGCGAGAAGCGTGCGTTCCATACCTACGATGCGCTGCAAGGCACGAGTGAACCACGGATCGACACCCGTTTCGAGCGTCACCGATTCAGCCGTCCGACCGCCACGAATCGCCGCGATCAACTTCCACAAACGATCATCGTCTGCAAGAAGATCAGGTGGTCCGTCGTTGCCCCAATCCGGATTCTCCCAGAGCAACGATCCACGTCCGTTCTCCATAGAACGAACTGCCTTTTGCAAGGCTGCTTCGAACGTGCGATCGATCGCCATCACTTCGCCAGTCGCCTTCATCTGCGTTCCAAGCGAGCGGTCACCCATGGGGAACTTGTCGAAAGGCCAACGTGGGATCTTTACAACGCAGTAGTCGAGGGCTGGCTCGAAAGCCGCCGTCGTCTTCTGTGTAACGGCATTTGATATCTGATCGAGCGTTTTCCCGAGTGCGATCTTGGCTGCGACACGGGCGATCGGGTAACCCGTCGCCTTTGATGCCAACGCCGATGAACGACTCACACGAGGATTCACCTCGATGACGTAGTACATCGATCCTTCGTCGTCATACCCGGCACCTTCACCGATCGTGTCTGCGACCATCTTGGAGGGTCGATATGCGAGCTGAACGTTGCAGCCACCTTTAATGTCGAGTCCAGAAATAATATTTAGAGAAGCCGTACGAAGACGCTGGTAATCCTTGTCGTTGAGTGTCTGACTCGGAGCCACAACGATCGAATCGCCCGTGTGGACGCCCATCGGATCGAGGTTCTCCATGTTGCAAATCGTGATGACGTTGCCTTCACCGTCACGCATCACTTCGTATTCAACTTCTTTCCAGCCGAGGAGCGACTGTTCAACAAGAACCTGGCCAACCTTGCTTGCTGCGATTCCACCGGTTGCAATCTTTCGCAGCTCTTCTTCGTTCTGCGCGATTCCACCGCCGGTACCGCCAAGTGTGTAAGCCGGGCGAACAACCGCCGGATAGCCAATTTTGCGACCCGCCTCGACTGCATCTTCGATGGTCCCAACGGCGAACGAAGGAAGCACCGGTTCTCCGATGCGTTCTAGTAAATCACGGAACTGCTCACGGTCTTCGGCCATCTCGATCGATGCAACCGAAGTTCCAAGCGCCTTGACGTTGTACGTCTCGAGAATCCTCGATTTTTCTAGGTCGACTACGAGGTTCAATCCCGTCTGCCCACCGAGGGTTCCGAGCACGCCATCAGGACGTTCCCGATCGATGATGCGTTCGAGCACAGGTACAGTCAGCGGTTCAATGTAAATGCGGTCCGCCATGTCCTCATCGGTCATAATCGTCGCCGGATTCGAGTTGACCAGCACGACCTCAACGCCTTCTTCGCGAAGCGCACGGCACGCCTGTGTACCTGCATAGTCGAACTCTGCCGCCTGACCAATAATGATCGGCCCCGAACCAATTACCAATACCTTCTTAGGCATCTCAGCCGCAACCGCGCCGTTCGTCAATCAAATCTCCAGTGTGCAATCAACACATTATTCGCTATAAACCTCAAATCTCATTTCAACCAATCACACCCGAACTCTCAGAAACAGCGCCCATTCCAGCCTGAATCAGCCCCACAAACCGATCGAACAAATACTCACTATCGTGCGGACCCGGTGACGCCTCAGAATGGTACTGAATGGTCATGATTGGCATGTCACGGTGGCGAAGTCCCTCTACCGTGTGATCGTTCAAATTGATGTGGCTAACCTCAAGACCGTCAGGCAATCCGGCCGGATCAACTGCATACCCGTGATTCTGGGCCGTCACGTACACCCGGCCTGATTCCAAATCCTTCACAGGCTGGTTTCCACCCCGATGCCCAAAGTGCAACTTGAACGTCGAAGCACCAAACGCCCGCGCCACCACCTGATGACCAAGGCAAATCCCCATTATCGGTACCTTGCCAGCAAGACCCTTGGCAGTCGCCACCGAACGATCCAGCAATTCCGGATCGCCAGGACCCGGCGACAACATCACGCCATCAGGGTTGTGATCCAAAATATCTTCTGCGACAGTGTCATCAGGAACGACGATCACCTCGCAGCCACGTGCCCGAAGCGACCGCAAAATGTTCAATTTCACGCCGTAGTCATTAACCACAACCTTCATATAGTTGTCGCCAAAATCACGTGAGCCGATACCGCGTTCAACGTCGATCCCCATTCCGCCCTGACGCGCCCGATCTCGCAGGTCAAAAAACGCCCTTGAACGTTCTCCGGCATCACCATTCCATGCATAAATATCGTCGGTCGAAACATCGCCAACAACGTCGAACTCGCCATAACGCGGCGCCTTTGCCAAAGTAGCCAGCGCAGCCTCGACATCTTCTTTCGGCGTGATAATCCCCATCATCACACCCGCCGACCTTAGCTTCCGAGTAATTGCCCGAGTGTCAACGCCCGAAATACCGGGAATACCGTTCGCCAGCAAATAATCGTGAACCGTACCTTCAGAAAGCGGGTGTGAAGGCTCATCGCAGTCTTCGCGAACCACAAATCCGTTCACCTGAATCCTAGTCGACTCAACATCGGCCTCGCTCGTGCCGTAATTACCGATCATCGGGTACGTCAGAACAAGAATCTGACCGCCATATGAAGGATCAGTCAGCATCTCTTGATACCCGGTCATCGACGTATTGAAAACGACCTCACCGGTAATCTCGCCCTCTGCCCCGAACCGTTGACCCGGGAACACCGAACCGTCTTCCAGCACCAGATACACATTTCCGCGAATATCGCTCATGAACGGGCTCCGGTTTCGTTTACAACACTGAGATCGAACACGGTCTCTCCTTGATAAATCGTTGTCACCACACGTCCCGTCAGCTCCACACCGGCCAGCGGACTATTCACACTCTTCGATTCAAACTGTTCAGGATTCACGATCCACTTGGAACCGGGATCTATAATCGCAACATCCGCCGAGAATCCCTTTTTGAGCGAACCCAGGTCACGCCGCAATATCGCAGCCGGACCTGCCGTCAACGATTCGATCAGACGCACCACTGAAATCTTCCCGGCGTCCACTAACGCAAACACCGATGAGAACGCCGTTTCGAGTACATTGATTCCGTGCGCTGCCTCGTCGTAGGTGCATACCTTGTCAGTCGCTGCATGCGGTGCGTGATCGGTGGCGATGATGTCGATCAAACCTTCGTTCAACGCATCGATGACCGCCTCGACTTCTTCACGACTTCGTAGCGGAGGATTCACCTTCGTATTGGTGTCATACGCCGCAGATCCAACCGCCTCCGGCACTTCGCCCTTCAGGCCAAAAACCCACTCGTCGCTAAGAGTCAGATGATGCGGTGTTACCTCCGCTGTTACATCGACTCCGCATTCTTTCGCAGAGCGTAGAGCCGCTAGAGATCCCATCGTGGAAATATGTGGGATGTGAAGCCGTGCCTTCGTCAGATCGGCCAGATGCAAATCGCGTGCAACCATCGCAGTTTCCGCTTCGGTAGGAACTCCAGCCAATCCCAACCGTGTTGCCACCGCACCGGCACTCATCACGCCGCCGGCACCGATTTTCTTGTCTTCGGCGTGGTTGATGATCGGCATTCCAAACTCAACCGAATACGCCAGTGCCTGACGCATCAGATTCGCATTAGTAACAGGATTCCCGTCGTCGGAAAAGCCAATTACTCCGGCGTCAGCCAGCTCACCCATTAGGGCGAGTTGTTTACCGTGTTGGCCAATTGAAATCGCTCCAATCGGCAGCACCCGAACGACACCGTCAGCTGCCGAACGACGCATCACATCACCGACCACAGCGGCCGAATCCTGCACCGGGTCGGTGTTCGGCATGGCGCAGACCGTAGTAAATCCGCCGTGGGCCGCCGCCCGGGTACCTGTAATGATCGTCTCTTTCCACTCCTGGCCAGGATCGCGAAGATGCGTGTGAAGATCAACAAACCCTGGCGAAACGATTTTTCCCGAAGCTTCAACGCTCTCGTAACCGTCATACGAACTGCCGGTCGATGAGTCGGTGACGCTCTCAATGCTTCCGTTTGAAATCAGGACGTCCGCAACCCGATCAATACCCTGTGCCGGGTCGATCACTTTGCCGCCTGTTATTGCCAGTTTTCTGGCTGCCAATAGCGTTTCCTTCACTTTCTAAACGTTCTAACTTTTAGTTTCTTCACCGTTGCTGGCATCACCACCACCGATTCGAGCCGATTTGCCCGGCGCGCACAACGTATACAAAACCGCCATCCTTACCGCCACACCGTTCCGAACTTGTTCCTCAACGACACTCTGAAAACCGTGAGCAACGTCACTTGCGATCTCTATGCCCTCGTTCATCGGACCCGGATGCATCAGTAATGCGCCATCGTTCGCCAGCTCCATTCTCTTCGAATTGATACCCCATCGATCGGAATATTCTCGAAGACTTGGCAGATGCCCCGAATCCTGTCGCTCCTGCTGAATCCTGAGAGCCATCACAACGTCGGCTGAATCGACCGCTTCGTCCACATTGGCAGCCAATCTCAAGCCAGCAAATCCGGTTTCTGAACCCAACGTCGAATCCCATTGCCATTCGTCCGGCAACAACGTGTTCGGACACGAAACCACTACCTCGGCACCCATCTTCTGGAAAGCGATGATGTCGGAGCGTGCTACCCTGCTGTAGAGAACATCACCAACGATTGCCACCTTCTTACCGACAAGATCGCCAACATGGTTTCGCACGGTGAACAGATCAAGCAGTGATTGCGTTGGGTGGGCGTGCGTACCGTCACCGGCGTTCACTACGGAGGCATCGGTATGGTTCGTAATGAAATACGGAGCTCCCGAGTGCGGATGTCTCACAACCAGTGCGTCGATTGACATCGCTTGCAACGTCTTCACCGTGTTCAGCAACGACTCACCCTTCGACACGCTGCTGGCGGAGGCTGTGACGTTGATAACGTCGGCGCCAAGTATCTTCCCCGCTTGCTCGAACGACACGCGTGTGCGCGTGGAATTCTCAAAGAACATCGTGATGATCGTCTTGCCACGAAGAGCCGGAGTCTTGTGGTTGTCCCTGCTCGCTATCTCGAGCATGCCTTCCGCGCTATCGAGAAGATCGGTGATATCAGCCACCGAAAGATCGTCCAAATCAAGCAGGTGCTGACGAGGTACCAGCATCGTCTCGACTTCTTCAGCAGCAATCTCATGGGCCAACTCGATCCCTGCGCCACTTCCATGGGTTGTCATCGGATTTGTCATTAGTCTTCATACCCCAGTACAACAGCATCGTCGCCGTCAATTTCTGCAATACGAACCAGCACACGTTCGCCACGCGCAGTAGGAATGTTTTTACCTATGAAATCTGGCCGAATCGGAAGCTCTCGATGACCACGATCCACTAGCACCGCAAGCTGAATTCGACTCGCTCTACCGAAGTCGAGAAGTGCTTCCATTGCCGCCCGGATCGTACGTCCCGTGTAAAGCACATCATCAACAATCACGACCGGCTTACCGTCTACACCGTTCGGAATATCGGAAGGAAGCGATGGCTGTCCTGAAGCTACATCAGGATCGTCGCGCCACAGCCTGGGATCGAGCGTGCCTACAACAGGAGAAAATCCCTCGATACGTTCGATGTTTGCAGCAAGTCGACGCGCCACGTGCACGCCACGAGTATGAACTCCCACTAGAACAAGATCGGAAGAAGCACGATTTTGCTCGAGAATTTCGTGCGAAATCCTCGTCATCGCCCTTCTAATATCGTCCTGCGAAAGCAGAACCCTGTCGATCTCGTTCGTCACATGCGCTCCATTGTCATCCTAATTTCATTTTCAGGATCCAATCGTCAGTACAAAGGCACAAAAAAATCCTTGCCTGCTGACAAGGATCGTGCGTAACAAGTGTGCGAAGAGACCACCTGCGGCGTTTTACTGCAAGCAGAGGCGTCTAAGCGGATTCCCTTGCCAGCCTCACTGGACTGGATTTAAAGGCCAAAAAAATATTCAGTTCTTATCCATCTAAGCTACCACCATCCCACATTAACCACAACGCACCAGCCTTAACGATCCCACCTGCAAGCGGATTACTAATTGCCAAAAGGAATCAACTACAAGTGTCATCCTGAATTCATTTTCAGGATCAAACGATTATTACTAGTAGCGTCAAGCCACCGCCAGCGACCGAACGATATCCTGAATCAAATTCAGGATCACGGTGTCTTTGTCGTGAATGTTCTCGCTAAAGCATCACCCAGTCGCCAGTCGCACCGCCTTCAGCTGGAGCCACCGTTCGCCACGACTGCGGATACAGCTTCAAACCGCATACGCACCGAACCGAACGCACCTGACGTTTCCGAACGATCAACGCCTTACAGTGCCCGCACTTCGCTAAATAACGCACCCGTGACTGCCATTGCTCCGTAGTCACATCCACATACCGACGCGGCTTTGCACCGATCTCACCACACACCGCTCGAAACTCCCGACCGTGTGGACTCGGCTTGCCGCCCCACCGCTCGTGAACAATGGCGTGCGCAACCTCGTGCAGCACCACCGACCGAACATCTTCCTCATCACTCATCGCAAGCAACCGAGAGGAAATCGCTATCTGCTTCTTCGAAGGCATATACGAGCCCAGCGTTTGACGCATCCGACCCGACACCCGAACATCAGGCAATTCAAGCCCTGGCTCATGTGCCGCCAGAGTCGATCGAATCAGCAGATCGACAGCGGCAGCTGTGGGTTTCTCAACAGGCCTCTGCTCAAGATCAAACGCCAGTTGACGCGCCTCTTCGGTCGCAACCGAACCCGGCGCAAGCGTCACATGGCCGATCCCG
>CEUC01007103.1_pt1 | contig 11303 bp, 8 predicted proteins | sample 356471 | NCBI WGS metagenome assembly CEUC01 (sample SAMEA2623295, study PRJEB7988) | marine metagenome | biome: marine biome (ENVO:00000447); feature: deep chlorophyll maximum layer (ENVO:xxxxxxxx); material: "saline water (ENVO:00002010), including plankton (ENVO:xxxxxxxx)" | depth 40 m | reverse complement strand
CTGTCGGCGAGGCTCGAGACGGCGAATGCCAGCCGTGCCGGAATGTTGGCCTTGATGACGCCCGTGATCACGTTTACCGACGGCCTCTGGGTGGCTATCACCAGATGGATGCCGACCGCCCGCGCCATCTGTGCGATCCGGCATATCGAATCCTCGACATCGCGTGCGGCCACCATCATGAGGTCGGACAACTCGTCGACCACGATGAGGATGAACCGCATCCGCTCATACCGTGTGGGCTCGCCATCATCGTCGGTGAGGCCCAACGGGGCCTCGAGGTCGCCCCGGTCGAAAGCGGCGTTGTAGCCCGTGATGTCGCGGAACCCACACTGCGACAGCACGTCGTAGCGGCGTTCCATCTCCTTGACGGCCCAGTGGAGGGCGTTGGCGGCCTTCTTCGGGTCGGTGACCGGCGCAGTGAGAAGGTGGGGCACGCCCTCGTACTGACCCATCTCGACCCGCTTCGGGTCGATCAGGATCATCCGTACCTGGTCCGGGGTGGAGCGCACGAGGATCGAGGTGACGAGGGCATTGATGCACGACGACTTGCCGGCACCGGTGGCGCCGGCGATGAGGATGTGGGGCATCGTCGCCAGGTTGAGCATCACCGGTCGGCCGTTGATGTCACGACCGATGGCGGCCTCGAGCGGATGGGTGGCCTTGGCAGCCTCGGGCGCCGCCAGGATGTCGCCCAGCGACACGATCTCACGCTCTTCGTTCGGCACCTCGATGCCGACCGCCCGCTGGCCGGGAATGGGGGCGAGTATCCGCACGTCGGCGGCCGCCAACTCGTAGGCGATGTCCTTGGCCAGGTTGGTGATGCGCCCGACCTTGACGCCCTCGGCGACCTGGAGCGCATAGCGGGTGACGGTGGGCCCGACGGTCATATCGACGAGGCGGGTCTCGACGCCGTGGGCCGCCAGAGCCTCTACAAGGCGCTCGCCGCGAGCCTCGACCGCCCTGGCATCGACATCGTGGGTGGTGGAAAGCGCCAGCGCCTTGGCGCCCGGCAACTTCCAGGGGGAACCGGCGGTGGCCGGTCCGAGCTCGATCTTGAGCTGCTCTCCGCCCTGGCCGCCATCCGTAGCCGCAGGTCGCTTCTTCCCGCGTCGCTTCGGGGACGGCGCTTCGTCGACGGGCTGCTCGGCGGGCTCGGGTTCGGGTACCGGCTCCGGGACGGGCGTCTGTTCGGGCACGTACAGCACCGGCGCATCGGGATCGCCGGGTGGTGTCAGCAGGCTCCTGAAGGCATCGGCGATGGCCCGACCGACCGGTCGGAGGCCCCGGACGGTGCCGGCTGCCGCCTGACGAGCGGTGGTGCGGGTGACGACCGCCAGACCCACCAGCACAAGGCCGACGAGGATGAGCACGGCACCCCAGGTGGCCACGGCGGCATCGAGCCCGCCGCCGACGCCGAGGCCTATGAGCCCACCGGCACCCCCCAGGGCGTCGGCACCATCGTCGATACCGGGCGTGTCGCGACCCAGGTGGAGCAGGCCGGTCAACCCGGCGAGGCAGAGGATGCCGCCCACTGGCATGCGCCTGGTGATCTCGCCGAACTCGTAGCGCTCGCGGAACATGGCGAAGCCGAGCAGCACCATCGCCACCGGCAGCACCAGCTTGGTGAGGCCGACCGACCAGCCGGCTGCGTCGTCGACAAGGCGGCCCACGACACCGGCCCTGTCGAAGTAGATGGAGAGACCGGCGAGGAGGCCACCCAGAACCAGGCAGAGGCCGAGCAACTCGCTACCGCGGTCGGCGAACGCCGCACGCAGCATGCGGCGGGAAAGGGGATCGCTATCGGGTCGGTTCGGTGGCGACCCGGACCCCGTGCCCTTACGGGTCCTGGCGCCCGCCTTGGGGCGCGCTGACTTGGTGTTCATGACACCGTCAACGTACCACCGGGGTGTGACCGAATCGGGGTGCCCCGACACGCGTCGCGGCAGGTCAGCGAGCCTTTCCGACGACGCCCGAGGGCCCGTCGGGCCTCAGCGCACCTCTACCACCGGCACCAGAGAGGGTCTGCGACCGGTTCGTGACGACACCAGCTTCCCGGTGGCCCGACGGGAACGACGGGCCAACTCGACGGGATCGCTCTCTCCGTCGGCGAGGGCCGCTTCGACGGCGTCCCGGACGGCAACCTCCACCTCCGCATGCCACTTTTCCCGCTCGTCGGCATCCACCCAGCCGCGGCTCTCGACGAACGGAGGTTCGGCGAGGCGACCCCGCCTGCCGTCGACCACGACCCGGATGAGGACGAACCCCTCGCCGGACAGGGCGCGTCGCTCCTCGACCAGGGCCTCGCCCAGGACCTGGCCGCGTTCGTCGACCATCACGTACTCGTCGGACACCCTCCCGACCGGCTCCAGGCCGTGGTCGGTCAGCCTGATCTGGTCTCCGTCGGTGCAGCGCACGACCCGGTCGGGCACCATCCCCCGCTCAAGGGCCAACCCGTGGTGGGCGACCAGATGGGCGTACTCACCGTGGACGGGAATGAACAGCTCGGGGTCGGCCGACTCGTGCAACTCGCGCAGTTCCTCGCGCTTGCCGTGCCCGGTCGTGTGGATGCCGAGTTGGCCGCTGTGGACCAGCCGTGCACCCCGACGGGCCAGGGCATTGTGGAGACGCGAGATCGCCGCCTCGTTGCCGGGGATCGGATGCGAAGAGAACACGATGGTGTCACCCTCGCCGATCGTCAGGTGCCGGTGTCGCCCCTGTGCCATCTGCGCCAGGGCCGCCCTCGGCTCGCCCTGGGAACCGGTACACACCACGCAGGTCCGTTCGGGGTCCAGCTCGTCGATGTCGTCGGCGGTGGCGATCATCTTGTCGGACACCCGCAACAGGCCGAGTTCGCGGGCCAGGGTGACGTTGCGGACCATGGAAGGGCCGAGCACCGCCAGGGTCCGGTTCGTTGCGGCCGCAGCATCGGCGATCTGCTGGATGCGGTGCACGTGGCTGGAGAAGGCACCGATGATCAGCCGCCGCCCCCCGTTGTCGTCGAACACGCTCTGCAACACCGGCCCGATCGACGACTCGCTGCTCGACGAACCCGCCGAGTCCGCATTGGTCGAGTCGGCCAGCAGGAGGCGGATACCCGGATCGGCGGCAAGCTCCCTCAGGCGGGGCAGGTCGGTGACCCGGCCGTCGACGGGCGTCGGATCCAGCTTGAAGTCGCTGGAATGCAGGATGAGACCCTGCGGGGTACTGAAGAGCGTCATGAGGCCGCTCGGCGTCGAATGCGTGACCGGCAGGAACTCGCAGTCGAACGGGCCCACCTGCCGTCGGTCGTGGTCGCCCAACGCCACCAACTCGGGTAGGCGGATGCCGGCAGCCTTGAGCTTGCCCGACACCATGCCGAGCGTGAACGGCGAACCGTAGATCGGCACCTCGACGTGGCGCAGCAGGTAGGGCAGGCCGCCGATGTGGTCCTCGTGCGCGTGGGTCACGAGGCAGGCCTCGAGCCGGTCGGCCCTCTCGAGCAGCCAGGTGAAGTCGGGCAGCACAGCATCGACACCCGGTAGGTCGTCGGGGAACAACTGCCCGCAGTCGAGCAGGACGATGCGGCCCTCGCACTCGAGCGCCGCACAGTTGCGGCCGATCTCCCCCAGGCCGCCCAGGAACGTGAGGGTTACGGGAACGGCCACGAACGTCGGGATCCGGTCCGGTTCAGCCGCGGCCGAGGTCGGCCAACAGCCTGCGGGCCTCGTCCTGGAGGTAGTCGGGCTCCGGACCCATCGGCAGACGACAGTCGCCACCGGGAAGGCCCAGAACCTTCATCATGGCCTTGCTCGGCACCGGGTTGGGCCGCAGGTCGCCCGACTCGAAGTCGTAGGAGGGGATCAGCCGCCGGTTCGACGCCTGGGCAGCGGCATGGTCGCCCGAGAAGAACTCCTCGAACATTCGCACCAACTCGGGTGTGACCCAGTGGGAGGCCACGCTGATGGTGCCGACGGCACCCACGGCCAGCAGCGACAGGGTCAACGCATCCTCACCGCTGTAGACCTCGAAGCCCTCGGGGGCGGCAGCGATGAACCGGGCGGTCTCGGCCACGTCGCCGGCGGCGTCCTTGACGGCCACGATCGTCTCGACCTCGTCGGCCAGGCGCAGCAACGTGGTCGTCTCGATCTTGCGGCCCGTTCGGGACGGGATGTCGTAGAGGATCACAGGCAGGTCCGAGGCCTCGGCCACGGCGGTGAAGTGGTCGATCAGCCCCGCCTGGGAGGGCCGGTTGTAGTACGGCGTGACGGACAGGATGGCGGCGGCGCCCACCTCGGCGCAGCGCTCGGTGTTCCTGACGGCCGAACGGGTGTCGTTGCTGCCGGCACCGGCGACCACGGGCACGTCGACCGCCTCGACGACCGCTGCCACCACCTCGATCTGCTCGTCGTGCGTGAGGGTCGGCGCCTCGCCGGTGGTTCCGACGACCACCAGGGCGTCGTTGCCCTGCTCGACCAGCCAGCGCGCCAACGTGGCAGCACCTTCGACGTCCAGCGAACCGTCCTCGGCGAACGGCGTGACCATGGCGGTCAGGACCCGCCCGAACCTTGCTTCTTTCGTCACGCCTGCTCCCCCTCACTGGCCCGCTCGATGCCGAGTGTGGCCAGCAGGTCCTCGTGCAGTTTGAACCACACCTCGTGGTAAGAATCGATCATCGGCCTGGTGAACCACTCGACCTCGCCGGCCTGGACTCGACCGAGTGCATCGCTGAAGCGCCGACCGTAGCCGTCAAAGCGAGCGAGGCGCTCCGCCAATTCCCTACAGATCGACTGGACGACCCTGTCTGCGTCAGCGAGGCGTGCGATGACGGCAGCGTCGTAGGCGGCATCACCGTGGTCGTTGAGCACCTGCTCTTCGACATCACTCAACTGCCAGTCGGTGCACAGTGCAAGGAAGTCCCGGTTGACCCCGAGGAAGCGGCGATACAGGTCGGCAACGGCCTCCCGCTCCCCTGCAGCGTCCAACTCGGCCGCAACCAGTTCCTCGCCGTGGCAGCGCCCTTCCCGGGTGAGCGTCCACCCCGGCATGCGGCCGTCCCGGTGCTGCGCATGGCCCGCCTCGGCGAGGACGACGAGCCGGTCACCGACGTCGGCCTCGTCCAGGCCGACCACGGCGGCGAGCCCCGACGTGTCGGTGAGGCCCTGCACCCGGAGCCCGTGGACGACGCGCAGGTCGGGATCGCTGTTGACGGACACGCCCCGCACGGTACCAGTGGGGGTTCGCCGCTCAGCCGTCCGCACCATCGGCTTCCGGATCCTCGCGCGCCAGGCGGACCAGCACCAACGGGTAGCCGATCAGGCCGATCACGAAGAACACGAACCACTGCACCGCGTAGCCCAGGTGCGAACCCTCGTCCAGCGGTGGCGCCGGAATGCCGAACGGGATCGCTCCTGCCCCGACACCGGCCCCGGACTCCACGTAGACGGATGGAAGCTCCACCCCCCACCGGGCTGAGAGGTCGGTCGCGTCGACACGCTCGACCTCGGCGCCGTTGCCCCCGCGGTTGGTGCCCGCACTGCGGACCCGTCCCACCATGACGACCTCGGTATCCGGCGGCGCCCAGACAGAGGGGTCACCCGCCACGTACACGGGACGCGGTACGAAGCCCCTATCGACGGCAACGACGCCGGACTCGCCGACCAGCAGGGTGACGACATGGACACCCGGCAGGCCGGCCTGCGTGCGGTTCACCACGAACACCTCGCGCTCGGCGTCGAACACCCCCGAAACCTCGACGGCCCGGTAGGCGAGCTCGCCTGGGTCGGCCCCCACCAGCAGATCCCCGAGGGAAGCCGGTTGTGCCCCGGCACGCTCCTCCACGAAGGCGTTGTAGGCCCGACGCTCATCGAGGCGACGAAGTTGCCAGAAGCCCAGATTGATGGTGGCCACCAACAGGGCGCCGACGGCCAGATGCGACAACAACCACGCAGGGCGCAGCAGTCGCCGGGCCCCCGGCCACCCGCCCATCGACGGCTCAGGTGCCGAGCAGGGCATCGAGGCCGACGGTGCACCCCGTGCCGTCGACACCGAGTACCGCCACCACGACGCCGGGCATGAAGCCGTCCCGGTCGGTCAGGTCGTGGCGGATCGTGAGGGTCTGGCCGGTGGTGCCGAGCAGCACCTCCTGATGGGCGACCATTCCCCGCATGCGCACGGCGTGGAGTCGGATTCCGGCCGGGCCGGCGCCACCCCTGGCACCCTCGACGGTCTCGTCCTGCGTCGGATCTTCTGCCCAGTCGGATGACGCCGACGCCATCCGGTCGGCAGTGGCCAGCGCCGTACCGGACGGAGCATCGACCTTGCCGTCATGGTGCAGTTCGATGACCTCGGCGGTGTCGAACCAGGGCGCCGCCAGTTCGGCGAAGCGCTGCATGAGCACTGCACCGATGGCGAAGTTGGGAACGATCAGGCAGGCACTCGAAGAAAAGGCTGCATCGAGCGAAGCCCGGTCGTCGTCATCGAGGCCGCTGGTACCGACCACGGCATGGACGCCGGCAGTCGCCAGCACCGGAAGGCTTGCCCTGGAGGCGTCAGCGACCGTGAAGTCGACGACCACGTCGACACCGACCTCGACCAGGTCGGCGACACCACCGAGCACTGCGCACCCGGCGATCTCCTCGCCCACCGCCGACGGATCGGCCACGGCGGCGAGTACCAGGTCGGGAGAAGCGGCAACCGTCTCGCAGACGGTCCGACCCATACGCCCGGCCGCCCCTAGGACGCCTACGCGCCGGGTGCCGGAACCACGGGACCCGTACCTGCTCATGACGGCGAGGCTAGCGCCCGGTGCGTGATCGACCGGGGGTGGTTACGGACCGTCAGACAGCAGGGCCCACCACGGCCACGGTGGCCGCCGGCGCCAGCGCCTCGGCCAGCACTGCGTTGACCTCGTCCAGTCGGATCGCCCGCAACGACGCCACGAACTCGTCCAGCGACTCGACCCGGCCGTAGAGGCTCTGGCCGTTGCCCAGGCGGATCATGCGGCTGCCGGAATCCTCGAGGCCCATGAGGCGGGCACCCTCGAACCCCCGGCGTGCTATCTCGAGTTCGTCGGTGGTGATGCCGTGTTCGGCCACGGCCGCCACCTCGGCCTCGACGACCTGCCGGAGTTCGTCGGCCCGACCCGGTTCGGTCGCCGCATGGACGCCCAGTGCCCCGACATCGCTGTAGAGGTGTGCTCCGGCGAACACGTTGTAGGCGAGCCCCCGGTCCTCCCGGACGGCCTGGAACAGCCGACTCGACAGACCACCGCCCAGGACGTACACGCCCAGGCCGAGCGCCCGACGTCGTGGATCGTGGCGGTGGAACGACCGCCAGCCCCAGGCAATGTGCACGGACTCGGTGGGACGTTGCAACCCCCGGTTGCTGCACGGCAACTCCACCGGTGCAGATCGTTCGGGAACCTCGCCACCACCGCGACCGGCGAACGCTGCGGCGACCTGCTCCGCCAGACGGTCGTGGTCGACGACGCCCGCCGCAGCCAGCACCAGGTTCGGCGACCGGTACCAGCGATCGTGGAATGCGGCTATCCCGTCCCGTTCGAGCGCCTCGACGGACTCGCGCGTGCCCAGCACCTCGCGGCCCAGTCCATGGTCCGGAAACAGTGCCTCGTCGAGGAGCGACGCCACCACGTCGGCAGGGTCGTCCTCCTGGAGATGGAGTTCCTCGAGGATCACGCGACGTTCGGTCTCGACATCGGCGGCACGCAGTGCAGGGCCACAGAGCACGTCGCCCAACAGGTCGACGGCCATGTCCTGGGAATCGGCCGGAAGGCGGGTGTAGAACGCCGTGGACTCCTTGCCGGTTGCGGCGTTCATCTCGCCGCCCGTGCCGTCGACCAGTTCGGCGATGGAACGGGCGGAACGTCGCTCGGTCCCCTTGAACATGAGGTGTTCGAGGAAGTGCGAAGCGCCGGCGTCCGCCACCGGCTCGTCGCGGCTCCCGACGCCGACCCAGACACCGACCGAGATCGAGTGCGCACCCTCCCAGCACTCGGAAACGACGGTCGGACCGTCGTCGAGATACGTCGTACGGACCGTGGGAGCGGGTTGCCCTGCCTCCACGGCCCCTACGATCGGGCCCGCTGTGCGGGCCCCCTCGGTCAAGACGCTCAGCGTCCCCGGCGACGGCCACCACCGCCGCCGCGATGGGCGGGTGCCGGGTTGCCCAGCTCGCCGTGCACGGCCTCGAGCTCGGAGGCGAAGGCGTCTTCGAAGCTGGCCTCGACGACCTCGCCGTTGTCGGCGTCGTCCGACACATCGGAGCCTGCATCGTCGAAGGGTGCCTCTTCGGCCTCGTCATCGCTGTCCGCGGCCTCGGCGGGTGCGGCCTCGGCGGGTGCGGCCTCGACGGGTGCGGCCTCGGCGGGTGCGGCCTCGACGGGTGCGGCCTCGGCGCGCTTCTCGCTGCGCCTCTCCTCGCGCTGGGGTGCGTCACCAGCGGGCTTGAGGGAGATCTTGCCGTTGGGGTCGACGTCCTCGACCACCACCTCGATCTCCTGGCCCAGTTCCAGCACATCCTCGACCTTGTCGATGCGCTTGCCGCCACCGAGCTTCGAGATGTGCACCAGGCCGTCGCGGCCCGGGAGGATGTTGACGAACGCACCGAACTTGGTGATGTTGACCACCTTGCCCTGGTACACCGCCCCGACCTCAGCGGTGGGCGGATCCACGATCAGCATGATCTGGCGCGTGGCCTCCTCGACCTGGGCGATGTCAGACGAGGCGACCGACACGATGCCGACCATCCCGTCGTCGTCGACGCTGATGTCGGCGCCGGTCTCGGCCTGAATGGTGTTGATCATCTTTCCCTTGGGGCCGATGACCTCGCCGATCTTCTCGACCGGGATCTCGAAGCTCTTGATCTTGGGGGCGTGCTCGCCGACCTCTGGCCGCGGCTCGGGGATGGCTCCGGCCATGACCTCGAGGATCGCCAGACGGGCCTCCTTGGCCTGGTTCAGGGCAGCCGCCAACACGTCGGCGGGGATTCCGTCGATCTTGGTGTCGAGCTGAAGCGCCGTCACGAACTCGGACGTGCCGGCCACCTTGAAGTCCATGTCACCGAAGGCATCCTCGGCGCCGAGGATGTCGGTCAGCGTCACGTACTGGCCCTCGTGGTACACGAGGCCCATGGCGATGCCGGCCACCGGCGCCTTGATCGGCACACCGGCGTCCATCATCGACAGCGACGACGAGCAGACCGAACCCATCGAGGTCGAACCGTTCGACGACAGCACCTCGGAGACGAGGCGCAGCGTGTAGGGGAACTCCTCGAAGCTCGGCACGACCGGGAACAGGGCACGCTCGGCGAGCGCACCATGGCCGATCTCTCGGCGCTTCGGACCACGCATGAAGCCGGTCTCGCCCGTCGAGAACGGCGGGAAGTTGTAGTGGTGCATGAAGCGCTTGCGGGTGATCGGGTCGATGCCGTCGATCATCTGGTCCATGCGTCCGGTTCCCAGGGTGGTGAAGTTCAGTACCTGGGTCTCGCCACGCTGGAACAGGCCCGAACCGTGGGCGGTCGGGATGACCCCGACATCCGACGAAATGGTCCGGAGGTCTGCAGTCCCACGACCGTCGATGCGCATGCCGTCGGAAAGGATCCGCTCACGGACGGCGGCCTTGGTGATCGACCGGATGGCGCCCTTGATCTGTTGTTCGGCGCCGTCGACGTCGGCAAACTGCGGCGCCAACTCCTCGATCAGGGCGGCCTTGACTGCGGCCTCGGCATCGCCACGCTCGGTCTTGTCGGCAATGGTCTGGCTCTCGGCGATGCGCTCACGGCCTGCGGCGTCGACAGCGGCGAGGACCTCGTCGCTGTAGTCGGTCGTCACCGTGTAGGACATCTGCTCCGGTGCGCCGACCAGGGCCACCAGCTCGTGCTGGAGCTCGATGATCTCGCGGATGTACTGCTTGGAGAACTCGAGGCCGTCGGCCAGCACGGCCTCGTCGACCTTGGGTGCTCCGGCCTCGTAGACGTCCCACGTGGCGGCGGTACCACCGGCCTCGACCATCATCACGGCGACGTCGCCGTCGTCGTTGATGCGCCCGGCCACGACCATCTCGAACGCCGAGTCGGCGCCCTCCTCGTAGGTCGGGTGGGCGATCCACTCGCCTGCGGCGGACCAGGCGATCCGCGCTGCGCCGACCGGACCGTCGAACGGAATGCCCGACAGCTTCAGTGCGACCGAGGCGGCGTTGAGCGCCAGCACGTCGTAGGGGTTCTCCATGTCGGCGCCCATGATGGTGCCGACGATGTGGACCTCGTTGCGGTACCCGTCCGGGAACATCGGCCGCAGCGGGCGGTCGATGAGGCGGCAGGTGAGGATCGCCGACTCGGGCGCACGGCCCTCACGACGGAAGAACGAACCGGGGATCTTGCCCGCGGCGTACATGCGCTCTTCGATGTCGACCGTGAGCGGGAAGAAGTCCGCTCCCGGACGTGGCGACTTGGCGCCGGTGGCCGTCACGAGGACGGTGGTGTCGCCGAGCTGTGCAAGCACGGCACCGCCGGCCAGACCGGCGAGGCGACCGGTCTCGAAGGAGACGGTCTTGTCGGTCCCGCTGAAGGTATGCGAGACACTCTGGGGGTTATTCATGGATGTTTTTCCTTGTCTTGTTTCGAACCACGGAGGTCACTCCCCCGTGGCGGTTCAATGACGACGGACGGTAAGTGTCGTCCGGCATCGTCGATCAGGTTGTCGGTGGTCCCGTGATTCCGGTGGTTCGGTTGAACCGGGTGGTGACGTTCCCGACGCATCACGGACAGACCCTGGGTCGTCCGGTGCGGGTACTTCGCTAGCGCCTGAGCCCCAGCTTGGAGATGATCCCCCGATAGCGCTCCACGTCGTTGTTCCTGACGTAGTCGAGCAACCGTCGGCGCCTACCCACGATCTGCAACAGGCCCCGCCGGCTGTGATGGTCCTTCTTGTGGACCTTCAGGTGCTCGGTGAGGTGGGTGATTCGATCGCTGAGCAGTGCAATCTGCACTTCGGGAGAACCGGTATCGGTCTCGTGCAACTTGTGCTCGGTGATCGTGTCGCCCTTGGGCGGCAGGTTGGTCGGCATGGATTCCTCGGGTGTCGGACCCGGCCTCCTGGCACGCAATGCGTTGCCGGAAGCCATTCGGCGGGCCGGAGGGTTCCTGATCCGACCCGAACGACCCGGTCGGGTCGTCCTCAGGGTGCAAGGCTAGCGGTACTTCGGCAAACGACCACCCGGGGGTGCCGGCCATCGCCCGACGCCTACGCTCGGGCCATGGCCCCACACGCCGGCAGCCTGACGCACCTGGCCCTTCCCTGTCGGAAC